>Ga0207021_1251_pt1 | contig 10040 bp, 5 predicted proteins | sample Alteio_BWMinCont_49_FD_153496 | JGI IMG/M metagenome (GOLD analysis project Ga0207021, IMG submission 153496) | Enriched cells from forest soil in Barre Woods Harvard Forest LTER site, Petersham, Massachusetts, United States -... | ecosystem: Environmental > Terrestrial > Soil > Temperate forest >... | reverse complement strand
TTGCCTTGAGTGTCGAGGAAAACGATGCTGCCTTTACCGTCTGCTGTCACCTGCAGCCGGATACGTTCCTTTCCGTCTGCTCCTGCTAATGAAACGCTGGCGAGTCCATGGTCGTTACGACCGACCCAGACTCTTTGCCCACCAATGTCGTTAACGCCTAGACCCGCGAAGTGATTCTCGCTATCGTCAACGCCAGCAAGTTGAATTGTTTGACCGGCTCCGTAGCGATCAAACGAGAGGCTGGCGCCAGAGTCCACGATCTGGCCTTTATCGTTCTTTCTGCCGCTGAAGATCAGACCGCCGTTCTCTGTACCTTCATCGTTGTAGAAGATCATTCCTGCCTGCGGCCTAGGCTCGCCCATTTCGGGGCGTTCCTTCCCCTTGATGATTACCGACGGCAAACGATCCTTGTTGGAGATCACCATGCGCAGGGTGCCGTCTGGCTCCGTTACATCGAGCCGATGCACCCTGATTTCGTCGAAGTCTGAGACCTTCGATTTCGCGCCCATCAACAGGAGAGCAAGGAGTGCAGTGCTGACTAAGGAGGAGTACACCAACAAACCTTTTGCTACTGCATTTGTCACCTGTTGCCTCGCTTGAAGCTTGGAATGCAGGAATTTTACGTTAGTCCTCACAAACGTCAGGTTCCTATCGGGACTGCCCCGGCAGACGAGGCAGGGTTGAGCCCGGTTTCTTCGGCCGGGGCAGTTTCGATAGGATCGTTTGAACTGAGCCGCTGGCGTTTGCGGCGGATGCGGTGATCTACCTATGCATTTTCAATGGCGCCGGCTCGCCAATCGTGGCTATTGTGAGCACGGAACTGAACCAACGGAGTGGGGAGAGCCCCTTAAGTGAGCGGAGCTGGGTTCTGCCGAAGATGGGTCACAAAAGCCTCCTTGTGACCCAAACCTTACACGGCCTAAAAGGCTGAGGAACCACCGATGCAGCAGCGTTCGCCGCGCCAACGGCTTAGTTCAAACGCGCATGTCGTCACTTGGACGTGTGGTCGGCATATCGGACAAGTGACCCCTCGGCGATCAGCCTTTAAGAACAGGTTTCTGACAAGATCAATTCGTAATAAATGCAAAAACTGTCTCCGGTTCTGCGGTTTACGGTCTTCGCCAAGGATTAGTACTGAAATGTCGGCCAGGCTCCGGTAATTCGGAAGTGCAGTTTCGCGGAACGCTGGCGCGTTTTACAGGACTAATGATCCGAGGTCGGCTCAAACCGAGTTGGATGCGTGCATTGACCTGATATCGTCATTCGACCGAATCGTTTCTATTGACGATCTAGATATACGCGGATTATATATCTAGATTATCTAGTGGTGAGGAATGATGAGGGACGAATCGCGCGACCTCGTTCAAGGAACTCTCGAAATGCTCGTGCTCAAGACCCTCGCTCTCGAACCTATGCACGGCTACGGCATCTCTTTGCGTATTGAGCAAATCAGCGCCGGAGTCTTCCGCGTGAATCCGGGATCACTTCTGCCGGCCTTGAGCCGCATGGAGCGTGCAGGACGGGTGAAATCCGTGTGGCGAGTGTCCCAAACTAATCGCCGCGCCAAATACTACGTTTTGACACAGCGCGGCCGAAAAGCACTTGAAAAGGAACGGCAGCAGTGGGACCGCCAAATTGCTGCGATTGGCAGAATTCTCGAGGCGTAGGAGAGGATACCTGATGCTGTTTCGAAGTGTTTCCAGTGGAATCAAGTCACTGCTCCTCCCGGCCAAACGCAATGCTGAGATTGAAGCCGACGTTCGGAGTTTTTTCGAGTCGGCGGTAGAACACAAAATACAGCAAGGAATGAACGTCGATGACGCAGAGCGCGCTGCCCGCGCCGAGATCAGGAGCACAGAGATGGTGAGACATAAGGTCTGGGACGCAGGATGGGAATCCCACGTGGAGTCACTTTGGAGAGATGCGAGGTACGGTTTCCGCCAGATTCTGCGGTCGCCAGGCCTGTCGATCGTGGCGATTCTGTCGCTTGCCCTCGGCATCGGCGCTAACACAGCAATCTTCACCGTCATCGACGACCTGCTGCTGAAGCAATTGCCGGTTCACGATCCTCATATGCTCGTTTCATTCGGCGACGGTAGCGGCAGCGGCATCGTCGCCTCTTCCAGTCCAGGAGCTTATGACATCTTCCCTTACGAATTCTACAAACGCATCGCCAGCCGCAGGGATCAGTTGGAGGGAATCTGCGCGTTTGCCAGCTTTCCCACCATGGTGAGCGTGCGCACAGCATCAGGCACCAGCGGCCCTGCAACCCAGGCAATCAGCCATCTTGTTTCGGGGACGTTTTTCAGCGTCCTTGGATCGCAACCGCTGATGGGCCGCGTCTTCAATCCGGGCGACACAGCGACGGAGGGCCGCAACTCGGTTGCCGTCATCAGCCATCGCTATTGGCGGGAAAACCTGTCCGCCGATCCCGATGTCATCGGCCGCTCGATCACGATCAATGGAACATCGTTCATCGTGATCGGAGTGATGCCCGCCACGTTCTACGGAGTAGACCTGAACGAACAGTCGCCTGATATGTGGCTGCCCATCACAATGCAGCCGGAAGTTACGATGCGGCCGTCTCTTCTGAAACCGGACGGACTCTTCTGGATTCATGTCATGGCGAGACGCAAGCCTGATGTCTCCGTGGCGCAGGCTCAATCTTGGGCGACCGTCGAGTTCCAGCGCTTTCTAATGCAACGGGAGGGATCCCAGATTTTGGCGCTGCGGCGGCAGCAGATAGGCGGAACATTTATTCCGCTGTTGCCGGGCGGAACCGGACTGTCTCACATGAGGTCGGTCTACCAGACGCCTCTAACCGTGTTGACGATTATGGTTGGTGTCGTTCTGCTGATCGCGTGCGCAAACCTTGCCAACCTGCTTCTGGCCAAGGCCGCATCGCGCGAGCGCGAGTATTGTGCGCGTCTTGCTCTTGGATCAAGTCGGGGGCGCATCGCGCGCCAGATTCTCACAGAAGCATTCGTTCTTGCGTTGATCGGCGGTGCACTGGGACTGGGCCTCGCCTTCTGGGCCACGCGCGTCCTCATCCACTTCATCGACAAGGGAGCCTCTCGCACCGCTCTTTCCGCGACGCCCGACCTGCGCGTGCTGCTGTTCACCTTTGCCACGTGCATTGTGACGGCCGCTCTGTTTGGGATCGCTCCTGCAATGCGTGGTTCGCGTACCAGTGTGGCGGGAGCGCTCAATGCAAACGCGCGCACCTCGGGCGGTACGGCTGTCCGTTCCAATCGCTTGCTGCCGAAGGCGCTGATCGTCGCGCAGGTGACTCTTTCGCTGGTGTTGCTGACCGTGGCTGGGCTCCTGCTCCGAACGCTCCAAAATCTGCGCGCGCAAGATATTGGACTGAATCGCACCAATGTTCTGCTCGTCAATACCAATCCCAAATTTGCTGGTTACCAGCCTGAACGGTTGAACGCGCTCTACGACCGTATCCTCAGTCGAGTCAGCGCGCTTCCCGGTGTCCGTTCGGCCGGCCTCTCCGGAGGGCCGCCGGTGAGCCGGGGCAGTTGGGGGTCGCCCATCGACATTGACGGCCGGCCCACTCCACCCAACGAGGACATCAGCACGCTGCTCAATCGCGTATCAACAGGCTATTTTGAAACTCTCGGGATTCCGTTGCTACGCGGCCGAACGATTCAAGCCGCAGACAGCGCCGATGCTGTGAGATCCGTAGTGGTGAACAAGACATTTGCCGACCGCTACTTTCCCAACGGAGACCCGATCGGTCACAGCTTTACGGTCGCCGATCCTGCCGCTCCGGGCGTTTGGCACATCGTGGGAGTCGTGCGCGATTCGAAACACACCAGCCCTGCGGAGAAACCTGAGCCATTCGCCTTTCTCGCCGTAACCCAACTGAAAGGCGACGATCAGTACGCCTACTGGCTGCAGATCAGGAGCGTCGGTGATCCAGCGAAAATCACAGCAGAGGTGCGTGCCGCACTGGCCGACATCAATCCAAACCTGCCGGTTCTTAAGACCGAGACTGTCGACGAACAGGTAGACGACCTCATTGATCAGCAGAGGTTCGTCTCGAAGTTGGCTGGCTTCTTCGCGTTGCTGGCGCTCACCCTGGCGGGCATCGGGCTCTACGGAGTGATGACGTACAGCGTGGTGCGCCGCACGAGCGAGCTCGGGGTTAGGATGGCGGTCGGAGCCTCCAAAGCCGAACTCCTTTGGATGGTACTGAAGGAATCCCTCACACTTCTGGTGATCGGCATCTGCCTGGGTATCCCGATGAGCCTTGCCGCAAGCCGGGCCATTAAAGCCGGACTCTTCGGCGTCGAACCAGCAGACCCCCTGACTTTGATTGCGGCTGTGGTGCTCATTGGCGGCGTTTTATTGGCCGGTTCCTACATTCCCGCAAGCCGGGCAACGAAGATCGATCCCATGGTCGCACTGCGCTACGAATAGTTTCTGACGTCTCGAATGGCGGATCATGAACGCCACGGCTCAAATCGTGCATAATCGCCAATGCGCTCATCGACACCGGATCAGTACCGATATGTCGGCGAGGCTCCAGTAATTCGGAAATGCCATATCACAGAAGGCTGGCGCGTTTTTCAGGACTGATCGATCCAGACCAGCCTCGAAACGCGCTTTGGACTGTACGCATCAGTTGAAGATCCGGTTAGTCATAAATGGGGCTGTCAATTTCAACGAATCCCATGGAAAAATGGCGATCAACATGGTCAGTCGTATCTGAGGGCAACGATCGGATCGATCTTCAACGCCCGACGGGCAGGAATATAGCACGCAACAATTGCAACCCCTAACAGCACCCCCGATGCGATCAGCAGCGTTACGAGGTCAGTCGCTTTGACCCCATACAGCAGCTGGGAAAAGCTGGGCAACGATCGACCCAGTAGGAACACTGCGACAGCGCCGATGATCAGCCCCGCTATAGCGAGTCGGAGTCCCTGACCGAGGACCAATCGCAATACGTCCCGCGGCTTTGCTCCCAAAGCCACACGGACGCCGATCTCTTGCATACGTTGGGTCACCGAGTATGAAATGACTCCGTAGAACCCAATGGATGCTACAAGCAGCGCAAGTCCTGCAAACGCCGCCAGCAACGCCATGGCTAACCGTTGGGAGGACATCGTGGCGGAAACCACCTCCTGCATGGTTCGGACTCTGTAGACTGTCTGGTCTTCTGCTGCGCCATAAACAACATTCTTGATCGCGGGCATTACGGCCGCGGTATCAAGGGGGGTTCGGACGACGATCGTCAGATACTTGGCTAGATCGGGTACGACCAGATTCTGAAGCTGGTAAACAGATATGTAGATCTGACTCGGGTTGTCGGTCCCGGGATCGTTCAGTCCCCAATTCTTCACGTGCCCCACGACTCCGATAATTCGAGCAGGACCGAAATTCTGCCACGCTACGTTGATGGTTTGTCCCACAGGATCTTTACCGGGAAAATATGTGTGCGCCAGGTCGTCGTCAATTGCGATCACTCGCTCAGACTTGAGGGTATCTGCCGGCGTAAAGAAGCGGCCTCGAAGCAGCGGGATCCTCATTATGCGCAGATAATCCGGGCCTGTCCAAAAGAGGAGCGCGTGAGGTGCATCCTGCATGGAAGCCGGCTCCTGTGCGCCTACCCAGAAGGGACCTGAGTGGTCACTTTCGCTCATAGGAAGCGATAGCGCAACAGCAACATCCACCGCCTCGACACCGGGAAGTTGGCGAATTCTATCGACTAATTGCCGAAAGGCGACCTGCACGTCGATTTCTGTCCGACTCATTGAGGGTGAAAGACCGACCTTAAACGTAACGACATTTTTCGCTTCGAATCCTGGATTGACATTCCGCAATTCGCGAACCGTACGGAGAAGCAGAGAACATCCGGTGAGCAGCACCAGGGTAAGTCCCATCTGGACGATCACAAAGATGCCCTGAGAGCGCAGATGCGCGCGCGTCGATCCCCGGCCTCCCGCCTTGAGGGAACCAAACACGGTCTTGCTCGTACTCTTCATGGCCGGCGCCAGCCCGAATAGAATCCCAACGGCAAGGGACACACCAAATGCGAACAGCAGAACTGTCCAGTCCAATCCAACGTTCTCTCCGCGCGGAAGACTATCCCGTATCCCGCCCAGCACCACAACCAGCGCCAACTTTGCAATACCCAGGCCAATGAGTCCACCTGTGAGAGCGAGTAATACACTCTCAGTCAGCAACTGCCGCACGACTCGCATGCGGCTTGCTCCCAGTGCAGAACGAACGGCAAATTCTCTTTCCCGTGCCGCAGCCCGTGCAAATAGGAGGTTCGCAACATTCGCGCAGGCGATCAGCAACACCATGATTACGGCTCCCAGGAGCATAAAGAGCATCCCGGCTGTATCGCCGACAAAGTTGTGCTTCAAGGAATCGATGTGGATCCCCAAATTGCGATCAGTGGCTGGGTAAAGGTTATCGAGCTGCACCTGTACAGTGCTCAGTTCGCTTTGCGCCTGCGCAATGCTAATCCCCGGCTTCAGACGTGCAATGCTCACGAGGCCAAGAATGGTGCGATCGCCGCACAGTTTGGGATTACTCACCGCGAGCGGGGTGTAAACATCCGCTTCGGTCAAGAAACGAAAGCCGGGCGGAAGTACACCGATTATCGTATAGTCCGCGCCATCCAGTTTGAGGTACTGGCCGAGAACCTGAGGAGTTGCTCGAAAGCGATCCTTCCACAAACGATTGCTGATGATGACGTTCTGCGCTCCTTGCGGCTGATCCTCCGATCGAGAAAAATCGCGTCCCAGAGCCATCGGAACGTCCAGTGTGGCAAAGAAGCCGGCAGAAACTTGCATGCCATCGATGTGTTGTGGCGTCCCCGAACCGGTCAGATCGTAGCTGCTCCACGTGAGCGTGGCCATTTGTTCGAACGAGTGCGCATCACGCTGCCAGTCCTGAAAGTCTGGATAGGAGACATCCAGTTCCTTGAGGTTGAGGTTTGGGCGGCTCTCCCCGATTATGACCAGGCGTTCAGGCTGATGAAACGGAAGTGGCGCAAGCAGAACCCCACGCACCACGCTGAACATGGCAGTATTGGCTCCTACGCCGAGCGCCAGGGTAAGTATTGCGGCTATCGCATTGCCAGGATTCTTCCAGAGTGTGCGAACACCGAAACGTACGTCCTGTAACAATCGCTCAAGCCAGGCTACGCTCCAAACTTCGTATGTTTGATCTTTTATCTTGGCGGCATTGCCAAACTTCCGAATAGCCGCGTGCCGCGCTTCCTCCGGGGTCATGCCACGCTCAATGTTGTCCTGCGTCTCAATCTCGATATGATCCTGGATGTCCCGATCTAAATCCGCCATCATTCGTTTCCGAAAGTTCATCGATTTCACTCCTGCTCTGCCGGCTGCAGGATTCGTGCGATCGCTTCAGCCAGTTTTTCCCACTTGCTGGTCTCAACTGTTAATTGACGGCGTCCTTTGGCGGTCAGGCGATAGAACTTGGCGCGGCGATTGTTCTCGGATGTACCCTCTTCGGAAGAAATCCAGCCGCGGCGGATAAGACGGTGTAAAGCGGGATAGAGCGAACCCTGCTCGACCTGCAACACATCGGCGGAATTGAACTCGATGGTTTTTGCGATCGCGTGGCCGTGCGCTGGTCCAGGCAGCAAAGTCCGGAGAATCAGCAGGTCCAGGGTTCCCTGCAAAAGTTCGATGCGCTCTTTATCCTTGGTAGACATTCTAGGTGAGAATATAGAGCCGTCTCCGGTAGAGTGTCAAGGGGAAGGTCTCCAGGTAGCCGAATCCGCCATTTCGCATTTATCAGAGATAACGAGAAGCGAAGCTCGGGTTGAAGCATTATCGCCAATGCACTCACCGAGATCCGATAGGTAACCAAAAGTCGGCATGTGGTCAGCGAATTTACTGGCACCACGTTCTTCTCTTCTCCTTTTACTTTGCGGGTGTGAGCGGCTTGAGGATCTCGTCGAGGTAGTCGGGTGTGCCTTCGACGCGGACGAGAGTGGGGTAGCGTTCGCCGTCATGGTAGTTGATCGGGATGGTGGAGACGAGGGTGTCGCTCTGGATGATGAACTGGATGGGTGTCGTGGTTCCTTTCGCGGCGCGCATAGCACCGCGTAGCGTGTCGCTGGTATAGATATGGCCGTCGACGGCGAGGATCTTTTCGCCGGGGGCCAGCTTTGCCTTATCTGCGGGCCCGCCGACGCGGACGTCGGTGATGGCGCCGTCCGAGCTGACAGCTATGCCAAGCGAGTACCAGACGTCCAGCACCGGAGTGCCGGGGCGGAGAGTGATCTTGCTGTAAGCGGTGGGCTTGTCGGTGTAGACGAGCTTCCACCCGCCCTGTTCGATGCCTTCGACATTGGCGTGGGGCTGGACCTGGTAAACGCGTTCCCGGAGGAAGGCGGCCCAGTCGTAGGGGACGACCTGGTTCAAGTCGCGGACGAGCTCGCCGAAATCGTAGGGGACGATCTGGGGAGAAGTGCTGCCATTACCGGCGACGAAGATGGTGAGGAAGTCGCGAAGGCTTTTCTGGTCGTTGGTGAGTTTGCGGATTGTGGTGTCGACGTCGAGCCAGACGAGGTCGCCCTCGGAATAGTAGTCTGCGCTGCGGCGCCAGTTGGCCCAGGCAGCGCCGCCCTGAAGGCCGGAGATGCCGACGGCGGTGTCTTCGGTGGAGCGCCACTCGCGGCCGGAGGTGTAATCCAAGCCGGCGGCAACACCAGCGATGTACTCGTGATATTGCTCGGGTGTCATGAAGCCGCAGCGGGTGCCGAGGACATAGCCAAGGTAGTCGGTCAGACCTTCGTAGACCCAGAGAAGTTCGCCCTTCATGGGCGTGGCGAAGTCAGGCGTCGCGAGACCGGCGGGGCGGCGGTATTTGCCGTTCCAGGAATGGGTGTATTCGTGCGAGAGGACGGGCCCGCCGACGGCAAGGTTGTCGTCATTAGCGAGTGATGCATTGGGCAGGGAGTTATCGGACGATTCATGGTGTTCGAGGCCGCCGTAAGGGCCGTTCTTGGTGAGGGTGAGGAGGAAGTGGTAGCTGTTGTAGTGGGTCGAGCTGTACATGGCGACCGCTTCGGGGACAAGACGTTGGAGGTCGGCGACGACGTTGGGACGAAGTTCGATATCTTCGGGAATGTCGCCGAAGACGTCAATGAAGACCGGCTTGGGTGTAGTGGCGAGGGGGTACTCGCGGAAGTTGATGCCGGTAAAGATGGGGGAGTCCTCGAGGGTTTCGACTGTGGTTACGGCGTAGCGAACCTTGCCATCGGCGGGGTGCTCAGGATCGCCGGCGGAGAGGGGCTTGAGAGATGTGGCGACACCCCAGCCGGCGGGAACAATGACGGAGGGCTGTATAGCGATCTGGCGAACGGGGATGCCGCCCGGATAGAGCATGAGGTCTTCCCACTCGAGAACAGCGAGGGAGTTAGTCGCCTTGATATTCGCGATGTAGTCGATGTGGGCGTGGAGGCTGGTCACGCCGGCGGGGACGGTGAGGTGGAACTCGTAGAGATCGACGTCGTCGCGACGCCAGGGAATGGTATTGCCGTTGGCGGTGAACACGAGGCCGGTGATGTCGTTGTCGGTGTTCTTGGTGGCATGGTGGCCGGGGATCCAGGCGGCGGCGGTCAGGGCGAGAGGGCCGGAGTGCACGGGGATGTCTATTTCGGCGTGGAATAACTTGCGCGGAGCGTCGGTCAGATTGGCGGTGATCTGGATGGGAGGCTGCTGGGCGGCGGCGATTGAGGCGACGAGCAGGAGAGCGGGTGCGACAGCGAGGCTGCGGATGGGCATGAGCAGGAGATATCCCCTTCGGGGGCGAGTCTAGCACATACGTCTTCAGGTGCCATGCACATCGCAGATAGATCGCGTATCTTCCGAGCCGTAACGAGCGACCAGGGATATAGCGTTGGTGAACGATTGCAGTCGGCAGACGATCGCTAAGTTAATCCAGAGCAGTGTACCTCGCTGTATGATTCGGGGGTACCGTAATTCGATAGATGCAGGTGGCCGATGGCTCTGGAACAAGGAACGTCTGGAACATGA
>Ga0207021_1250_pt1 | contig 10079 bp, 10 predicted proteins | sample Alteio_BWMinCont_49_FD_153496 | JGI IMG/M metagenome (GOLD analysis project Ga0207021, IMG submission 153496) | Enriched cells from forest soil in Barre Woods Harvard Forest LTER site, Petersham, Massachusetts, United States -... | ecosystem: Environmental > Terrestrial > Soil > Temperate forest >... | reverse complement strand
TCAGACCGAGTCTTTCCTTATCCATGTGCCGGTCAACTTCATCGATGTGCCAGTCACGGTGCGCGACAAGAAGGGCAATCTCGTTTTCGGGCTTACCTACCGTCAGTTCCGGATTTATGAAGATGGGGGACGTCAGAGAATTGCATTCTTTTCAGTCGATCCACTCCCGCTTTCGACCGCGTTCGTGATTGACCAGAGCCTCCCGTCGGACGTTATGAAGAAAGTCAACCGAAGCCTAACGGCTTTGACGGGCGCGTTTTCTCCCGCAGACACGGTGGCTGTTTTCACGTATGACACAAGCACGCAAATGGTGACGGACTTTACCGCTTCCCAGGGGCCCAGGCTGCCGCAGGCGTTGGAGAGAGCAAAAAGAGAGGGCCGGGATATGGGCATGCCTATCTCAACGGGACCTCTGGCGACCGGTCCGATAATCAACGGACAAACGGTCGATCCCAACCTTAGCCCGCAACGCAACTCCGGCGTTGGCTTCCTGACCGCGCCCAAGGATGTTCATCCGCTCAATGACGCGATTCTGGATGCGGCCAAGGCACTGGCAAAACAGCCCAAGGGGCGGCGGCGCATTCTCTACGTCATCAGCGACGGCAAGGAGGCTGGCAGCAAGGCTTCGCTTAAGGAAGTTGTCCGTTACCTGCTGACCAACAAGATTTCTGTCTACGGAACCCTGGTGGGCGACTCGGCAACATGGGGGATAGGGTATCTGGACAAGCTTCATCTGCCTCTGCTGCCGACCAATAACGTGCTCCCGAAGTACGCCATGCAAACGGGCGGATCGCTCGATGCCGAACTGTTCGAGAATGGCATCCAGTTGAGCTTTGCCCGGATTACCGAGTCGGTGCGCACCCAGTACACGCTGGGCTACTACAGCCATTCGCCGGCCATCAGCGGCAAGCACCACTCGATTGAGGTGGATGTGATGGGCGTTCCAGGTCTGGATGTAGAAGCCAAAGAGGGCTACTATCCCTCATTGGCTGACGTCACGCCGTGATCTCGGTCGGCGGTCAGGCGGTTGTTTTCGGCCTGACTGCTTCGGCGATCTGGGGAGCGGCGGATTTCTCAGGCGGGCTGGCCACCAAACGAGCCGCTCCAGCATTGGTCGTCTTCATCGCGCATGGCCTGAGCCTCATTGTTCTGCTTGGCATTGTTGCGGCGCGCCGCGAGGCGCCTCCCGCAGATATTTTTTTGGGTCTGCTGGCCGGTGCTTCTGGAAGCATCGGGCTGATGGCCCTATATGCGGCTCTGTCGCTCGGCTCAATGGGGCTGGCGGCTGCGACCTGCAGTGTGGTCACGGCGACTCTTCCAGTGCTGTATTCCTACCTGCTCGAAGGCCACGCCGGAGTCGCGAGGCTGATCGGTTTCGCCGTCGCTGCGGTCGCGATCTGGCTGATCGCGTACACGCCGGGAGACAAACCGCATCCGCGCGGCCTGGGCCTGGCTGTGTTGGCCGGTCTGGGCTGCGGCTTTTCAATGGTATTACTCCATATAGGCGCAGCCGAGAGCCTGCCGTGGACCCTTACCCTGATGCGACTGGCCAGCACCGTGATATCCGGCACTTTTGGTCTCGCGTTGTTGATACGCGAACGAGGCTCAGTAGCAAAGGGGTCGTTTTCATGGCGGAGCGCGTTTCTGCTGGCCGCGCTGGCGGGGCTTCTCGATACGACCGGCAATCTGTTCTATGTACTTGCGTCGTTCGCGGGACGATTGGATGTGGCGGCGGTTCTGTCTTCGCTCTATCCGGCGGGCACGATGCTGCTGGCGGCGTGGCTGCTGAAAGAACGGGCGACGCGCAGCCAGATGGCGGGGATGTTCCTTGCGCTTGCGGCGGTTGCGCTGATTTCTACCTGAAGAGGAATAGGGTTCGGGAACTCAGAGCGGATGTGTCTGAGTTCGGCAAGAAGTGTGGACGCCGCAGATTTACTTGGCCTGCGGCGTGGCCTCAGACTTGGCAGCGTTCTCCTGCTTGGCAGGGTCGCTGGTCGCTCCCTTGATGCCATCCTTGAAGCCTTTAAGACCTTCGCCAAGACCCTTGCCGAGCTCGGGCAGCTTGCGCGGGCCGAAGATCAACAGGGCGATGACCAGAATGATGATGAGATGCGTGGGTGTAAACAGGTTATCGAGCATGGTGTCGTCTCCCGGAATCCGGCAGTTCTCAAACCCTGCCGGAAGGCGAATATCGTTTTCGCTGCTCTCATTGTCGCACAGGGCGGTAGTGGGATGCACTGTGCCCGGAGCGATAGTATTTTTCTGCTATCAATACGAGCGGAGAAGCGCGAATGGATTTGTGCATGGCGGGACAGAACGCCCATTTGCCATGTATCGTTGAATCATTCTGGAGAGATATCGCGGGCCATTCTGAGATTGGAAGAACCGGTCCCCGCCAGAGCCAGGTTTGTGGAGGTTGTGTCTGTTGAAGGACGTGGGGAAGATTGTGTTCATTCTGGCGGCGGTTACTTTGCTGCCATACTTACAAAATAATGCGCAAGCGCAGTACAAACAGCCGGTGGTGGGGACGAGCACACCTCTGTCCGGTGTGCGGTATGACAATCGCTGGGAAATCTATGGCGGAGTTGCCTACTCGCGCTTCACTGCGGGTCCGCAATTGGTCCAGGGGTCGAACCTGGGCGGTTTCGACGTGATGGGAACGCGGTGGTTTACCACACGCCTGGGTTTGGCTGGCGATGTTCGAGGATATTACGGAACCAGCGGGGCGCAGCCGAATCCTTTCGGCATTCGCGGGCCTTTTGTGAGCGAAACCATGTTTATGGCCGGTCCGGAGTACCGCGGCCCGAGCAATCAGCATGTCACGACGACATTTCACGCGCTATTCGGCGGAAACCACGGCAATTTCGAGTCGGCCCTTTATGACCAGCAGGGGCAGAAGGTTCCTCCGTTGGCGGTGGGCTTCTTCAGCAACCAGGTGGCGTTCGCAAGCGCACTCGGCGGCTCAGTAGACCTGAATCGTTCGCCAAGATTGGCGTTCCGAATCTCTCCAGACGCGATTCTGACGGATTTCGGCAGCTCCGGTATCAAGACGGATTTCGCGATTTCGGTGGGGCTGGTTTATCGTCTGGGTCGCGATCAGGTTCGCCGCTGAGCGACAAAGAAATTGCGAATGCGCGCGATTGCGGCGCGCATCTTCTTTTTGGGCAACGCAACGAGCGAGCCGGCCAACACCCTTTCACAATGCGTTGTGCGATTTGATCTATGCTTTGGCGGCGAAAATTGCGCGCTCGCGCGGCTCCTCTAACGAAAACGAAGCTCAGAGAAGTGCTGCAAAAAGAGCTGAATGACGTGATCGCCGATTGACCCAGATTCTTCGGGCGGCGTGATAGAAAGTCCCCATTCCCATTGGGGGCCGCTGGCGTGCTAACGTAAAAAGTTCCAGACTTTCCTGCCGGAAGGACTTCCAAAGTGGCTACCTCTGCTCCAATTACGCTTCGTAAGACTGCTCTGAACGTCATGCATCGCCGCATGGGCGCGAAGATGGTGGTCTTTGGCGGCTGGGATATGCCGGTCGAGTATTTGGGGCTGATTGCCGAACACATGGCCGTGCGCACAGGCGTGGGGCTCTTTGATGTGAGCCACATGGGCGATATTCAGCTGCGCGGGCCGGGATCACTCGATGCGGTGCAGCACATCTCGATGAACGACGCCTCAAAGCTGCAGGAAGGGCAGGCGCACTACTCGGCAATGCTGTATCCGCAAGGCACGTTTGTGGACGACGTGATCGTGCACAAGCTGAGCGACAACGATTACCTGATCGTCATCAATGCGGGGACGCGGGAGAAAGACTTCCACTGGGTGAAATCGAACGTCCAGCGCTTTAACTGTCACGCGAACGATTACAGCGATTACTACACGCAGCTGGCGATCCAGGGGCCGAAGGCCGCCGAGACCCTGGCGAAGCTGACGAACGTGGATTTGAGTTCGATCAAGGGATATTGGTTCAAGTGGGGCACAGTTTGCGGTCTGGCGAATACGCTCATCGCGCGCACGGGATACACCGGCGAGGACGGCTTTGAGATTTATGTGCCATCAGATGTAGCGACCAGCGAGCGAGTGTGGAACGAAGTGCTGGAGGCGGGTAAGGATTTCGGCATTCTGCCTTGCGGGCTGGGAGCGCGCAACACGCTGCGGCTGGAGTCGGCAATGTCTCTCTACGAGCATGAGATTTCCGACAAGATTAATGTCTTCGAGGCGCATCTCGATCGCTTTCTGAAGCTCGAAAAAGGGCCGTTCACCGGCTCGGAGGCGTTGAAGACGATTCAGGCCGAGGGCGGACCGACAAAGAAGCTTGTTGGCCTGGAGATTATCGAGCGGGGTATCGCGCGCGATGGCTATGCGGTGCTCAATGCGGCGGGGAAGAAGATTGGCGTGGTCACGAGTGGGTCGCCGGCTCCGTTTTTGAAGAAGAATATTGCGCTCGCCTATGTGCCGACTGAATTAGCGGTGGTGGATGGCGAGGTTGCGGTTGAAGTGCGTGGAAATCCGGTGAAGGCGCGCATCGTGCCTACGCCGTTTTATCGCAGGCCGAAGAAGACAGCGTAACGAGCAAGGACAGAGGAGAGAACGATCGAATGGCTTATCCGGAAAATTACAAGTACACGCGGGAACACGAGTGGATTGAGGTAGCCGGGAATGTCGGCACAGTGGGTATTACGGACTACGCGCAGACGTCGCTCGGCGATATTGTGTTCGTCGATGCGCCGAAGGTGGGCACAAAGGTCCAGAAGGGTTCGGTGTTTGGCAGTGTGGAATCGGTGAAGGCGGTTTCCGATCTCTACTCACCTGTAACCGGCACGGTTACAGGTGTGAATGAAGAGCTTCACGCGTCGCCGGAGAAGATCAATACCGATGCGCATTCTTCGTGGATCATCAAGGTGGAATTGAGCAATCCGTCCGAACTGGATGCGCTGCTGTCGGCCGTAGACTACGAGAAGTTCATCGCCGAAGAGACAGGCAAGTAATCAGGTTCGAACAAAAGGAAAAGCATGCGTTATCTGCCAAAATCCGATGCCGAACGTGCGGCGATGCTGCAGGAAATCGGCGCTTCATCGATCGACGATCTTTTTACCGCCATTCCGGAGGAGTACCGGCTGACGCGCGACCTGAAGGTGCCGCGGCAGATGGGCGAGTCGGAGATCATCGACTACTTCAAGTCAGCGGCTGAAAAGAATGCGAAGGCCTACGTAAGCTTTCTGGGCGCGGGCGCTTACCGGCACTATCGGCCCGTCATCATCGATTCCCTGGTGCAGCGAGGGGAGTTTCTTACGTCGTACACGCCTTATCAGGCCGAGATTACGCAGGGCACGCTGCAGGCTATCTTCGAATTTCAGACAATGATCTGCGAGCTGACCGGTATGGACATCGCGAACGCGTCCATGTACGACGGCTCGACGGGCGCAGCGGAAGCGGTGATGATGGCGGTGCGCATCACTGGCCGAGATGGCGTGCTGGTGGCGCGCACCGTGCATCCGGAATATCGCGAGGTCATGCACACCTACGCGCAGCATCAGGGGCACGATGCGCGCGAGGCTGCGTACGGGCAGGATGGCCGTGTTGATCTCGCGGCGCTGGAACAGTCGGTGACGGACGAGACAGCGTGCGTGCTGGTGCAGTCGCCGAACTTCTTCGGAGTGATTGAGGACATCCCGGCGATTGCAGAGATCGCGCACAAAAAGGGTGCGCTGCTGATCGTGTCCATCGCTGAGGCGGTGTCGCTCGGCATCGTGCGGGCTCCGGTCGAGGCAGATATCGTTTCGATGGAGGCGCAGTCGTTCGGTGTGGCGCTGAGCTATGGCGGTCCCTATTGCGGCGTGCTCGCGGCGAAGGAGAAGTATCTGCGTCAGATGCCGGGCCGGTTGGTGGGTGAGACCAAGGACACTGAAGGACGGCGTGGATTTGTGCTGACGCTCTCGACACGTGAGCAGCATATCCGGCGGGAGAAGGCGACCTCGAATATCTGCACGAACCAGGCGCTGGTCGCGTTGATGACGACGATCTTCCTGACTGTCTACGGCAAGGAGGGGATTCGCGAACTGGCGATGCAAAATCTGGCCAAGGCGAAGTATGCGGCGGACAAACTGGGGGCGCATGGCAAGCTCCTGTTTGCGCAGACCCCGCGATTCCACGAGTTTGTGCTGCAGACGGACGAGCCTCCGAAGCGATTGAACGCGCGGCTGATGGAAAACAAGATTATTGGTGGGCTCGATCTGCAGAAGTGGTATCCGGAGCTGGGAAATGCGACGCTGTGGTGTACGACCGAGCTAACCACGAAAGAGCAGATTGATGCGGCCGCCGGTATGGTCGCCGAGATTTCCGTTGCTTCTGCCGCACGATAAAGACAATTCTCTACAGAGAATGAGTGCTCTGTGCTTTCCGTAATGAGTACAAAGGATTAGGGATGACATCGACAACAAATGCATTTGTGGGCACGCCGGGCAAGGTAACGGCGCACCTGACGCAGAACGAACCGCTGAGCTTTGAGAAGTCTTCGCCGGGCAAGAAGGGCTATAAACTCGCCCGGCTGGATGTGCCTGAGATCGATGCCGCGGCGTTGCTCGGAGCTTCAGCACGCAAGGACGAGCCTGCGCTGCCGGAACTGAGCGAGATCGAAATCATCCGGCACTTCACGCGGCTTTCAACATGGAACTACGCGATTGATCTCGGGATGTATCCGCTGGGCAGTTGCACGATGAAGTACAACCCACGCGTCAACGAATTTGTCTCGCGCCTTGAAGGTATCGCAGAGGCCCATCCGTATCAGCCCGAGCCCTTGTCGCGCGGTGCGATGGCGATTATCAAGCTGCTGAAGGATTGCCTGATGGAAATCACCGGCATGGATGCGATCACGCTGCAGCCAGCGGCGGGAGCGCACGGCGAGTTCACGGGCATGCTGATGACGCGGGCGTATCACCAGTCGAAGGGCAATCCGCGCAAGACGGTCATTATTCCCGACTCGGCACATGGGACGAATCCCGCGACGGCAGCGAGCTGCGGCTACCAGGTGATTAACCTGAAGTCGAATGCGCAGGGTGGTGTGGATGTGGCGGCCTTGGTGCAAATAGTCAATGAAGATACGGCGGCGATGATGCTGACCAATCCTTCTACGATCGGTGTCTTCGAAAACGAGATTCACAAGATCGCCGACGTGCTGCACGACAAGGGAGCGCTGCTTTACATGGATGGCGCGAACATGAACGCGCTGGTGGGCAAGACGCGACCGGGCGATTTCGGTGTGGATGTGATGCATCTGAATCTACACAAGACATTTTCGACGCCGCATGGCGGGGGTGGTCCGGGATCGGGTCCGGTGGCATGCAAAAAGTTTCTGGAGCCGTTTTTGCCGACGCCATTTGTGATGCTAGGCGAGGATGGACTACTGCATTGGAGCTCGGATCGTCCTCAGACGGTAGGGCGTGTACGCATGTTTTATGGCAACTTCGGAATGTTTGTGCGGGCGCTCGCATACATCCTGGCCAATGGTCCGGACGGGCTGCGGCAGACGACGGAAGACGCGGTCCTCAACGCTAACTATATCCGCAAGAAACTCGAAGACGTGTACGAACTCCCATACACCACTCCGTCGATGCACGAAGTGGTCTTCAGCGACAAACGGCAGGTAAAAAACGGGGTAAAGACCGGCGATATCGCCAAGCGGCTGATCGATTATGGTTTTCATCCCTACACAACGTCGTTCCCGCTGATCGTGCCCGGCGCGCTGATGATTGAGCCGACGGAGAGCGAGTCGCGCGAAGAACTGGACCTGTTTGTGGACGCAATGCGGCAGATTGCGCGTGAGGTCGAGCAGAATCCTCAGGTAGTGATCACGGCTCCGCATGCGACTCGCATTTCGCGTCTGGATGAGACAGGAGCGGCCCGCAAGCCCGTGCTGCGATGGAAAGGCCCGCCGGAGGACGCTGTCGAAGTGGATACCGCGGCGAAGGAGTGGTGAGCCCAAGTTCTTGATCGTCGATTGGGAGTTAGTCAACGGAATCAGCGGTCAGATTGTGGACAGCGCGATTGCAGTCCATCAAACTCTGGGTCCGGGGTTGCTGGAGAGCACCTATCAGGCTTGCCTTGGTTACGAGTTGCGTAAGCGCAGGCTCAATGTTCTGGAACAACTCGGTTTACCAGCAGTCTATGACGCCCAGCGCTTCGATATCGGCTATCGGATCGACTTGCTGGTTCACAACTTCGTAGTTGTAGAGATCAAAGCGATCGAAGCGATCGAAGCGATTGCGCCAATTCATCGAGCTCAGCTTTTGTCTTATTTGAAACTCAGCGGCAAACCTCTTGGCCTGTTGTTTAATTTCAACGTGGTGCTCTTGAAACAAGGCATTGTGCGAATGCGGAATGGCTAGAGTTCACCACAGAGATCGCAGAGAACACAGAGACGGCACAGTTCGTCAGCAAATTCTCTATGCTCTCTGTGTTCTCTGCGGTGAATTCGTGTTTAGATCGGGAGTATGTCCTCACTGCTTCATCGCCGCGACGAGTTGGAGAAGTATGAATTCATGATGGGCACGGCGCGTGGGCGACTGGCCGTGTCTCTGGATATGCTGACCGATGCGCTGATCCTGGTTGGGCAGCACGGGGTCTATTGCGCGTCGCAGCGCAATCCATCGAAGCCGGCACTCGATCTGGAGACGGTGCTGGGTGAGATCAATGGCGCGAAGGAACTGATCCAATCCGTCATGCAGGAACTGGAACGCGACCGCGTGGCCGCGGCGCCCAAAGAATAGGCTGCACCGAACTCGCGGTGCAGCCCCTCATTTTTTCTCTCAATCGACAGCTACGATCGGCACGAAGACATTGGTTGTCCCCCAGAGCAGATGAAGCTCGGTCTTGTTTCCTGTCGTGTGTTCGAAGGCGATCTTGAAGGTCTCGACCGGCGCACTGGGAATGACGCCTTCGAGCATCTTCACACGGCCCAGGTCCTTCGACTCGTCATAGACAGTGCCCCACTGACCGGTCTGTTTGTTGATGATCAATTTCCAGCCGTGTTCCTCGGGCAGGCTATAGATCGTGTAGGTTCCCGATGGGACGACAAGATCGCCGATGTGAAGCGTGGATTGTGTCTTGAGCGTGGTCGCTGAATTGGCACCTGTACGCCAGACCTTGTCGTATGGAGCGATCTCTTTGCCGACCTGGCGTCCTCGCAGCGAAGGGGCGCAGTAGTAGATATTGATGTCCTTTCCGCCGAGGGTGACACTGGCCTGCGCGGGTGGGCTGGGAGGATTCGGGTTGTGAGGATCGCATTGCGCATGAGCCTGGGTCAGGGTGAAAAGCAATGCGGCGAGAGCAAGCAGAGGCTTGCCACAACAAAAATGTTTGCGAAACATCGGTCAGAGCTCCTTGCGGGGTCAGTTGTACGAGTTCCATCAGAGCGCGGATGGACGCAATCTGTCAAAGCCGGTGATTCTGGTGGCCCGCCGTAGTATTCTTAAAGAGCGCGCCCGTAGCTCAGCTGGATAGAGCGATTGCCTCCGGAGCAATAGGTCGGGAGTTCGAATCTCTCCGGGCGCACCATTCTTCTTCTTTACCCTCTACAATTTGCACCGGCTTCTCTGCAAGCCGCTGGCCCAGCTTATTCCTACTGTGCCCAATATTGTGCCCACTCAGGCGCTCCATGGCGTTTAGCACGACATCCTCTGAGGGGTGAACATACCGGCTTGAAATTGCAATGGAGCTGTGTCCCGCGATGCGTGCCAACGTCCACGCATCGCAGCCGGACTGTCCCAAGCGCGTTAAAAACGTATGGCGGAAGGCATATAGAACCCAAGCTGGGAGCTTTTGCGTCCCCTTCGTTTCCTTGTTCGCGTTGGCGAAAGCGCGCGCATGCTGCTTCTTCAGACTGGAGTGGTCAACATGGCCCTTCCTCGTTGGCGCTGACCATACCCAGCCGAATGCGGGCTTTTGTGCATGTTCCCAGCGCGTTTCCAGGACAAATCGCACTCGCGGAGTCATCGGGATAACGCGCCGCGCCGCGATGGTCTTGCCCGCAGTAACCAGCAGCGTACCGTTTCTCCCGTTGTCCCAGTTCAAGTTCTCCCAGCGCA
>Ga0207021_1248_pt1 | contig 10128 bp, 13 predicted proteins | sample Alteio_BWMinCont_49_FD_153496 | JGI IMG/M metagenome (GOLD analysis project Ga0207021, IMG submission 153496) | Enriched cells from forest soil in Barre Woods Harvard Forest LTER site, Petersham, Massachusetts, United States -... | ecosystem: Environmental > Terrestrial > Soil > Temperate forest >... | reverse complement strand
AGCGCCGCAGGTTCACGTACATCCATTCCGTATCGGAGGTTGCGGTGCGGGCTCCCCACAACCGGTAGCCGCGCCCCTCGAAGTAGCGGAAGCAGTTGACGCCTTGTGGATTCAGCAAGTCCTGCTGCCCCTTGTTTAGAAACACCTCAAAACCGAGAGCATCGGTGACGATTTCATTGGCCGGAGCTTTCTGAACGCCATAATTGGTGTCGCTACGGGCATATATTCCAGCTACAAATCCGCTCGGAGGCAAGTTGATTTCAAGGTCGGTGACTGGATCAAGAATTCTCACCCAGGGGTAATAGAGAGCGGCATAAGTAGAGTCGATCTGTCCGCGCCAGGCGCTTATCTGCGCCACCGCCTGGTTGTCCGGCGAGTCAAGCACCGCAATGCGATATAACCCCGGCTTCTCGCAGTGGGCGATCAGGTCATTGGTGATCTGCTGCCCATCTATATAAGTGCTACCCGCGAGATATGTGGAGCCGGGTGCGGCGACGATCGAGACGTCCGACAAATCTTCGAGCGCCACCAGGCCGGTCTTAATCAGCGGATTCGACGGATCTTCCATGCCCTGATATTGCGGCTCTGTAGGCCGGGATCCGTCTGCGCCACCCGTTAGCACTTCAGTGTATTGTGATTGCGCCGGGGTCACGGTGCCCACAATCATTGCTGGAATCGTGACAGGGTTGCCGTTTACCAGAGGTATTTGCGCCAGCATCAATTCGGCGATTTCGATGCCGGCCGAAGGATCGGCAGAGGAGTACGAAAACGTGATCGGTCGCGTCAGCGCGTCATAGCTGTTCGCCAACTGAGTGGCAAATGTCTGGGCGAAAGACGTATCGCTGCGTGGATCGAACGTCAATCCCGGATAGAAATCTGTCTGCGGGACTTCGCCCGGATAGTAGACCGGATAGCTGATCTGCAGATTTGCTGTAAAGATACGAACCTCGTCCGAACCGGGTAAAAGGCGTGTCGGATAGTTCGGATCGGTGGGATCGGAAACAAAAAGATATCGCACGTTGCCGGCCGCATCGTGAAAACGCCAGCTTGCACCACCTGTGGTCTTGCTTACGAAGTATTCGGCCCAGTAAAACTCTCCCCCTGCGCCGGGACTATTGGATGGACTCGCAGCCGGGCTTATCCAAACCAAATCAAATGGGTTCACACCGCGCACCGCTGGAGCAGCGGGATTGGGGCCCAGCACATTCTGACCGATGGAAAATGTCACTGTTAAAGTGACATTCCCATAAGATCCTGGATACCTGCCGCTCCACGTCAAAGTATTGGGCGTACTGCCGCTTGTCGAAAGATTTACCTGCGAGTAGCCATAGTTGGGAGCGGTCTCATCGCCGGCGTACCACGTGCGGCTAATATATAGACTTGCGCCTCCATTATCGAAAAAAGACCGAACGGCCTGAGCGACATAGTTGACCACCTGCCCGGCATCCTCGAAATTCAGCGGGTCCAGACTGCCGTAGATTGCCTCGTAATCCGACAGGCAAGTGAGCAGAGTCGGCGTGCCGTAGATCGGTCCATACAGCGTCGGACCGACGAACGCGGCGGTACTGGTGCTCACACCCTCGATAGTGCCGGTTAGGGAGCTGACCTCTTCGACGTAGACGCCTGGCGATAGATATTGCGGCATGGGATTACTCCTCGATTCAGAGTGGAGATGTGCCTCGCGAAATGTTTAAGCTCGACGACAACGACAAAGGGCTTCCTGTGGAGGAACGAAGCACAAGGTCCTGGCCGAGCGTGAGGGTCGCCTGGAACTGGGTTACCAGGGTCGCCGGATCGGCCCAGATCGTCGCCGGCTGCTGGTTCAGGAGGATGTCCTTGAGGTTTGGCGTATCGGTCCATGGCCATGCCAGGTCGGGGGCACCTGTCAGGGGATAGCCGAGCTGATCGGGGCTGTATTCCACCTGCACAGTCAACGGCCAGGTTTCGTCATTGATATTGGCCTGACCCGGTCCCGGCGGTGAGCTCAATTGCAGAGTTTGCGCGATCGGGAAGGGAACGAGCACGAGCGCACGCCCGGAGTCATCCGCTATGCCGGTCCACGTCTCGGGATCGCTCCCCACCTGGATATTCACCAGCGCCCATGCCACAGGAGCATTTGTGTCCTGATCGATGAGATAGGCGCTGATGCCGGCGACTCCCGGCGGAGACGGCCGAGTGGGAGCAGAGAAAAGGTACGCCAATTGCGGGCCTGAAGTGCTGCTGGGTGTTCCGTTCACCAGCACTGCACCGGTCTGATCCATCGTATAAACAAGCACAGTCGGGAGGTATCGTCCCCATTGGTCCTGGACCGTCACAACATAGCTGAACGTTCGCGGAGGACCGAATCCAGCGCTGCTGGGGTATTCAGCCGCACGTAGTCCGGGCAACCCGAAGAAGGCGTAAACGCCGGAGGAGGTGAGCACTGCCGTGAGAATCGGTCCCGAAGAATTACCCAGCCGCAGATTTACCGTGAGTCCTTCGGCGATCGGCAGATTTAATGTGAGGTCCCAAAAGCGTATTCCCAGAGGCGTGACGATGCGCGTGGATTCCAGCGGAATTCCCGGTCCCGATATGGTGTTAACGGCCGTGGACATCGTCTGATCCTGTTATCCCTGCGAAATGACCGGATTTCGGTAATTCGAAATCCGCTCCTGAATCGGCGACCCTTGTGGGTAAGAAAGCGTGGAGTCGATTTGCACGACTCGTGCGACATAGGGCACGGACAGTTCGTAAACGTGACGGATCATCACATCCCAAATATTGAACATGTCCTCGACGCTGAGCTGAGCTAGCGATACCTCCACCGTCTCATCCGGAAAAAAGACATCGGGTTTATAACTATTCAGCAGGCTGGGATAGTAGAGCGGGTTGTCTTCCATCGTGCGCATCATCCACCCCGCGATTTCATGCTGAACCGTGGCCGTCTTCGCCCACGCGGTCAGCATGAAATGCAGCTCCAGCGGCAATTTGGTCCGGCCCCGTTGTCCGTTCGGCTGCAAACGTCCGGGCGGCGTCCGATTTGAGCCGTCGTGATAGATCCGGTACAGCAACAGCGAGACGCCTTCAGGCATCGGAGTCAGAAAATTGTTTGCCACGTACACCTGGAAGTCGAGGTCCCCAAGGTCAGCGGAATTGTAGTTGTTACGCAGAACGCTGATAACTGACTCGGTAACAGCCGATATCGCGGATGTTGAAGCCATCAGTTCGATTCCTTTGCGTTGATCCTGCGTCAGTTGTTGTTGCTTACATCGGGTTGCGCCGCGGTGTTGAGAACAGATTCCGCTTCACTCTTTCTTGCGGGATTGAGGCGAAATAGCCTGCTGGAATGCGCCGGGGTCATCTCAATTAGGTAGCCCTCCTTCACCAGCCACCGCAGCGACTCCTCGGTTTCGGCCACGTTCCGGTGAATGGCCTCTTCGAGCAAGCGCCATCGTGCGATACCCTCACACGAATCGGCGGCAGACGGATTTCTCACGAAATAGGACAAGATCTGTCTCGCCGATCGCGGGATTCGACTCGATTCGCTCAATGCCGCTTCCAGAACTAAGCTCACGCTGGCAAGCCGAGGTCCATTTCACCTGCGATTGCAGTGAATGAACTTAGATAGGATTCGGAGTTAAAGGAGTCTGGCGGGCGGGCGCAATGGGACCCGGCGAAAGTTCATGATCCACCCGGTTGAAGACTGATGATTCAGGCATTTAAGCGCGATGGATCGGGATGCGAGGAGGTGGGTCAAAACTGACCCGCCTGGCGTGGCAGTTGCCCGGAAGCGTACTTCTTTACCAGGCGGCCAAAGGCGCGGCGCTCTTTGCCGGCTTCCCGCGCGGCCCACGTAATGTTGCCCTTGTTTCGGCGCAGGAGTTCCTCGACGTATTCCCGCTCAAAGGCGTGAAGGGCTTCCTGCCGCGCAGTCCGGAAGGTCGAAGTCATGAGCTTCAGAGGTGGAGAGGGGAGCGCAATATCGCAGCCGCTGATTTGGGTACCTCGTGAGAAGACAATGGCGCGCTGAATCACATTTTCCAGTTCGCGAACGTTCCCTGGCCAGTCATAAGAAGTCAGGTGATGCAAAGCGGCGGAAGTCAATGCCTTGCGCACCCCGGCGGGCAGGTGAAGCTTAAGGAAATACTGCGCCAGCAAAGGAATGTCTTGCGGGCGCGCTCGTAGCGGAGGCAATTCTATGTGCAACACATTCAGACGAAAATGCAAGTCGGCGCGAAACTCTTTCTCGGCGACTTGTTGCGCCAGGTTGCGATTGCTGGCGGCCACGATTTTTACATCGGCGTGGAGATATCGTTCTGATCCCAGAGGCTTGAACTGGTGATCCTGCAGGAAACGAAGCAGCTTGGCCTGCGCGGCAAGCGAGAGGGAGTCGATCTCATCGAGGAACAGTGTGCCTTTGTCTGCTATGGCGGCGAGTCCTCGCTGTTCGCCGTGTGCATCGGTGTAGGCGCCGCGAACATGCCCAAAGATCTCATTCTCGAATAGATGGTCCGGTATCCCACCACAGTCTACGGGAACGAAGGGTTGGCTCCGGCGGCCACTTAGAAAGTGAATTACGCGCGCGAAGAGATCTTTGCCGGTTCCTGTTTCGCCTGTAATCAGAGTTGGAAAGGTATTGTTAGCGCTCGACGCTATCTTGTCGGCCATGAGCAGAAAAGCTGGGTCTTGCCCCACCAGATTGGCCTTGCCGAGCCCTGCGATTAAATTCTCGTAGGCGTGCTGCCTCTCGACCATGGGAATAAGAAAACGCTGGATTCGATGACGGATCACCTCCGGCCGCTCGGGCCAGAGAATAAAATCGTCTGCAACCGTCGAGGCGAGCGCCAGATCCGACGGCTCCAGATCTTTGGGTAAAACGGCTACGATCCCGCTCGGAATGCTTCGATCCTTCAGGCGCCGCAGCAGTTCAAGTGCGGCGGACGGATCAGGCAGACCAACCAACAACAGAAGCTCTATGGCGGTGCTTCGAAGCTTCTCCGTCGTGAGAGCCTCCCAGGACAGATATTTCCACTCCCCCGTGGAGACGCCTGAGAACAGATCAGGTGGGACGCCGGAGGTTGCCGATATCACCAATATCTGCCTCATGCAGATGCCCCATTTGGGTCGAGTTTCGGCGCTTCAGTGTGTGGTGGCGAGAGTCTTCGGTGGTGGAACTCTGCTTGAGACTTCCGACAGGAGGGCGGATAAGATCAGCATGATAGTGCCAGCAAAGGCCGTTGGCAACATTGAATTTGAGAAATCTAGAGACGGGACTATTCTCTGTCGTGCCTACGCTGCAACTCACTCCAGCAGGGACATGTAAGTTAATGGGAGGTGAAGCGTGACATTCCGACTTATGGCTTCAGCACACGAAGAGGCGAGACGAGCGCCTTGAACTATAGGAAAATCAAACCAGATGTTATTTCATGCCGACGAGATATCATGTTGGTAAAGTTCAAACATACAAGATTGTATGTGGTTGTTACGCAACAAAGCCGCAGACGAGCAATGGGGAGGAGGGTTGAAGTTTAGGTAAGTTGAACATTGGAGGGGGCGTCGCCAGGGCGTGTTCACACTAATGACATCTAACTTGGGTAGAGTAGTTATGGATGGAACTTACACAGCAGCAGTACGAGAAGATCGAAGATTCCCTGCCTTTGCAGCGCCACTACTTCGCGTCCTGCGCCGCCATTGCGCCTTGCTTCAGTTTCTGAACGTCGGCCGGGGTGAGCTGCGGGCGATCGATAGCGATGATCAGTTTGTCGATTTTTCCGGTGAAGTTGAACGGGATCTGGTAGTCCTGGTCATTCACGCCGGCGCCCGTGTCTGAGCCGATATCAAAGGTTTCGTCAATCGTGAAGATTATGGGGATGGACTTCTCCATCGCCTGAGTAGAGACGACTTTGCCGCCCACCTTCAGGGTGCCAGTGCCGGAGCGGCCAATGCCGCTGACGCTGTTGAAGGCCAGTGTGGCAAAGCCCAGCCGGGCACAGGAAAAAGTGCAGGCACTACGGCGATTTCGATCAGAGACTGGGTCGCGCGTTACACATTCTCGAAATCATTTGGCGTCCAATTTCGTCCAAACCGCTATAATGAAAATAGAGACTTGGAGAGAGCCGACTGCCATCGCAGCCGGCTCTTTCTCTTCCGCGAAGGCGTTTCCGCAACCCTCTTAGAATCAAACGGTCTCAGGTAACAATAGTCGAATCAAACGCTTACGGTAGGACCTGAACCACTGCCCTGAGATCAGTGCAAATATCATCGCATAGCCCTTTTAGAATCATTGAGGAGCCAATAAGTCGGTAGTGGGTCAGTTTGGATTTCCACACCCTCGCTTTGGCATTAGCCCTTGTGGGATCATCATGGCATGACTGTCGGAAAAGGCAAGAGGCCACGCGACCCGAACCAGCTCGCCAAGTGGATCGTCGAAAACTCCACTGCCGAAACGCCTGCGGCTAAACCCGATAAACCCGTTTCGGTCCCGGCTGACCTCTCGGCTTACATGGCTGCTATGGGGCGAAAAGGCGGTCAGATCGGCGGCAAGCGTCGTCTCGTCACTATGACCAAGGAGCAGCGCCGCAAGGTTGCAGCCGAGGCCGCTGGCGCTCGCTGGGGGAAGAAGAAAGAAGACTGAGGCGTGGACAGGTTCCGAAACTTCCTCAAGCAAGTGACGGTTACGCAATGGCTGCTGTTCGCTGTGGTGGTTTTCCTGTTCCTCAATTGGCTCCAGATGATACAGATCAGCCATTCTCTGAAGAACCTCAACTGCAATATCAACGGCGCTGCCTGTGATGGGCATTTGCCGTATCCAGACAATGAAAAGTAAAGAACGTTACGATGCCACGGTCCAACCGGCTGCGTTGACGAGCTTAGACCTTCGGTTTTGCAAGGTATAAACCTTTTGTCGGGCCGATCTCATCTCTGAAATGACTTTCATCGCTGCCGGAATATCCAGCTTTTGCCCCACATCAAGACGGTTTTCCAACTCTGATTCCACATCAAAGTCAGCGACCGATGGAACCAGTTCAGCGTTGCGCTGGAGCTTCCCAACTACGTTCTGGATATGACCAGCCATTTCCAGGGCCACGTCTTGTAGGATTACCAGATCGCCTTGTGCGTCCTCGATGTCTATCAGTAGTTGTGCTCGGTGTAACTTCTTTTCTTGATCCGTCATTCGATGCTCCCTGCACAAATCGAAGCATGGAATCAGTTAGATTTCCACTCGAAAACGCGAAGCCGCTTAACTACAACTTGACATGCTAAAGCAGTATTGGCATAATAGGTCAATATGAACTGCTTGGACTCCGACCGTCGCGCACAAGTAATCCGCTGCCTCATTGAAGGATGCTCGATTCGGGCAACTGTCCGCATGACTGGAGCAGCTAAGAATACCGTCGCGAAGCTGCTGGCGGATATGGGCTGCGCGTGTGCCGAGCACCACAATCGGCACGTTCGCGACCTCCGAGTTCGTCGGCTGCAATGTGATGAGCTTTGGTCGTTCGTTGGTTGCAAGAAGAAGAACGCCAGCCCAGACCAAAAGGCGGAAGGCTGGGGCGATGTGTGGACATGGGTCGGAATCGACGCAGATACGAAGTTGGTTGTTGGCTATCTTGTCGGAGGCCGTGATTCAGGTTGGGCGCATGACTTCATGGAAGACTGCGCCAGCCGCATCCGTGGTCGCGTACAGGTCACTACGGATGCTCACAGGGCCTATCTGGAGGCAGTGGAAGGCGCTTTCGGCATGGACGTGGACTACGCCATGCTTCACAAGATTTATGGCGCGCCATCAGACGAAGAGCAGCGCCGCTATTCTCCGGCAAAATGCATCGGCTGCGACATGAAGACAGTCCTCGGCAATCCCAATCCGAAGCACGTTTCTACCAGCTATGTGGAACGCCAGAACCTCACTGTGCGAATGCAGATGCGCCGCTTTACCCGGTTAACGAACGGCTTCAGCAAGAAAGTAGACAACCACCGGCACGCAGTTGCGTTGCACTATATGCACTACAACTTCTGCCGCATCCATCAGACGCTACGAGTGACGCCCGCGATGGAAGCTGGAATCGCCAATCACATTTGGTCGGTCGAGGAACTGATTGCCCTGCTTCCAAGGCCAACCGTGCGGCCTTCACAGATAGACCAAGAGTTATTCAGGAAGGCGCTTGGAGAAAGCGCCTAACCTCTTCCTCGCCTCGCCCGTTCCATTCTCTCTTTGCTCTCCTCGCGGACTCGGCGGCATTGTTCCCCAAATTCCGAAAGTTTTGTTTCAAACTCGCTCTCTGGGAGCGTTGGATTTGAGAAGGACATTAACAACGGCTTCAGCAGCCGAACAAAATCCCGCGCTCGATATTCAATATCCAAAAGACTGCTAGGGGGAATCCTGAGTATCTGACCTGCCTTGGTCACAATCACAACCTCGCTGAAACGGCCACCGCACCCAGGTACGTTGCTCTTTACTTGGTCCAAAATTTGGACTGCAAGAAGCGCAGCATCCTCCGAGGATTCCCGCTGTGGCGTCAACCCTCTGGATAGATAGTTCGCCAACGTTTCACCAATCCCAATGCAGGCATACTCCGTCACGCGCCTCACAGATGTTGCCGAACTCAGAAGAAGACGCAGACCGCTTTCGTCCCTTATTCCGACGAGTAGGTTGAAGAACGGCTTCGGCTCTGCTGGATAGTAGCGAATATGCTTCCGGTGAACCTCTAGGACCGTTTGCTCAACAATCTCTTCAATTTCATGTGCATGAGTCATAAACGCTGCACGCCCCATGATCTTGTCCACGGTCATCTTTACGTAATCGAACCAGCCGGAACCCGCGAAAATGACGGTCGGCCCGTCGCTAGCGGACAAGGTGAAAATCTTTGACTCCTCGTACTTCTCCGAATCGGTGGAAACTTCGGAATCGGCGCAAACGACGATCCCATCTGGACATAGAAACCCCGCAGCAATCGTCATGGCAGGTTTTCTCCTCTCTAGCCGCTCGGGGCAGGGAGGGTAACTAGCAGGTTGCGGCTTGGCGGCAATCATACGCGCCTCCGTATATGGGGAGAATCCAGTATGCTGTTGTGGTCTGGAGGGTTAGATGGTTTTTCTTCCATTCCTCTACTGCAAGACTTGCCCGAACCATATTTCACTCCCGCTTCCCATCCAAGGTGAAACAACTCCACGTCAAATAGCGTGGCCTTGGGCCGCGCTGTCTGGAAACTTTCTATGTCCCTCATGCATGCGTCCGAGTCTGTATTGGGCTGAAGATTGCCGCTGGCGTCTCGTTGAAAACACGGACCCAAATCAACAAGAATACAGACCTCGGGCAGTGCATCGAATCTCCGTTCCATGCGGCGTAGAGCGGTGCCCAGGTCTGCTGCACATCCTTGTACCAATGCCCTTGGGGTCGAACGTAGCGGATGGAACCAGTCTTGTGGCAAGAGTCGGCCTGAGCGGAATACTCTGCGATAACGGACACCCAAATCATGGATTAGCAGTTCACGGAGCAATCCAATGCAGCGCAATATCCGTAACAGGGCAGGGCGATCCATTGCCGTGGGCGACGGAGGATTAGTCAATGCACACCTCCCCCATCCCACAATTCTGTGGAAATCCAAACTGACCCACTACCAATAAGTCCTTTACCTACTATGGGGTGACGTATCCCTTAAACCCATTCATATCAGACGATTACAGGTCTGGAAAGAAAAACGAGGGGAGGGTCTAGGCAATTCCGACGATTTCGAGCACAATGCGGACTTCCGCACCCGCCCGACGGCTTTCGGGTGCTTTCATCAAATGTTGTGGTGGCTCAGGACGCCGCGCTCACTTCGGCCATTGCTTGAACATCTTCTGAACGGCTTTCTCCACTACCTGCTGATTCTTGCTGCCGTTGTTGCTCAGCGTGTCCTGAGCAATGCCTCGCCAGATCAGAGACTGGGTCTTCGCGTCGTACAGATCGACAATCATCGTTCCTATGACGTTCTGCTCCGGAGTAATTCCACCCATCCCTCCGCCGATTCCGCGCATGCCCCACGCGCTATAGGAGGTCTGCTGCTTCAGGCCGCCGTTCGCGGTCAGGATCAGGTCAGGGGTCTGAGACTCCTGTACCTTCGAGAAGCCTTTGGCCTGCATCGCAGAATCGATGTCCTGTTGCGCTAC
>Ga0207021_1230_pt1 | contig 10205 bp, 7 predicted proteins | sample Alteio_BWMinCont_49_FD_153496 | JGI IMG/M metagenome (GOLD analysis project Ga0207021, IMG submission 153496) | Enriched cells from forest soil in Barre Woods Harvard Forest LTER site, Petersham, Massachusetts, United States -... | ecosystem: Environmental > Terrestrial > Soil > Temperate forest >... | reverse complement strand
GGTCACACTTGCGCGCTGCGCTTTGCGCGATCTTCACAAAGCCCTCATAGCGTCCCAGCGGCGTCGTTCTGGCGTCGGAACCGGCTTTCGGATATATCGCCATACGCTTTTTGAATCTGATAGAGGAATCCAAAATGGCAGGAATGCGATTTGGGCTTGTTGTTTTGACAGCGCTGCTAGCGTCAGGTTCTGTCGCTGTGGCACAGCAGGCGGGCCCGCCCTGCGCCGGCGATATCAAGACACTGTGCGCCGGCATTCAGCCCGGCGAGGGCCGGATCAAGGCCTGCATAAAATCGCATTTGACCGACCTGTCGCCAACCTGCCAGGACCGTCTGCTGACGGTGGCGGTGACGGGAAAGGTGTGCAAGACCGACGTTACGAAACTGTGTGCCGGTATCGTACCGGGCACCGGCGGTATCAGGGCCTGCATAAAATCGCACATGGCAGAAGTGAGCGATCCGTGCAGGGATGCGATGTCCCAGGCCGCCGCGGGCAAGAAAATCCTGGGGGGCGGCTATCTCTAGGAAATTATTGTAGCGCGCGCGGCGCGGTTTCGTGTGGGCGTGGTCGGTCAGGTGCAAACCGCCTCGACATTGTTGCCGTCGGGATCGATCAGGAATGCGGCGAAATAGGTCGGGCTGTAATCGGTGCGCGGTCCGGCGGCGCCGTTGTCGCGGCCGCCCGCTTTCAGCCCCTCGGTGTGAAATTTCCGGATCGCGGCGTGATCGGGCGCGCGGAAGGCGATGTGCGCGCCGGCGGCGGCTGGCCCTTTGTGCAGATGCAGCCACAGGGCCGGCTCGCCCTTGGGCCCGAAGCCTGCGCCGTTCGCGTCGCGCGAGCACAGGATATAGCCGAGTGGCGCCAGCGCTGCGGTATAGAAATTGATGCTCTTGTCGAGGTTGCCGACTTTGATTCCAACGTGGTCGTACATGGTGATCTCCAATCAATCGACACGGGCTCTGCGCCCCGCGAAGGATGGAGATGACCCTAGTCAGTGCAGCGCTGGCCGATCTTGGAGAATCTTGCGGTTTCCCCGCGAGGCCTCGCGAAAGGCACGCGGCGAGACGCCGGCGGCGCGGTGAAAGGTTCGCACGAAATTGGAGAGATCGCCGAAGCCTACGTCGTAGGCGATGTCGGTGACGGAGCCATCCTCGTCGGCCAGCAGGCGCGCCGCATGACGCAGCCGCGAACGCACCAGGTATTGGTGCGGGGTGACCCCGAGCACATTGGCGAAAAGGCGCAGGAAGTGGAACGGGCTGATGCCGGCTCGAGCCGCAGCAGCATCGAGATTGATGTCGCGTTGCGAATTGGCGTCGATCCAGAGCGCGGTTTCCACCGCGCGGCGCCGGTCGCGGGCCGTGACCTCCCGGGGCCGACGCGAACGCCCCGAAACCACCTCGACAAAGCGGCTGGCGAACATCTGGCCGACCTCGTCGAGGCCAATATCGCTGCGGCCGGACGCGACAGCCTGTGCGAGTTCGCCGAGCACCATCAATTCGCCCAGCGGCGGCGCGGCGCCCATTCGCCACACCTGCGCGGGGTCTCCGATGGTTTCGACCAATTCGGCGCTCAAGAAGAACGACAGGCACTCATCGCCACAGGCGTGGTCGTGGGTGCAGACATATTCGTCGCCGGGAAAGCCGACCAGGATCGATCCTGCCACCAGCTCGAAGGTGCGGCCGCTTGTGTGGCAGGCGAAGCTGCCCTTTCGAACGTAGGATACGGAGTGGCAGCGATACTGCTCGGTGAATGGCTTGTCGCCCGGCCCTGCGCTGCAGCGGAAGTCGGACACCGAAATCAACGGGCGTTGCAGCAGGGTGGTTCGCTTCATGTTCCGAAAATTAGCCGGACAGGCGCGGCGGAGCAACCGGAAGCAATGCGTCGAACAGGGTCTTGCTGCTCGGGGAGGGCGTGCCCTCGATCGAAAGCAGCCGGCGCTTTGAGATAATACCTCCGTGCGGAGACATCTTGTCGGCGTAGCCGCCGGACTCAAGGACGCGGTGACAGGGAACGACGATCACGAAGGGGTTGCGCCCAATCGCCTGGGCGACCGAGCGGACCGCACCGGAAGCCTTGAGACGCAGGGCGATCTCGTCATAGGTGAGGGTCTTGCCGCGGGGAATTTCGCGCGTGGCCTGATAGACGCGCTGGTCGAAGGCGGCAATTCCGCTGATATCGAGCGTGACGTCGGAGAAATCGCAAGGCTCGGCCCGCAGCAGCGCGGCAATTCCCTCGATTGCTTCTTTGACAATCGGCGGCGGGCGCATCTCGCGCGCGTCGGGGTAAAGCTTGAACAGCCGCTTGCGGGTTTCGATCTCGCGCGCCTCGGGAAGCTGCACGCCGACCAGGCCGGCATGGCTCCACGCGATGCCGCAATGGCCGATCGCCGTGCCGAATATCGTGTACGCCCGCCCCGACATACGCTCTTCCCCACAAGCACCATAGCACCGTCACAGGCGGCTGCACGCCAAAAGATCGGGATTTGGTCTGGGTGTGAGGATTCCGATCGACCTATGGCTTGGCGGACTGCTTCCAGTCGACGAGCGCGCCGCCGCCGTGGACACTCCTACTACAAGAACGAATTCAGTGTTTCCAACATCATCGGCGACCGAGCGCCCAGAGCTGGGTTGATGTGGTGACGAGCCGACCTCAGGAAAGTGGAAAGGCAATTGCGTTGCGAACGGTTGGATCGTCGCGACATCAAACATTTCTGGCGCCGAGCTTCCCTATTTTGATTGCCTACCTTGCCAGCCTATGGTGGCCCGTATAAGTTGAAATAAATTACAATACTCGATTTTCGCGAGTATCGCATGTTGTGGACCAATCTTAGAAATCAGGTTCGCCAAACGCCGCTGCCAAAATGGAAGCCGCTCATTCCGTTGTTCGAGGCGGTGATGAATTCATTTCAAGCCGTGAGGGATGCGAAGCGTACCAGTTCTGACGGATTTATCCGCATAACCATTGAGAGAGATCACGGCCTATTGGGTGACGATCAAGAGGCTCCGCATAGCTTCACTATCGCCGATAATGGCATCGGTCTCAACGACGAAAACTTCGATAGCTTCAACACTGCATTCTCGGATCACAAATTAGCGCGCGGGGGCAAAGGACTTGGGCGCTTCACCTGGCTCAAAGCTTTTGAAAAAGTCGAAATAGACAGCACCTTCAAGGAGGCCGACGAAGATCATCCGCAACGCCGCACATTCACGTTCGACGAAAACTATGAGCTCGAAAAGGAAGGACTGCCAGAAGCGGCGCCCGGTCGGAGCGTTGGTACCTCCGTCAAACTCGTGAACTTTCGGGAACCCTACAAAAGCACCTGCCCGCGCACGACGGACCAGATTATACAGAAGCTGATCGAACACTTCCTTCTCATCTTTCTTGAGACCGACAGTCCGCAGGTCACGCTCATCGACAAAGGACTTGTGCATTCCGTCAATGATGTGTTCGAAAAGGAGTTTCGCGCGACCGCCGCCGCACACAAATTTTTCATCAAGAGTTCGGAATTTACGCTGCATGGTTTTAGGCTGACAACTCCAAAGCTTTCCAGGCACAAACTTGTCTATTCCGCCAATCAGAGAGGAGTCGTAAGCGATAAATTGGAAGATTACATTCCTAACTTGCATGCGCGTCTCGTTGACCAGGAGGGAAATTCGTTTGTCTATCTTGGCATAGTGCAGAGCCCATACCTCACTCAGCGCGTCAATCCGGCCCGCACCGATTTTGACTTTGGCTCAGGGGAGGACGCCGAGGTCGATCAGGGTTCTCTGTTCGACGACGAGATCAAGCGAGCGGAAATTAGAGATGCTTCCCTAAAATATATCCAAGATGATCTGGCGGAGGCCATACAGACAATAAACGAAGCGAAAGAAGAGAGATTACGCTCGTACGTTCAAACCGACGCGCCTCAGTACAAAGTGCTGATGAAATACACGCCAGAATTTATTGACAGAATATCGCCGAACGCGACGAAGCCTGACCTCGAAGCGGCACTTCATCGCGAACTTTATCAGCGCGAGGTAAAGATGAAGGCCGAAGGCTCGCGCATCATCAAAGAAGCTGAGAAGGTGGACGATTACGAAGCGTATCATCGTCGGCTCTCTGACTTCATGGAAAACTATAACGAATTGGGCGCTTCGGCGCTTGCGCAGTACATAATGCACCGTCGTATCATTCTTGATTTTCTTGAGCGCGCTATCTCTATTGGCGACGGTGACAAAAAGTACCCGCTAGAGAAGGTCGTCCATCAGCTTGTCTTTCCTATGCGCTCAACCTCGGAGGATATTCCTTATCACGAACAGAACTTATGGATGATCGATGAGCGGCTGACGTATCACACGTTCTTGTCTTCTGATAAGCAGCTAAAGTCCATTGAGAGCATTGAGAGTAATTCACAGAAGCGGCCCGATTTATTTATTTACGACAGGAAACTCATCTACGCGGAGGGCGATCAGCCCATAAATTCTATCACTATCCTCGAATTCAAGCGACCCGAAAGAGACGACTACACTCAGGACGACAATCCCGTCATTCAGTCACTCGAACTTGTCGAAGAAATTCGGAGCGGTGAGTTTAAAAATGAAAAGGGACGCAAAATATCTGTGGCTAACGAGAAGATACCCGCGTTTGTCTACGTCATCTCCGACATAACGCCTACGCTCAAAAAGGTTCTAAGGACCATCGACGCGATCCCGACGCCCGACAATCAAGGCTACTACGGGTTCCAGAAGACCTATTCCGCCTACTATGAAGTTATCGACTACAATAAGCTTCTCAATGACGCGAAGAAACGAAATCGCATTTTCTTCGATAAAATCAATCTGTTGAATAGCAATACGTAGCAGGGAAGGCGCGTTGCATGCGCATTTCAACCTCTCGCTGTGGCCCTTGCTTCTTCATCGCAGCGTACGTCTCTGTTGTCGTCTCAAGATTGCGGGCCGGGCCGTCACACGGGAGGAATAATGCGTACGCTCGAAAAGAAATCCCAGCTTGAGGAGCTTCATGCAGCAAATGTTAAAGAGGGCTTGACGCTGGAGTACAAGGCATCTGCAGCCATCGACAAGAGAGATGATGGAAAGAAGCTGGAAATGGCGCGGGATGTGAGCGCCTTTGCAAATGCAGACGGCGGCCAAATAATCTACGGAATGAAAGAAGATGACCACGAGCCCGCCGGGCTGGACGATGGCGTAGACGGAAGCGTGTATCCGGAAATTTGGTTCGAACAGGTACTCCAGCATCACATTCGGCCGCCGATTGTAGGCCTGCGTATACGACATGTTCCGCTTAGGCGGCCGATGGTCGCTGTTGTCATTGATGTGCCCGCTACCAGAAGTGATCCACATCAAGTTTCAGACAGCAAATATTACAGGCGCCACAATTACAGTCGCCTTCCTATGGAGCACTACGAAATCCGTGATGCTTTTCGACGGTCAGTGGACCCTGATTTGGATATGGAGTTTGATCTACTCATTGGTCAGGCCGCGCACAAGAATGTTGAATTTACGAAATTTCGTGACGTTAGCGATCCTACGCCGATTAGTGCAACCATCCGCAATAAATCAAATCAGCCTGCTCTGTACACGGTCGTTTCTATTTTTATGGACCACAGGCTCAAGATCACGAACAATGGGCTCTTTACGCCATTCGTGCCGCGGACATTTAGCCAAAACGACGTTCGAAATCAGCTTATGCTAAAGATTGGCGTTCCCAAACAATTCCCGATCTTCAGGGAAATGGGTTACTTATTAGACCCCTTTTATTTCACGATTTCAGATCGGCTGCTCGGACATAGATTCGGACTAGGGTATGAAATAAGAGCACCGGGCTGCTTTAGAGAAAAGCATGGCTTTCTCGAATTCGGATCGAGCGGGCAAATGAGGCTGGTGTTCTGAGCCGCCAAATGTGCCTGACAGCGTGCGCTTGCCGTCAAGGGCGAGAGCGAGCTATACAAGAGGCCCAGATGGCATAAGGCGACCATCGGGGCCTCTTGCGGGCGTAGTTCAATGGCAGAACGGCAGCTTCCCAATCTAAAAACGCCGTTTTAACCGCGATTTCAAAAACCCCAATCAATGCAGCGAAAACCCCGCATTTTACAGGGGTTTTCGTGCTATTGGGGCTTCGCTTCCCGCTCCAAAATCCAATGAAGAGGGGTAGCGCGAAACCGGAAAGTGTCCACCAAATGTCCACCAAATTTAGGATGCGGAGACCTCCGAAACACACTGATCCGAATGCTCCAATCAAGGCGCGTAAGTTATCAGATCAGCACATCGAAGCGTTGCGCGAGTTCGATACGGTCGGCACCTACCCGGACAGCGTCGTTCCCGGCTTGCGCATCCGGGTCGGCGTGCATCGCTCGACATGGCTTTTCTTCCAACGTCGCCGCGTCAAGGGTGTACGTTCGACGACCTTCCGGACGCTCGGCACATGGCCGCTGATGGATGTCGAGAAGGCCCGCAAAGAAGCGTTGATCGTCGCAGGCAAGGTTGCGGGCGGCAATATTGAGCCTAGTAGGCGTGACGCCACGAAATTCGAGACGGCCTTCGCCGCGTACCTAGAACACTTGAAGGCGCAAGCTGCGAAGCGCGGGAAGCCGCCGCGCTGGCACGACAACGTTAAGAAGCTCGGTGACACGATCATCCTGCCGAAGTTTGGCAAGTGGACCTTGATCGAACTCGCCAACAGCCCCGACGCGGTAGCCGATTGGCATAGTGATGTGACGAAGAGCAATGGCCCGGTGTCCGCCAACCATTGCGCCCGCGTGGTCCGTGCAGCCTACAAGCGCGCTGGGCGGCGCGACATCAGCTTGCCCGCACGGTTGCCCACATCGGCTGTCGAGTTCAACGATGAGACGCCATCACAAAAGGCACTCGACTTCAAAAAGTTCCCGGCTTGGTTGAAGGGGTGGCGCAAGATCGATAGCGCGACGCGCCAAGCGTATCATCTGACCGAACTATTGACCGGCACACGCCCGGGCGAGCTTGCCCGGCTCCGCTGGGCCGATGTGAGGCACAACGAACGTAACCTCGTGATCGGCAAGGCCAAGGCCGGGCATGACATTACCATCCCGGTCACCGAAGAGATTGCCGCCGCCCTCCAGATGGCTCGCGATGACGCTGCGCAGTTTGGCCTTGCGGTTGAGCCGGACAGCCTTGTCTTCCCCGGCTGCTCTCAAATTAGCGCCCGAGAAGCTCTGCCAGCCCGGGGCAACATGCTTCGCCATACCTATCGCACCGTTGCCGCCGATCTTGGCGTTGACGACCTCCTAATCCACTTCCTGATGGGCCATACCCCGCGTGGCATCTCGCGCAAGTATGTCGCTGTCCTGATCCTCGCCAACGGCCCAGCAATGCGCGCCGCGCAAGAGCGGATCAGCGCCCGCACACTCAAAGAGCTTGGGCTGACATTCAAGACGCTCCACAAAGAGATGGCCGCTGGGCTCGCCCAGTCTCTTGAGGGAGGGCAGGGAAGAGCGGTGAAGAACGCTAGGGCGCTAGCACGTGCCGCGCGGGCGTCGGCACGGGCACGGCGCGGCAAGCCATCTAGGCCGCACTCAGCCGAGACGAAGGCCAAGATATCCGCTGCAATGAAAAAGGCGTCGCCCATTTCCGCTTGAGGCGGGGCGGCCGAGGCGTATTGGCGTCGCCGAAGACCCTAAATTTAGACGATCTCGATAACCGGTTGTCCACCATAAGGTCAATCATCTCGCCAAATCTTGTCCGGGACGAGCGGAGCGTACTTTCCGCTTGAACGCCGCGAGCGCGTCTGCATATTGAGCGGCGTGGCGTTAGTTGATACCCGGCAGCCGCGAGCAATCGCAGTATGGGAGCCGCAGAACTGACCACATCATCTGGGAAGCTTCGGTATTCGAGCAACCCCAACGCCAGAGATGGCATTGGAGATTGCAGTCATGAGTACCGTAGAGACCACCATCGCGAATTCACCGTCCCCCGATAAGTTTCAAGCGGCCTTTGAAGCGGCATTCTTTCGTCACCGCATACACGCGCATCCCGCTCGAGGCTTCACGCCCCGCACATATAATCCCAAGGATTGGGCCGACGCGCGGAAGTGGGTTGCGAAGCAGGGTGGCGATTGCAAGTTCTACTTCTCGCCCGCCAAAATCAAACCCGGCTGCAAACAAACACGCAAAGAGGACATGCTGTCGTCGGAGTGGGTATGGGCCGACCTTGATCCTCGTTTGGGCGAAGACCTCGACGCCGAGCGCGCGCAGATGGACCTTCTGCTTGAAGAGGACATCAGCGCCCCGTTGCCCACGATGATCATTGACAGTGGTCGTGGTAAGTGGGGATTGTGGAAGCCCAGCACGCCGCATGCCTTCGATGGACCCGATGGTGATGCGACACGCGCATTCGAAGCCGTGCTTCGTGGACTCGGGCAGGCGTTCGCGCCTTACGGTGACAAGTCAGTCAAGAACATCAATCGCGTTGTGCGCCTGCCCGGCACAGTGAACGCCAAGACTGGCGCGACCGCATCGGTGCTGGAGTTCAACGAGCGGACCTATACGCTAGCCGACTTCCCGTCCATTGTGGTCGAACGCAAGGTTCGAACCGGTGGCAGCGCCGAAGCTATTCCGCTGGACATCTTCAAGGCTGCGCTGGCCGCGACGCCGTACAAAGGCGGACCCGAAGGGCTCGACGACCGCAACGAACAGTCCGGCTGGTTTGCGTTCATGGAAGCCGTCCACGAAGCTGCAGGCGGCGAGTGTGGCGGCGAATACTTCGAAGCCTTCTATGACTGGTGTCAAGCTGACCCTGAGTTTGATGATGCGTGGACACGCGAGAGTGTACAAGGCCGATGGGACAGTCTCGACAGCGAAGCCGCTGGCGGCATCACACGTGGGTCATGGATCAAGCTGATCCGGTCCTTCACGGGCAATGACGACCTAGCATCGAAGATGGCTGGCGACGCCGAAGCCTCAGATGAGTTCGATCCGGTAGAGCCTGAGCCGAAGAGCAGCAAGGGCCGTACTCGCGCGATCAACCTGATCAGGAACCTTCGCACGAAGACCATAGCCAACGGCTGCACTGAGGACGAAGCCAAGTCTGCGGCCGAGAAGATCGCGAAGTTCATCTCGAAGTTCAGCCTGACTGAGGACGATCTCAAAGACGAACGGACGAGCACCACTGTGTCGGATGGCTCATCGCCGGAGTGGTTCGATATCACTCGGCAATGGGGCTACCTCGGTCAACAGAAGCGTTTCCTTGATCTCAATACCCGTGAGATGTGGGAAGTCGGCGCGTTCGACAACTACTTCGCATCCGTGCGCGTGATGGACAAGAACAAGGGCACGCCGCTGTCAAAGTATATTTTCCAGAACCGTTCGCTGCCGATGTACAAGTCGGTCGTGTACGAGCCGGGCAACCAGGCGACCGAGGTAGGCGGCAACTTCAATATGTGGCTGCCGTCCGATATCGAACCGAAGGAAGGCGATACTTCGAAGTGGGATGCCCACATGAAGTATCTGTTCGCTGATCCCCTCAGCCGTGACCACGTGCTCAACTATCTCGCGTGGGTCTACTGCAATCAGCACCTCAAGCCGCGCCATTGGCTGCTCGTGCAAGGTGAAGTACAAGGTACCGGTAAATCGTTCATCGCCCACGTGATGACGCGGCTGCTCGGTCGGAAGTTGCCGAACGGTCTCTATTCGAACTCGCGGCTGCTCAAGGGCAAGAACCTTGACGCCGATCACAACGGATGGGAGCTGCAGACGAAGCTTGTCGTGATCGAAGAGGTGCGACCGGCATTCGGTAGTTCGAACGCAGCGGTCAAGATGTTGCACGACCTGATCAGCGAGCCTACGCTCGAAGTTGACCTTAAGGGCATCACGCCGTTCCAGATCGCGAACTACCTCGCGGGCATTCTGTTCTCCAACAAGGATGACGCAGTCGCCATCGATAACACTGACCGGCGATATCTGATCGAAACGGTGGACACGCCGCAACAGAAGCTGATGCCAATGGCAGCGGATTACTACCGCGAACTCTATGCCTTGCTCGACGACCAGGTCGCGATGGCGGCCGTGGGCTATCAGTTGATGACCCGCAATCTCAAGGGATACTCGGGACTCGGTGCGGCTCCACCGACCAGGGCCAAGATCAAGATGGCGGAAGAGACGCAGGACGAATTGACCCGATGGTTCGTTCAGTTCATGCGCTCGCCGCCGCTGTCGTATCAGTTGGTGACGCTGG
>Ga0207021_1245_pt1 | contig 10416 bp, 9 predicted proteins | sample Alteio_BWMinCont_49_FD_153496 | JGI IMG/M metagenome (GOLD analysis project Ga0207021, IMG submission 153496) | Enriched cells from forest soil in Barre Woods Harvard Forest LTER site, Petersham, Massachusetts, United States -... | ecosystem: Environmental > Terrestrial > Soil > Temperate forest >... | reverse complement strand
ATCCGACCGCTGCGTACTTGGCAATTGGCTGCATGGCGACGGTGAACGCAAATATCCATTTCTCAAGTCGTTCAAGCCCTGCGTGGAAGCGCATGCGGCATTTCACGCCCAAGCCGCGAAGGTGGCACGTCAAATTAATGGCGGTGAATACGCCGATGCACAGGCGTTGTTGGCTGACAACAGCGCCTATGCAAAAGCCTTGAGTACCTTGGCGCTGTCGGCGATGGCATTGAAAAAAGAAGCCAAGCTTTAGTACGGTGCCATGCAGTATCGAGTGAGCAATCGTTTCATGATCGACGTCCAGAGGATTAACTTGAGGGCAGCTGTTACCCGACGTTGATGAAAACGGAAACTACGGGCTGCTCCTGATCTCGATAGCGCGCCACCCTTCGTTGCGCTTGCGCAAAAAGTCCACGATGGAATCCACGGTCACGGCATTGATGCGATCGGAATAGCGCAATTCGTTCGGATGATCGTCAAATGCAACATTCGCCTTGAACATGCGACCACCCAGGCGCTTCAACGGCCCGATGTGCATTTCAGTGGGTTGATAGCCGACCATTTTCAGCCAGGCTTGCGCCTGTTCGCGAGTGATAATTCGCATGTCTCGGGATTCGGCCGCCGCCAGATTTTCCAGCACCCATTGATTTGAATTTTGATATTTCACTGAGAATGGGTAGGCGACCATATTGTATTTGGGCTCATACAGCTGACGCAGTTGCGTGGTGTTGCGCAGCCTGTCGGTCAAGCGTTGCCGTAATTCAGGCGGCGGCACCAGGATAATGGCGTCGAAGGAAAACATGTCATCCATGAAGAAATTGCCCAGGCCGTCGGCCCATAAATCCGAATTTGCGGTACCGCATTGGTTAAGCAATTCCAGCACATGCCAGGGTTGTTCTGTGCCGGCGCGAAAGGCAATGCCGACGTGCGAATAGTGCAAGCCGTATTCCGACAAATCCTGGCCGACGCGGCCCAGGATGGCGACATCGCTCCCGCTTTCATTCAATTCGGCTTGCACATTTTGCGCGGTAGTGAGCGCCTTGCTCAAGGTCGCTTCGGATAGCGGCTTTTCGTTACAGGATTGACCCGCTTCGGCGGCCAATGGCAATAAAAGAGTGGCGGCCAGCAAGCCAGCCTTCATGATTGTGGTCCACATGGCTTAGTTCGCTGACAGTCGCGCTTGCGAGAGCAATGCCTCGCCCAGCTTGTTTGGAATGAAGGCGATCACCTTGCCCGACGCCACCAGCACGACTCCGGTCGTCTCCGAGATCACACGCACGGCGGTACCCGTCGACAGCGCAAATGACTGCACGGCAGACTTGGACAATTTGACCGACAGTGCGCCGGTCGCACCAACCGTATCGAGTGTCACTTCGACGCTTTCTCCTGCGCCCTGCACGATACCGCCCACCACATAGGCGCTACCGATCCCGGCCAGGGATGGGCCGGCGAGCGGTTGACGGTTGATGGAGCCGCCGATACTGACTCCGGGCACGGCTAAAATGGACATGGCGCCGATTGATACTTTGTCCGATGCGCTCGACGTTTCGGAACCGCCAGCGTATGCGTTGGCTACACATCCAAGCAAGAACGCGCTGGATAGAAGCCCGACAAGCAGGGATTTTCTTGGATTGATGATGGAAGTCATTTCATTTCCCATATTGTTCACATCGATTGAGGTTTCACCGGGTCGACGCAGATTCAGTTAACGTCTGCAATTGACCTAAATACAGCGAAGACGCTGGCCGCAGGTGTTTTTTCATGCGCTTGAAGTTTGCGTGTGGTTCTGGTTTACATCCATCAAATTCCTGCACGTATCGGATAACGCTACCGATCGTCGCGTGGAACAATGCTTTGTTTCGTTCGAGCTTGATATGAGGCAAGTCGCGTGCTGGACTGCACAATTGGAAAGATGGCTTGACTGCGATGCAATTCATGCGCCACAGAAGATCGGAGAATACAGCCTTAATTCATTGATGGACGACGCTGAAACCTTATATGCGATTCCCCGACAGTGTCTGAAACAGGGCAGTTGCCGCGCTTTCCGTCATCCCCGCAATGAAATCCGTCAACAGATGCGCACGCGCATTCCATTCCTCGAACTCAGCATCCCTGCTGCCTGCACTACCAAGCTGTGCGACCAGATGCGCATAGGCATTGCGATATTCGACAGGAATCAGCGTCAATAATTTCCGTTCGATAAACTGTCCAAAATACAGCGATTTGTCAAAGGTTTTTTGCTCGGTGGAGAAATCCAATGCAATCTGAAAGCGCTCGTTCGGGCATTCCAGCAATATGCCGAAATGTGCCAGCAGGCCGTGAACCACGGAGTAACCAACCAACTCGTTGCGTTGAACCGATTCGAGGCAGTAGACATGCCGCTGACAATAATTTCTCAGTGTTGACAATATTGAGCCGGCACCGGATTCGGGCGGCAGCAAGGTATCAAGGGTGCCGTCAAACACCGCTTCGTGCTGTTCAATGTAGCGTCGTGCTGCGTATCCACTCAATGTCGTAATCAGTGCCCGGCGCAAATCCGCAAAACTGAAAGCGTCGCCGGTACTATTTTTCGCTTTGGCGGCTGCGGTCAGCATATCCAGGATTTGTTCGTCGGCAAGGTCGGGATCAACCGGTATGTAGGTGCTGAGCCATTGCTCCTTGATGGTATCGATTGTTTCGTGCGCTTGCAGCAAATTGGCGTCGATCGCTTCTTCGAGGTCACAGATCGACGAAACGATGTGGCCGGCAACATCGACGACATAGCTTAACGGAAAGCGCTGCGCGGCGGTGTCGTAGGCGAAGGTGGACCAGACATTTTTTACCAACCCCGCCTCAGTGGAGAAGAAACCGGGCTTTTCGGCAAATCTTTCCGACTCTTCATCCGTTCTTCCACCGGCCATGCGCAGGTATTTCACATAGCTGGCGATGCTGGCTTTCGTGAGATTCAGCCCACCCGGATCATTGTTCCATTGGAATTTGGCGAGCACCCGCAATCCCTGGGGATTGCTATCGAATTCGTAAAAATCGGCCAGCGCGTTGACCAGCCTGGGATCGGACGCGCTCAGTTCGCGTGTGCCGTACGTCCGGCACGCGACGCGGATTTTTCCAGGCCCATATTCGGCAAACCAGCGCTGGATCGCCGCTTCGCCAGCCCTGCCGAAAGGAGAATTGCCGATGTCGCGAGCCAGGCATGCGGTCTCGATAATATTGGCCAAGGCAGCACATTCGATTCTGGTCGCGAGATTTTCACTTTCCAGATGAGCGGCGATCAGATCGGCGATGCTGCGGCCAACTTGCGCAACTTGAAGCGCATGGCTGAGCTTGCTTCTGGTGGCTCTGTTTGCATTCAGGGGGAAAACCTGTGCATGTTGCTGCAGGCGTCGAAATGCGGGGGAAAACAGGATTTTACTGCGGTCGTTCTCGGATTCCGTCAAAATTGATCCGCTAGCCCCATTTTCCGGCTGCGCGCGATCAATTTTCAGAATCGATGAATAGTCAATGTTCATGATTTCCCATAGTCAAGCGATCGATATTCACCTCTGCCATGTGCAGAAAACTGCCCGTTGATCTTGCGCGAATCGACGTCACAAGCAAAGGCGACCGTTCATGATGTCATCGATTGTATGTCCATCGTCAGAACTTGGCAAAGTGCGCACTATCAGATCAAGACGGGAAGAAGTGAATGGAGATCGATGATTCATGGCTTGCGCGCAGCGAGTGTCGTACTTTTTCGACGTTCAGACGACAATCCTCACTAGGAAGTGGAAAAAATGAAACAAACCAGTTAAACTGTATTTTGCTTTTTTAGCAATTCAATTTCTAATTTAGGCTATGGTGGATTCGCAACATTTTTGATGTTTGGCTTATCTTCCTGTGGGGCGATGAAATTGATGGTCTCCCTCTATGTGAAACGTGCAACATGGAGCCGCGCGCGCGATCAATTTAACGCTGAATGTGAGTTGATATTTCAGATTATGAGTGTTAACAAGTGTTACATGGCAATTCAAGAGTAAAAGCAGCAAGTAAAATACAAGTTATGAGCCGCACGGATGTAGCCCCAAGAGAGCAAATCGGCAGTTGATTGCGCGCAAAACTCAAATAACCAAAAGGCATCGCTAAATTGGGAGTGGAACTCGGACAATTCGATGTTGTCAGACAACATGAGTTCCGTCGGCATCACTTGACTATGTCAGATTCAAGCATTTGAGCTGACTCGCCTCATTCGCCAAGAGCGTTTGAAGCACGGGGGAAAAAGTGGAAATGATTTGGATATTCGTTGTTCTTTTACTGGTCGTCGCCGGCGGGCTTGCGTTCGCCCAGTATCGGCAGAATTCCAGGAAAAAAGTATTTCCACGCTACGAAGAAAAGCCGATGCTTAGCAAGAGCGAATCGGTCTTGTTTGGCCGGTTGAACAGAGCCTTGCCGAATTGTTTTATTTTTCCGCAGGTTGCGTTGTCGAATTTAATGGAGCCCACAGAAGGGGATCGCAAACGCAATCCAGAACCCTTTGATCGGCTCGCCCGGCTGCATGTGGACTATGCAATCTTCGATGGTGATCTCGAGTTGGTGTGCGTCGTGGTCATGGAGCCGGATGCCGCCAGTTCCGTCGATGCCGAAAAAAATGCATTGTTGGATCGCTGCTTGAAAAGCGCCAGCATCAAGACGATGCGTTGGAGTAGTGGCAATAAACCGTCTGTCGAGCAAATCAGTCGGGCCGTGCTGCCGCTGACGAATAGTTCCAAGCCGAGTTTGGATACCGGTAGTACGATCAATCCAGACACGGTCCAACGGATCTACAAGGCAGAGCCAGTCCCCAGCAACATCAAGGGGCTGACCACTGAGCAACTCGACAAATTGACGCCGAATAAGGTGTTGAGTACGAATTACCCTCACATTTGGCAGCGCATTTGCTTGTTCGCGCCCGAACCCAAGCACCTGCAGAAATACCTCTTGTCGCTCTCGATCCAGGATCGAGGCGAAAAGCGCGCAGGCTTTCCGCTTGAGGCGTTGAAGGAAATTGCCGAGATACAGACGGAAAATGATCGGTTCTTGCTTAACCCGGTAACCGGGTGGCAACCGGCATTCATTAATCGATAACGCTGGCTCCCGCGTTATCGCATCATAGTAAAATATTAACAAAAGACATGCCACAAAGCCTAAGACCACATAGTGAAAGTTCACAAGTGGTCTGGTTTTCTTCCTCTAGCTTATGCCAGATAATCAATTGGGTTGGGCATATCGATCTCATGCAATCTACCATTGTGCAGTCAAGGTGGTATGTAATTGGATTCTAAATTTCAAAACCACTTGACGATCAATTTCCACGGTCGCATTCTCCTCTCCAGCTGTAAGTTGAACGAAATTATAAGAAATGCAGCTGATTGCATAAGTAAAAAGCGTAGCGAGGGGCGTGTGGATTTGAGGAGGCTCGGCTGGACCAAGACGTGGCACAAGAAGAATCCGGGGTACCAACAGGTGCCTGACCGATCAACGGCTTCATTCATGCGCGAACGCTACTTCGTACATGCTGTTTTGCCATTTCCCTAGACTCATCCGACTCCTCCGACACCACCATCTTATCGAGGAGAAAAACATGAAGACCAACGCATCGAGCACCCTGGTGCTCGGATTGATCGCAGGCATGCTGGCCGGTTGCGGCGGGAGCAGTTCAGATGATTCATTGAATGGCAGTCAAAAGCGCATTTCCCGCAATGTCAAAGCCACTACGACCGCGTGCTATGCCGCCTGGAGCGCATCGACTGCCTATAACGGCGGTGCGACCGTCAGCTATAGCGGCGTGAATTACACAGCCAACTGGTGGACTGAGGGAAATAATCCGTCGACCAGCAGTGGTGTCAGCGGTAGCGGTCAACCTTGGGCTTCAGATGGTGCTTGTGGCACGCCGACCCCTACACCAACGCCGACTCCCACACCAACCCCTACGCCAACTCCTACTCCTACTCCTACTCCTACTCCGACACCGACACCGACACCGACACCGACACCGACACCGACACCGACACCGACACCAGCCTCGAGTTGCTCCGCCTACGTTGCCGGAACTTCTTATGCGTTGAATCAGATCGTCACCAATGACGGTGGTTATTACCAATGCAATATACCGGGCTGGTGCTCCTCCTCCTCGGCGTACTATTATGCGCCAGGCACCGGGACCGCTTGGACTTCGGCCTGGACTGCGGTGACGTCGGCTTCGTGCGGTGGTACCCCAACGCCGACACCGACTCCCACACCAACTCCAACTCCAACGCCAACACCAACGCCAACACCAACACCAACGCCAACGCCAACGCCAACACCAACGCCAACTAATTCACTGCCTGAACACATCCTGGTCGGCTATTGGCAGGACTTTGACAATGGCGCCGCGGTTCAAACTCTGGCGCAAGTGCCAACTACATACAATTTGGTCGAAGTCGCCTTCGCTAATGCGGATGCGGCGGTTGATGGCGGGGTCACTTTCTCGATTGATTCCGGCCTTGCGGCAGCAGTGTCGGGCGGTTACACGGCGGCACAGTTCACCACCGATATCAAGACGCTGCACAGTCAGGGTCGTTTCGTGGTGTTGTCTGTTGGCGGGCAAAACGGCAGCTTTGCGTTGACCAGCAGCGCCATGGCCACCAATTTCGCCAACAGCACCTATGCGCTTATCCAGCAATACGGGTTTGATGGCATCGACATTGACATGGAGAATGTCATCACCACGGCCAATTACACCTATCTTGAGAGTGCGTTGCAGCAGTTGAGTGCGAAAGTGGGATCGAAACTGATCATTACCATGGCGCCGCAAACGACGGACATGCTGGTTGGTTATCCGGGTGACGGCCTCTACCTGCAAGTAGCACGCGACTTGGGCAGCATCATTACGATGGTCAATACCCAGTATTACAACTCGGGTTCGATGCCGGGACGGAATGGGGTGAACTATAACGAAGGTACGGTGGACTTCATCACCTCGCAAGCCGATACCGCGCTGCAGTACCTGAATCCGAGCCAGGTTGGCTTGGGCTTGCCGGCTTCGGCTTCGGCGGCCGGCAGCGGCTATGTGGCGCCATCGGTTGTTAACGCCGCATTGGATTGCTTGACTCAAGGCACCAACTGCGGCAGTTACATCCCGGTTGCCAAGTATCCAAGCTTGCGTGGGGCTATGGATTGGTCGACCAACTGGGATGCAAGCAACAGCAACAACTTCAGCAACACGGTTGCGCCGCACCTGGCGACTCTGCCGAAGTAAGAAAGCGGCAATCGGCGCGTGGCGGATCGTTTTCCGTCACGCGCTTTCAAGCACCAAATGCTGCCTATCATGAAGTGATTTCAAAGGAACCGGCTCTTGCGAGTCGGTTTTTGCGTCTGTATCAATGCTTTCAACCAGCGGCGTCATTCAGGCTGACTCAGTGCTCGTCCAATCGCTATGCCGTGCGCGCTGATTTTGTCGGTATCTTCACGCAATAGGGCGAGGCGACGCTGCAGCAAGTCCCAGCCAGACCATGCATTTGCGGTGGACACCGCAGGTACTGATAGCGGCAGCGCGGCCTTTTCGATTTTCTGATCGTCCGTCAGTTGCGGTAACAAGGTTTTCAGTTTGTGCTGCAAGTCGCCCATGCCCTCTCCTACTTGCGCACAGGTTTGCTGCAACAATGCATCTACCAGCGATTTCGGGAGATCCTCGGCGCGTCGTCTCAACAGGATGCGCAGCGCGGCGACGTGGGCCACCACCAGGTAGTTTTGCACAATGAATAAATGAATATGCTCCGCCGCCCGATGCTTGCTAGCCGGTTCATCGAGCATGCGTACCAACGCGGAGCCTAATCCGGCCAGGCTATCAAACAAGCCCTTGCGGCATAGGCGATAGACAAAATCGTCGCTAACCTTGGTAATCAGTAAATTGCACCCTGCTTCGATATAGCGTTGATTTGCGCTCAGTACATTGATGATCAATTGCGGCATCGCGCGGTATTCCCAGCTCGGCAACACGAAGGCGAAAAAACTGGCGATGGCGACGCCGATGAAGGTGTCGAAGACTCGCTCGCCGATTACGTGCTCCGTGTTGTGTACCAACAGGCTGATCTGCAGCAATATCTGCATGCTGGCGGCGATTGCCGTATAGCGGTATTTGACATAGACAAACGCCGAGGTGGCCACGGTTGCCAGAAACAGGAACGCCAGCAACGCCACCGGGGCATGCACAAAATGCACGATGATCGCGGTCAAGGTGCAGCCGATAATGGTGCCAATCAGGCGATCGCCACGTCTTTGCTTGGTCATGCTGAAAGTCGGCTTGAGCACGATGATAATGGTCAGCATGATCCAATAGCCGTGTGACGAATATGGCAGATGCTCGGCGATAAGCAAACCGGCGGAAATGGCCATCGCGATGCGCAGTGCAAAGCGAAAGGTCGGCGACTGCCAATTAAGGTTGGCAAACAGCAAGTTGAATTCGTATTTTTGCTTGGTCAGGAAAGGTGTCATGTCGGCCCCCGGCAAAATCGGCAGTGGGCCGTTTTGGGCCTGGGTCGCCAGGCGCAATTGAGCGACGGTGTCGACGACAGTACGCAACTTGTTGTATGTCGAACGCAAGACAGTCAAGGCTTCATCGTTCTCGGCGCCGACGAGTTCCTGACGCCTGTCGATCTCCAGCTCAATCGCCTGTTTGTCGGCCTGGTAATGGAACGCCGGGAAAGAAGCGCGATCACGCGTGACGGCGAAAGCGATCGATTCGGTATCGCGCGCGGCCTTGCTTGCCATGCGATGCAGGGCGGACAGGACATCGTGGTCGGCCCAATGGCGGCGTAGCAAGGCATAATCGGTATGCGTTGACAGGACCAATTCGTACAAATCAAGCATGCCGAAATGCACTTGTATCAGGATAGTATCGTGCCCGCTTGGGTGGCCGCGCAGGATCAAATCGCGCGAAGCCTGCTGCTTGTCGGCCAGCACGCTTTGCTGGCGCACCAGCAGGTTGAATTGATCGTTCAAGTCGGTATGCATGTCGTAGAATTCCGACTTGATCTCAATATAACGCGCCAATTCAAACAGTGCTTCCGCCAATACTTGTTGTTTGATGCGGTTGCGTAATAACCAGGCGGCTGCCATTGCATAAACCATGTAGGCCGCCGCGCCGCCGAAAAAGAGCGCGCTATGCAGTAGGGCTTGCCGTGTGCTCAGTTCGTTTTCTATCGACAAGGTCATGATGAACAAGGCGGCAAACTGCAGGGGCATGGTCTTTTTGCCGTATACGAGCATCATGCTGGCAAGAAAACTGACCAGGACCAGCATCGCGCCCAGCAACCAATGCACTGGTGCGCACAAGGTGATGATCAAGGTCACCACTGAGCAAAGCAATACGCTGGCCAGCATTTCATGAAATTTATGCCTGAGCGGACTAGGCAAATCCATGAAGCTGGTACATAGCGCACCGATGCACACCGTCATCGCGGTCGGCAGATCGCTATAAAACAGGACCAGGCTGGTAAGCCCGATAACGCCAATGGCAGTACGCAAGCCGGTGTAAAAGTAATGGCTGAAAAGGAAGGTACGGGGATTCAGGGCATAGTGCATAGGCTACGATGGAGTAGTCGGCGACAGCGTACAGCTTAGCCGATTTCGCGGAAAACCTGCCAGCGTTATCGCAGACGGACCGCCACCGAAATCCGTGGCCGGTGGAACATCAGTCAAATCTGATCGCGTGCCGTATAGGCGTCGGTGAGTGCTTGTTGCGCCTTATCAACCTCATCCTGCAAACTTTCGACGCGGATGAAATAACTGTCGCGCAGACGGGCGTGACCGCCAACGTTGCCGACCCGATCGTCGCTGGTGGGCAGGGAACCTTCGGTCAAGTTATGCTCGGCTTTTTGCAGGCGCTGCAGTGCGGCATCAATTTTTTGGTCGGCTTGCTTCAGGCGTTTTTCGCGCGCAGCAAACTCGGCATCGGCCGTTTTCTCCAGGTTCGCCAGCATGCGCTTGGCAGTTCGTTGCTGTCCCGCTGGCAAGCTTTCGACCTTAAAGCTGGTAACGTCGCGCGCGCCTTGCTCGGTTGGCGGGTTTTGTGAATAGGAAACGACGCCGTTCTTGTCCGTCCACTTGTAAATCAACGAGTCAGCCTGTGCCAGCGATGCAGCGAATAGACACAATCCCAATACCGCACCGACAAGCCGCCTATCCTTCTTTGATAGCTGTGCCATGATTTTCCTCGATAACCAACTATGAATCGTCACCAGCCCCGCTTCATCAGTCCCTATCTTACTGCTATTAGCGAGGAAGCACTAGTTGGACGCCTGCAACGCCAATCCCTGCCATCCACCACCCAAGGCCTTGACCAGGTAAACCGAGGTCAGCATTTGCTGGCCCTGGATTTGCACTGCCTGGCGCTGATTGGTCAATAGCGTTTGCTGCGCGGTG
>Ga0207021_1242_pt1 | contig 10455 bp, 5 predicted proteins | sample Alteio_BWMinCont_49_FD_153496 | JGI IMG/M metagenome (GOLD analysis project Ga0207021, IMG submission 153496) | Enriched cells from forest soil in Barre Woods Harvard Forest LTER site, Petersham, Massachusetts, United States -... | ecosystem: Environmental > Terrestrial > Soil > Temperate forest >... | reverse complement strand
GTGGCACGTCTGCGCGACATAGATTGAATACCGGACCAAAGTGCTCGGTGAGTTTTTGGCCCGTTTAACTGGAGAATGAAAATGAAACTGAAAACTATGAACAAGATTACCATCGCCCTTAGCGCGGGTGTTTTGGCGACCGTCGGGTTGTTACCTACTGCGAGAGCAGAGCTGGTGTACGAGCCGGAAATTTCGCCAAACGCTCCGACTCAACAACGTGCTGATGATCGAGCAGATACTCGTCAGGCACTTCAGGCATCCGAAAGAATGCAGTCCACTGTCCAGGCTCAGCCGATGCAGACTGCGATCGTTCCGGTTGCTGTTCAAGTCCAACCTCAAATTCAAGTGCAACCCCAAGTTCAATTAGCTCCTCCGGCGCCCCCGGCTCCGCAGATGGCTCAAGAAGCACAGCCAGAGGTTCAGAGCCTTTCGAAGACTGAGCTCATGAGACGTGAACGGACTCGTGAAGAGTTGAAAAACGAAGACATCCTTCAAGAACGCCTTGAAGAACTGCGCCTGCGCGACGAAAAACGCCGCACGGACCAGCTTCTCGGCTCGACCTCTCAGGATCCGAACGCTCCGGCGGCTCCGATCGCTGGTCTTGCGAACCAAGCTCCTCAGAGCGAAGTGGTTGTAAGCCCTGTGACCGCTCGCCCGGGTGAAGCGGCTCCTCAGGTCGCTCCGATTCCGACTTCGGCTCAGGCTCAGCAGTATTCGGGAGCTCCGGCTACCTATACTCCTGCAGCTCAGCAGCAGATGATGGGCGCTTCGGCCGCTACCGCGGTTGCGGCTCCGTCGGATGAAGACAAGCCGAACCAGTTCTACATCGGTGCTCACGGTGGTATTTCCAGCCTGAACCTGGGTTCGAACATGTACGGTCTGAGCGCAACCGGCCTCTACTCATTGGGTGTGGCTGGCGGCGTGATGATCTCCGACTACATGGCTTTGGAAGTGGGCTACACGTACAACGAGTACGGTATTTCCATGGGCCAAGCCTATACGGTTCCGGGATTGACCCAGTATAGCTACAACCTCAACCAAAACGTCATTGACGCAAACCTGAAGGTTTACGTCTTGGGCAAAGACTCCAAGATTCGCCCGTTCGTGATTGGTGGCGGTGGCTACTCGATCTCTTCTCTGACCTATCCGAACCAGTTGACGGGCAGCCCCTATGGCGGTCAGTTGGCTAACCAGTCCTACAGCAGTAACGCCTTCTTGGGTGAAATCGGTGTGGGCTTGGAACTTCGGGTCAGCAAGTCGATCTTGATCGGCGCAAGTTATAAGTTCAACGGTGTGTTGTCTTCCAATAATACAAACAACAACATCATGCTCTATAACGGCGCTAACGCTACCCAAGCTTTGACCGGTGCGTCGCTCCAGCAGTCGAGTTTCTCGACGGTTCAGGCTGGCGTATCGTTCCAGCTCTAAGCTAGACCGTTCTTAGTTTCTTCAGTTCGCGAAGCCCCGAGGGAGCCTGGTAGGTAACACCAGGATTCTTCGGGGCTTTGTCGTTGAGTGGGCCCCAATCGGTTGCTATATTCGGGGACATGGCAAACGAATCGACCGGCAGTGAAATCTTCCGTCTGAACGATCTCTCTTCTCAAATGGGCGCCCCAGGCGGTACGAAGATCTGGACCCTCACTTTCGACCTTCCGGGCGAAAAGGTGAACAAGTTCTCCAAGAAGGTGATGGGAGATTTCGAAAACAAAGTTCTCCCCACGCTCGAGCAGATGGGTAAAGACGGAAAGATCGACGCTCTCGCGCTCGTCTCCGGTAAACCCCTGAACTTTATCGCAGGCGCCGACATCGACATGATCCTGGCCACGAAATCCGCTGACGAGGCCACTGAGCTTTCTCGCTCTGGACAAAAGTGTCTGGACCGTTGGGAAGATCTCCCGTTTCCGACGATTGCCGTAATCGACGGCCCCGCACTCGGCGGCGGCTGCGAAATCTCGCTCGCGAGTACCGCCATCGTGATGTCGGATAATCCTGCCGCGCGGATCGGTCTTCCTGAAACGATGCTTGGAATCGTTCCGGGCATGGGTGGCTGTGTAAGGCTTCCGCGTAAAGTGGGAATAGCGACCGCACTGGATTTGATTCTTACGGCAAAGACTTTGAACGGCGAGCGCGCTTATAAGTCGGGCCTGACGGATGCGTTTTTTCCGAAACAGAACTTTGAAGAATCGGCGTTGAAATGGGTGAAGACCAACGTGGCGGCACTCAAGGCCGGCCAGCGTTTCGCCAAAGCGCCCAAGCTCGGCGGAGTGGGCGGACCGATCGGCACCATGATGGAAAAAACTTTCATGGGTCGCGCCGTGATGTTCAGTCAGGCTCGTAAAGGCGTGCTCTCCAAGACCAAAGGCAATTATCCCGCGCAACCCGCTGCGATTGACGTCGTTCAATCCACCGGCGGCCATTTTGGCGGAAGAATTCGCGGCGCCGCTCGCACGCGTGCGATGGAGACGGAGGCCAAGACCTTTGGAAAGCTCGCGGCTGGCGATGTTTCCAAGAACCTGATCAAGATTTTCTTTCTCACCGAAGGCGTGAAAAAATCCAAAGGCCTCCCGACCGGAGTCGTGGCCGATGCCCATCCCGTTCATGCGGCAGCGGTTCTCGGCGCAGGCGTCATGGGCGGCGGAATCGCGCAGCTTCTGGCGGATAAGGATATTCCGACGCGGATGAAGGATCTGACGAACCAGGCACTGAGCCTGGGCATTCAGTCGGCCTCGCGCGTGTTTCAAGGGGCGCTCAAGCGCAAGAGAATCACGAAGCGCCAGTACATGCAGAAGCTCAATCACATCGCGCCGGTCACGGATTATTCGGGCTTTCAGGCTTGTGACGTCGTCGTTGAGGCGATTGTCGAGAACATGGCCGTGAAGAAGAAGGTGTTTCAGGAGCTCGAAGGCCAAGTCAAAGACACGTGCATTATCGCATCGAATACGTCATCGCTTTCGGTTTCTGAAATGCAGACGGCGTTCAAGAAACCTGAGCGTTTCGTCGGGATGCACTTTTTCAATCCCGTGCATCGCATGCCGCTTGTCGAAGTGATTCGTGGCAAGCAGAGTTCGAATGAAGCGGTGAGTACGATTTTCCAGTTCAGCAAACAGATGGGAAAAACTCCGATCGTCGTGAAGGACTCTCCCGGGTTTCTCGTGAACCGCATTCTCGGTCCGTACATGAACGAAGCCGTTTTTTTGGTGGCGGATGGCGCGCCGATTCCGGAAATTGATAAAGCAGTTTTGAAATTCGGAATGCCCATGGGGCCTCTCGAGCTGATCGACGAAGTCGGTATCGACGTCGCGGAAAAAGTCGCACACGTGTTCCATGAAGCCTTTGGCGACCGAATGAAGCCCGCTGACTTGAATGCCAAGGTCATCGCGGCAGGTCACCTCGGAAAGAAAAACAGCAAAGGGCTTTACCTCTACGGCCCGGGCGGAAAAGAGCGCCGCTTTGATCCTGCGATTTATACAACGATGGGTGCGACTCCGAAGCCGGGAAGTATTTCAGACGAAGAAATCGTCGAGCGCTGCATCCTCGCCATGATCAACGAAGCTGCGATGTGCCTCGATGAGGGAGTTGTCGCGACGGCTGACGAGCTCGATCTCGGCATGATCATGGGCACGGGCTTTCCGCCGTTCCGCGGAGGACTGTGTTCTTATGCCGATACACTGGGAGCTCAGGCGATTGTCGAGAAGCTCAAGAAGTATGAAGCCAAACTGGGGCTTCGCTTTAAGCCATCGGCTGCGATCTTGAAGCGCGCGCAGACGGGTCAAAAGTTTTACTCATGAGCATTCGATGAGCGGTCCGATTCAGCATCTTTGGCGAAGTCCCTGGACCACGTGGGTCGGGCTTCGCTATTTGAAGTCGAAAAAGAACTCGCGCTTTTTGAGTCTGATCACGCTGCTTTCGATTCTCGGGGTCGGCGTCGGCGTGACGGCGATGATCACGGTTCTTTCTGTCATGGACGGATTTGAAGCAAGCCTCAAGCAACGGCTCATGTCTTCGGATCTTCACGTTTTGATTACGCCAAGGCCGGACACGCCGGGATTTTCGGCGGGCTTCGTTCCCAAAGACGACTACACGCAGAGTAAGATCCCGGCGCTTCTCTCGACCGATCCCGCGTTCGCATCACAGATTTCGGCGATCTGGCCGATCGTGAGCACGGAAGCCATCATGAAGATCGGCCGCAAGGTCTCCGGGATTTCGCTCAAAGGAGTGACGCCGGAGCGACTGGAGCGACTGAAGTCGCAGATGATTGAAAATGCCGAGCCTCAGATGCTGACCGACAGACAGGGTCCGCAGTCGATCAGGCTCCCCGGCGTTTTCGTCGGCCAAGAGCTTGCGTATGAGCTTGGGTTAATTCCGGGCGACCAGGTGACGATGATTTCTCCCACGGAGACGGAAGGGCCGCTCGAGTCCGTTCCGCGGATGAAAAAGTACGTGGTCGAAGGTGTTTATAAAGGCGGAACTCCTGAGCAGGAGCTGCATACGGTGTTCGCCGGGGAAGACGCGGTTCGCTCGTTTCTCAGGCGCGCGGACGTGGTTTCGCAGTGGGAAGTGACGATCAAGAATTTTGATAATGCCCCGATGATTGCGGACGTGCTTCGCAAAGCCGCGCCCGAATTTCGGGTTCAGGATTGGGTTCAGCTCAACTCCCATCTTTTTGCGTCGCTCAGGCTCGAGCGTTTCGCGATGTCGGTTGCGCTTGCGTTCATTATTGTCGTCGCTTCATTTAACATCGTGACGACGCTGACACTCATGGTGCTCGAGAAGCGAAAGGAAATTTCGATTCTCAAGGCGATGGGAGCCGAGCACGGACAGGTCGCGGCGATCTTTCTGGCGGAAGGGCTCCTCATCGGAATCCTCGGAGCCGGAGGAGGAGCCCTACTGGCATTCGTGCTCTGTTTGATTCTCAGGCGCTACGAGTTCATTGCGCTTCCGGATATTTATTATGACCGGACTTTGCCTGTGACGTTTCAGTGGAGCTATTACGGCGGGGTCGCCCTTTGCGCGGTCGTCATTGTGCTCTTTGCGTGCCTCTATCCCAGCAAGAGGGCAGCGCACTTAAATCCCCTCGACGGCATCCGCTTTGGATGACCTGTAAGTTACTGTAATTACACTATAAATTGCTGCTTGCTTGATTCGACACGTTGCGTTACAAGATGCCAGTCGGAGAAGCATCATGACCGTTCGGTTTTTAGGTCTCTTCATGGCCCTGAGCCTGAGTTTGAGTTCGGCGTTTGCCGCGGCTCCTGTTGCGGCTGACGATGCTCTCATCATTGTTGGCAACCTCGAGGGCACAGGCTCCATCTCTCAGCAAGTGAACGCGCGAATCGCGCTGAGTGCTTCTGCTCAAATGTTGAAGCCCCATTACAGTAGCGTCGATGTTCTCGATTCGCCCGCGATCTCCGAGGCTTCGATTCTTGCTGCGGTTCAAAAAAGAAAATCGGCGTCTCATGTCGATGTCTTCGTTCTTTCGACCTCTGTCACGGGCTCCTTGAAGTCGCGTCGCCTTTCGAATCTTCGTTTGGTTTATCTGGGGGGCCGTACTGCGGCCCACGCGCTTCAGGATTTCAGAAATCTGGGCGCGGAATTCGCCATCGCGCAGAGCGATTTTACCGCGACGTCGGGATTGAGTGCGACGCGCTTTATCCGTCGTTGGGGCGAGGGCGTGGATGCTCAAGCCGCGGCCGAGGACGCCGATCAGTTTGCCTCCAAGGTAGAGAAGACGTTGGGCGAGTTTGCCCAGGCCAGCGGAGCGGCAAGCCTGAGCATGAGCGGAACGAATATCGACCGCAAGGGCGGAAGCTTTTCTCAGGTTTCGAAAGCGGCCGCGCCTCAGGCTTTTCTCTTGGAAAAGGCAGCGTCGGCAGCAGTATTTAGAAAGACTCCTTATCAAGCTGCCGCGGTTGCGGCGTCGAATGCCTTGCTCCCGTCAGTGGAAGTCAATGCTGACGCGGTTCCGAACGTCGGCGCACTGGTTGACCGGATGCAGCCCATGGCTTGGGAGCAACTCCAGAACGTTTTCACCAACACCAACAGCCAGGCTCCTTCGACCGAGACGGATCCACTGGCGCAGGAAATCTGGGTTGACGGCGAGTTTCTGAAGTTCATGGCCACTCCACTTCAGACCTGGGCCGGTGGAAAGTATGCCCAGGCCATTCAGTATCTCCAGGGCGTGAAGCTCACTCGGGCCGACGGGCATCTCGAGCTCAGCGTTTATTTCAGCCAGGCTTTTGATATCTCGGTTCAAGACGAAGCAAAAGCTGCAAACCTTCAGCTCTATGCCGTTCACGTTCCGAAGACCGTGCGGGTCCAGATCTCCAACGTCACTCAAAAGATCACGATTTCTGGGCTCGACGATACGGAGGGGGAGGCCCAGGATAAGTTCTTCATCAGCGTGAAGATTCCGGTCGTCTCCAATAAAATTTATCTCAGGAGCGCTTCAATCGACATTTCTAATGGAAATGTGCTGGCTGAAGCAGGTGTGCTCGGTGATACGGTGAGTTTGATTGCGACAGCGCAGATTTTCGCCGCTCAGCCGAAACCGAAGGTCGATCTCTGGCAGAGCATCAAAGACAACGAAGACTTGTTTGATTGGCCTTATCTTTTGTTTGAGAAAGAGCTTTAAAAAAACGGTAAGCCGAAACCGTATCTGAATCGGTTTGGTATTCGGTAGCGGTGACCGTTCAAATCAAATGCTAGCGCCGCGAAAACGGCCGCTGCCCACGGTAAACCAAACGGATACGGTTACCGATGCGGCTTCGGTTTACCGATTAGTTCAGACAACGGTAGAGCACCCAATTCGTTACCCGACGAGTGATCGGCAGCACCGGCTCCCAGCGAACGATGGCGACCAGCAAATCGGGCATCGACTGCGCGACGGGCTGGCATTTCATGAGCGCGGAGCCTGCTTCTTCGGGTAGCTCAAATCCCACTTCGAAAAACCAGATCGGCGATTTCGATGCGAGAATGCGCGTATTGAGCTCTTCGAAGGATCCGATGCGAGTCGAAGTCGTATCATCCGGGCGATAGTAGCCGAGCGGGATTCCTAGGATTTCGAGGGGATCTTTGTCTTTGTAGAGGATCTCCATCGAAGTCGTCGGAAGCTCAGTCGTCTTGATCGTGTAGATCTGCGAAAAAAGCTTCGCGGGGGGCCAGCAGGGAAGAAGTGTCGTCGGAATCAAAGCAAGGAGGTTTATAATAATGAGAGTCTTCCAGATCGCGCGACCGGGCTTGCCCCACCAGGCGCGGCGTAAGAAATCGCCGCCGCGGTGTTGAGCAGTTAATGCCAGGAGAATCAGAAAGGGTCCGGCATCCACGATCGGGAAAATGAAGCGAAGCTCTTTATGGCCGATGATGCTGTGAATGAGATAAAGCGGAAACGTAATCGCAGTCAGCAGATGCAATGGCCTGAAAATCCATCCCAAGACGAAACTGCAAAGGGTGAGAAAGCCCAAGACTGGAAACGTTTCCGTGAGACTTTTCGTGAAGAAATCCCAAACGGGCTGCGTGTCCACGTCGGCCACATGACCGAGGATGAGATTGTAGTGGAAGTAATTCCAAGGACTGAAGGTCCAAGCACCGTAACCCCAATAGTCGAAACAGACGCCCAGACCGATGACGGTCAAAATGCCGGTCGCGAGGATGAAAACTCGGTTGAGTGAAGGACGGATTTTGTAAATCAGATATCCCAGCGCTCCGAGAATCAGAAACGCCATCTGAAAGCGAAAGAGAAATGCCGCCCCGAAAAGAGCCCCCACCGCGAAGCTCAGGCCGAGGGACTCCGACTGCGGAAAAAGAAAAAGCAAGCTCGTCGCGATGTAAAAGACGGAACTGGAAAGGCTTTCAGAAGACGGCCGCGCATGAAATGCCGGTAGATACCAAAGGGACGCCAAGAGGTAGAGCGAGGTCTTGCGCAGTCTCGCATCATCGAACCACTCGTACGAGAGCAGAGCCAGACCGGCCAAGCTGATCCATCCCAGAAATGCGGAGAGGAAGCGGAAAACAAAAACCCAGTGAAACGGATTTTCTTCGCCGAGAGCTTGAAGCCCGCGGGTGATGAGGAAGTAGAGGCCGGGTTGAGCCCAGGAGCGTATTCTCTGGCCGAATTCAATGGCGAGCTCCGAGCCTGAGCTTCGTCCGAGTTTGTAATTCAGAAATTCGAGAATCTGAAAGTGTTCATCCGTATGATAAAAGCCGACGCTGAAAACCGCGGCGAGCATATGAAATGCAAATGCGATCACGAGCGCGATGACGAACGTTCTCGTCCAATCCTGGTCTTCAAAGGCCCGTAAGCGGCGAAGCGGCATATTCAGCTGCTCCAGTTCCAGCGCTTCAGGCGCAAGCTATTGAGAAGGACAGATACCGAACTCAACGCCATCGCCGCACCGGCGATCATGGGGTTGAGTCTCCAACCGGTGAGCGGATACAAAACGCCGGCAGCGATCGGAATTCCCAGTGCATTGTAGAAGAAGGACGCAAAAAGATTTTGACGAATGGTTCGCATGGTTCGTCTCGACAGAAGGTAAGCGTCAGGCACTGTTTCGAGGGACGGGCGAAGAAGGGTTACGCTGGCCGACTCAAGAGCGACGTCGGTGCCGCCGCCCATCGCGATCCCGATGTCAGCAGAAGTCAGAGCGGGAGCGTCGTTCACGCCGTCACCGACCATGGCTAAGGTTCCCTGCGGATGCTCGCGTCGGAGACGTTTGAGCTGATCGGCTTTGCCTTCGGGCGAGATCCCGCCCAAGCATTCTTCTTTCGAAAGTCCAATGAGACTTCCCACGGCTTGAGCGGTGCGCGGCAAATCTCCTGAGATCATGAGGGTACGAATTCCTAGCGCGCGGAGGCGCTGAACGACGTGGGATGCTTCGGCCCTGGGGCGATCTAGAATATCGAATACGGCTTGGAGCTTTCCATCCACGGCGAGAAAAATCGGGGAGCCTTTGAAGTCCCGCTCGAGTATGGCCTGTGGTGTTTTCAGGCGCTCTTCGAGGAACTTGAACGAACCCACGAGAATGGTTTTCTTTTCGATGACGGCCTCGATGCCGCCCCCGGGGTAGGCTTTGAATCGTTCGATGGAGCGGAGTTGGATACTACGCGCGTGAGCGCCCGCGAGAATGGCTTTTGCCAGAAGATGCTCCGAGGCGTTTTCGGCGCTTGCGGCCCACTCGAGAGCTTCGGTCTCGGAGAGTGTCGCGTTCGGAAGGAGCTCGATCGAGGCAAGCGATGGCTTTCCCTCGGTGAGTGTTCCGGTCTTATCGAAGACCACTGTTTTGACCCGGGCGAGAAGCTCAAGCGCCTCGGCATCGCGAATCAGAATTCCGTGTTCGGTAGCTTTACCCATTCCCACAATGATAGCGGCTGGCGTCGCAAGTCCCAAGGCGCAAGGGCAGGAAATGATCAGAACGGAAATCGCGGAGAGGAGAGCTAGGCCGACGTCGTGGGCGATGAGGTACCAGACTGTGAAGGTCACAATGGCAAGTCCCACGACGACGGGCACGAAATAGGACGCGACGATGTCGGCAGCTCGTTGGATCGGAGCTTTACTGGCTTGCGCGCGTTTCACGACCTCGATGATTTTCGCGAGGACGGTGGATTCTCCCACGCGGGTAGCGCGCATTTCGAAGCTTCCGGTGGTGTTCAGAGTTCCGGCAGAAACGGTTTGATTCGGGCCTTTTTCGACGGGGAGGCTTTCGCCGGTGAGCATGGATTCGTCGATGGAGCTTTCGCCCGTGAGGATCAGTCCGTCGACGGGGATTTTTTCGCCGGGTTTCACGAGAAGAATGTCGCCTGCGAGAATGTCACTGAGCTTGAGGTCGAAGATTTTGTCTTTACGCCGGACGTGGGCCACTTGCGGGAGCAAGCTTGCGAGCTGATGAATCGCGCCTTGAGTGCGTTGCTTGGCTCGGGCTTCGAGGTATTTGCCGAGGAGGACGAAGCTGATCAAGAAAGCCGCGATTTCGAAATAGACGTCTTGAGTGCCGCGCGAAGGCATCGCGAGGACGAAGGCGCTGTAGCCCCAGGCGCTGAGAGTTCCGAGCCCGACCAGCGTGTCCATCGTTGCACGGAGATTTTTGATACTCTGGAAAAATCCCCGGAGGAAATCGCTCCCACACCAGAATTGAACCGGAGCCGAGCTCAGAAGCAGCGCCCAAGTCGGAGCGCCGGCCATTCCAAGTGCCAAGGTGAGCACAGAGAGTGCGAGGGCGATGAATGTCTTGAGGCGCATCGCGCGAAGGCGCGCCTCGGGGGACTCTGCGTCTTCGGGAAGAGCGGCTTTATACTGGGTGTGGTCGAGGGCTTCGATCAGATGTGCCGAATCCGTCTTTGAGGAATCGTAGCCGACCAGCGCTTCTTCGGAAGCGAGATTGACGGCGACGTAGATGACGCCGGGAACTGCTTTGAAGGCTTTTTCGACGGTCTCCACGCAAGAAGCGCAGGTCATGCCGGTGA
>Ga0207021_1240_pt1 | contig 10545 bp, 6 predicted proteins | sample Alteio_BWMinCont_49_FD_153496 | JGI IMG/M metagenome (GOLD analysis project Ga0207021, IMG submission 153496) | Enriched cells from forest soil in Barre Woods Harvard Forest LTER site, Petersham, Massachusetts, United States -... | ecosystem: Environmental > Terrestrial > Soil > Temperate forest >... | reverse complement strand
CACTTGAATCAATAGTAGAGGTCAGGACGGCGTTCGATAGAAAGTCGACTGGAGGCTTACCCGGACAAGTCAGCGAGAGATTTTGATAAAAGGTGAATGAACAAGGAAGGGATAGACCTTCTGCGGGCCTATGTTGCTGATAATAAACGACAGCCGTTGGTGACCAGCCTACCTCATCCGGCCCCCATTGACCTGGCCCCGGAGTAACTACCTGCGATTCTGCAAATCCCGGTGTTATTCCTCCTACTACCCACCCTTGGCTACCTGTGGCTGAGTTAAACATCGGATAGCAGACTCAGAATACCAGCAGCCGTCAGTACCACTCTGGCCCTCAGCCTCAGCAACTTTTGCTCCATTGTCAGTGACTCCTGTCTGACCAAATTTCAGAGTTTGCAGAAAGTCCGTCGAAGTGGGTGCATTGGACCCCTGGAAGGTCTGCCGTATAGGTTGCGTCGACTCCCCTGTGGGGACTTCACACACGGACACATTTCCAGTTCCACCCACAACGGCAGTCTGAAGGGCAATATGGTGGGTTATCTGTTCCCTGCCCGCCGCGAGGAAGGTCTTCAGAAACCGCGTTCATCCCAGAGGATCCCGGTGAAACACCGTCAGCGATCCAGGGCTCATCGTAAAAATGGAATCATCGGAAGACCACCGGTTCTCATAATAACTAGCTATGTCCTCTGCATAATTACCGCAGGTCTCCGTACCGTTGATTCCCACGTCGCCGGTCAACTCGACTACAACGCCCGCGGGATTTGGATTGAAACCGCCGGGCCTATATCCACAGCAGATAACGCAGCCATAGGTCGCGTGGCCGAAGGTTTTGTCTGTAATGACTTTTTCCTCGTAGATCGCCGTTTGAAGAGGGCGCCCGCTCCGGGCCTTTTACCTTAGCAAGTGCCGGTTTACCTTAGCACGGGTGTTTGTCTGTAAAAGCACCCCCATGGCGCACGGTTCCGCCCCGGGTCCCGCGTGAGCTTGAGGGGAAGATACAGCCGCGGGCTCAGAGCGCTGATTGTGGCTGTAAGCTAGGTACAGCTTTCCGGGTTTGGGTCAGGGGCACCCCCACACCGCGAGCGAAATCCCACGGTGCACGACTCGGGCTGCCGGCAAACCACAAGATCTGTCAGCAATAAAATTGGGCAACAACCCCAGGTTTGAGATTGCTGCCCAAGTTCTTGCATCCACAGAAAAGTCAGAGGCGGGCGATCTAAGGCGTCACGCCGATGGTGTAAGTTGCCGTAACCACCGCGCTGATGGCGGAGCCGCTCGAGCCCGCCACGATGGCGATCGCCTTGATCGTCTGCGTATGGCCAACGTAAATGGGCTCCCAGTAGCTTGGCGAGGACGCGGTGGGCGTGCTTCCGTCCGTGGTGTAGTAAATGGTCGCGCCCGACGTTGAGTCCGCGAGCCGCACCGCCTGCGGCGGCCCATAGGTACCGCCCGCCACGCTGTAGGTCGGCACTGCGACGTTCGAGGTGCGGATGGTGTAGGCTGCCGTCGCCACCGGACTGTTTGTATAGCCCGTAGCTACCGCGATCGCCTCAATCGTTGCCGTCGAACTCACGGTAATGGCCCCTGTGTACTTCGTCGAAGACGTAGTAGACGTGGTGCCGTTGGTTGTGTAGTAGATGGTCGCCCCCGACGTCGCATCCGTGATGCTCACCGACTGCGCCGTCTTGTAGGTTCCAGCGGCCACGCTGAATGTCGGTGCGGCTGCCGCGGAAGCGCCGATGGTATAAGTGGCCGTGATTACTGCGCTACTTGAGGTCCCCACAATTGCAATGGCCTTGATCGTCTGTGTATGGCCAACGTAAATGGGCTCCCAGTAGTTTGACGAGGACGCGGTAGGCGTGCTTCCATCGGTGGTGTAGTAAATCGTTGCACCCTTCGTCGCATCGCTCAGGATCACCGACTGCCAGGTCGCGTAAGCCTTCCCTTGCACGCTGAAGGTCGGCGCTGCGACGGTCGACTTGCTGATCTTATAGGCCGCCTTGGCCACCGCACTGTTGGTAGAGCCCGTGGCCACCGCCATCGCCTCCAAAGTCTCCGCCGTGCTGACGGAAATCGCGGTTCCGCTGTACTTCGTCGAGGAGGTGGTCGGCGTCGTGCTATTTGTGGTGTAGTAAATCGTCGCGCCTGACGAGCTGTCGCTAATCGTCACCGACTGCGCCGTCTTGTACGTCCCTCCTGCCACGCTGAAGGTCGGCGTGGGCAGCACAGAAGCGATCGTGTAGGCCGCCTTGGCTATCGCGCTGTCTGCGTGGGCCGGCGGGTCAGCCATCGCCAGGATGGTTTCCGTCTGGCTTACCATGATGGGGCCTGTGTACTTCGTTGAGGACGTGGTCGGTGTCGAACCATTGGTTGTGTAGTAAATCGTTGCGCCCGGTGTGGCATCGCTGATGGTCACCGTCTGCGAAGTCGTGTAAGTTCCTCCTGCGGGCGAGAAGGTCGGCGTGGCCGTCGTTGCAGTGTTAATGGTGTAGGCTGCCGTGGCCACCGCGCTGTTGGTATAGCCCGTTGAGACCGCGATCGCGTCAATGGTCTCCGTCGCGCTTACGGTGATGGGGCCAGTGTACTTCGTCGAAGACGTAGTCGGTGTCGTGCCATTGGTCGTGTAGTAAATCGTCACGCCTGACGTGCTGGGGCTGATCGTGACCGTCTGCGAAGTCGTGTACGCGCCAGGCCTCAGGCTGAACGATGGCGTGGCAGCCGACGGGCTCTCTGCTGCCCCTGCCTTCGTATAGGTCAGCACCGTCACACTGTCCGGCGGGAGGGTGAACCCCGAGCTCAGATTCTGCCCGGTGAGCGTCGTTATGCTGACTGCCGCGGCCGTCTGCCCGGTCCACGATCCCACTGTGGCCTCGTTGGTGTCGGTCGGATTCTTCGGGGCAAGCTGTTGCAGGTTGACATTCGTGCCCGGTGCGCCGCCTCCGGCGAAGGTGATCGGGTAACTGGTGGTCAGGCTTTCGTTGATGAGTTCGACCGCGTAGTTATGCGCGTCGTCCGCCGACTGAAAGCAGTAGGCATAGATCCTCGGGACACCACTATAAGCGTTGACCCCATTGTTGTTTGCGGCGAGGTTGTAGGGCGCGGCTCCGGTTGTTCCTGAGATGTTGCAACCGATCAGGGGTCCGATGATGGCCTGGTTATCGAGCTGCAGACCGAGCATCACCGGTCGCGGAGTGACATTGCCTCCGAATATTGACGAATTGGTCGAACTCGAAGCCCCTCCGTAGTCGACCGCAACGCCCCAAATGGGAACATTCTCTGAGTTGAGGTAGTTATCATAGCCGGTAGCGGCAAACAAATTTTGCGTCCATGTTCCCGCTGTCACAGCGTCTTGCAGGAACTGGTTCGCCATGATGACGCCGTAGGCTCCCCCGTTCGGGAAGGTGTTGATGGTGGCTTGAGGAATCGTTCCGCCAAACGTTGAATTGCCTTCTTCATAAATGGTCGACTTGCACTGCGCCGTATGGCTGGGACCGCACAGCTTCAATCCCGCTACTGCTGTATACCACTGGTGGATCCCATTCGCCGCCGTCGTCTGGTTCACGCTCACATAGGACTCGGCAAAAGCCGGGGTAAACAGCAGAGCGTTCGTCGAGTAGTCGGAGACGTTGAGTTGGTTGTAGTCGGCAAACTCCATCGAGTCAGGGTGGCCATAGGTAGCCACATTCGATGCATAGCCTCCCGCGCCGTATTGCTGTACGCCGATGATGAGGTCCGTCTGCGAGGCAACGTAACTCTCCATGCCACGCATATCAGTAAAGAGTGTATTGGCGCGCGATGTGTAGTCCTGATATCCGCTGGCAGTCCCAGAGCGCCAGCCCAGTGCCTGGCCCAGAAATCCGGTGTTCCAGTTTTCGTTGCCCAGAGGCATGTGAATGACGCGGAACCAGGTCTGATATCCATCTGTCGGACCTCCCAGCGCGATGCGCTTCGCTCCATAGATCGTACTTGAACTTCCATACAAGAAGTCCACGAGGTTCCTGGCGTCTGTCTCACTAAGGGTTATGGGAAGAATGATGTAAGGATCGGCTCCAAGCGTATGGCAAAGAAGCAGGTAATCCTGCAACGCAGGATTGGGATTGCCCCCGTTATAGCTGTTGATGCCGGTCGCCACCATCTGCCGCGCAAATGTTGGCAATATCCAGCTATCCAATGTCTCCCCGTTAGGGGCGACGTTATAGCGCCACGTTGCTCCGTTTCCTGGTCCTCCAGTATTGAAAGCTGTGCGCCAGGCATTTACATACCGATCTTCAAAGATAGTCGGGTTTGTCGGGTCGGTCGTGGTCGGGTCTTGTTCAAAGGCTAGGTTGTCTAATTCGACGACACCCGTTCCACTCGCCACGAACTGAATTGTGATCTGCGAACCGACAGTACCCACGCTATCCGTGATCGAGCACGACAGCGAGTATTGAACCCAGGAGCCTGTCAGCGCCGGCGCAGCCGGGGCGCAGTTGAACCCTACCCCTCTGGAGGCTGAAGGCGTGAGGGTCACCGTTCCCGACACTTGCTTAGCCATGAACTTGAAGTCATAAGTTCCATTCAACAAACGGAACCGGTCTGGCGGTGTACTTCCCTCGTTGTCAACAACGAACCTGAGAGTCGCTGTCGAGGAACCTGCCGAGGTATCCAGTTTGTAGCTGGAGCTCCCGCACCCGGAGCACACATCATTTGTTTCAAGCGAGATAACACCGCTGCCGGTTGTACTGGTGCCAACTCCGTAGATCGCATTCGTCCCGCTACGTTTCAGGACGATGACATCGCCATTTGCAAAAGCCCCTGCACACCCATTCGATCCTTGATTGGTCACTGGATTGATGGTGTAGACGGGGCCTGAAGTCGGGTCGCTTGCAGTAGTGTTCGAGGCAATCGTCCCTGTGCAACCCAACTCCGCTCCGGTAGTGGCACACGCCTGGTCTGTGGCCACTGAGCAGGACTGGATGACTGTGAACGTCGCACCGGCCCAATAGTTCGCCGCCACTTCGTCATAGATTGTGTTGCCTGCGAAAGTGAACTGTGTCTGTGACGTTGTCACCCCTGAAGGCACCGTGTAAACCACCATGTCCTGGTAACCTTCACCGCCCATGTTGTTCTGACCAAGAAGGTTCTTGTAGATCATCCCCGAGTCGTAATTGGTCTGCGAGCCCATGTTGGCCCCGACCTTCTGCGTGTTCGCTTGCAGAACAGTCGTCGGATCGACGGTAACCACCGTCGCCTGAGCAAAACTGTTCAGTGGAGTGCTCAGGATTGCAGCTAAAACGAACCCTAAGAAAATGACATAGCACGGCTGTATGCGCCTGGTCGATAAGTGCATTGGTCCAACTCCTATATATAAGAAATCAAAGAGTGCGAGGAACCGCCCTGTTACTCCTGGTTACTTTTTTTGGGATCTTGGTGAGCGATACATAGCATCACCATTTTCCTTGCGAGATTAGTTTTGTGTGTCCTACTGTCCCGCTCGGATTAGCCTTCTGCAATCTGGTATCGGCAGGCAAGCGCTCTGTGATGAGCTGAAAGTAACAGTAGCAAGAGTATTTTTACTAAGGATCGTTACCATCTGATCCCCATTCATGAAATCTCAGCAATTCCGTATGTCTATTTTGTCAGCCAATGTCTAGCCATTTCCCATACGTTTTTCCTGGAGCAACTTCTTGGCTTACGCCAACTCGGTCCTAACATCGAAACTGCCATCCGTCAATCCGCCAGATCGCCCGGTCCCGCAGCTGTCTCTTCGCGAAGAAGAGAAAGCTTTCAAGACTTATTGTCTGAAACAGTCCAGTATTTGAGAAGCCTTTCCCCGCTAGTAACTGTTACTTTTGGTACCGCGGCGGGAGCGCGCGCGGGTGCAAGACATAAGCAGGTCTGTGTCGTTGAGATCTGACCTGTAAAAGTTACGCAGCCTTTTGCACGGTTGAGGTATTTTCTTCTCGGTCGCTGGAGACAGAAGAGAGGTCTTTACTTCGGACCTGGAACTTGTGCATGCGGAATATTGACACTTGCGAGTACGGCCTGGAATTTCCTTGCGTTCTCCGGCTGGTCCAAAGCGTTATACACCGTGACAATATCCTGGAGCACGTCATGAATCTGAGTCAACGGTGGACTATGCTTCCTTTCCATCGCCTGGTAAGCAGCGGTCAGTTGCTTCTCCGCATCGTTGTGACGCTTGAGATGAAGAAGAGCGCGCCCCATCGTGCGAGCTACGGCGTGTTCACACTAATGACATTTAACTTGGGTAGAGTAGTTATGGATGGAACTTACTCAGCAGCAGCAGTACGAGAAGATCGAAGATCCCCTGCCTTTGCAGCGGGGGAACGTGCGTCTGAGCAACTTGGAAGTGCTCAACGCGATCCTGTATGTGGCCGAGCAGGGCTGCAAATGGCGCGGCCTTCCCGGTCGGTTCGGCAACTGGCACACGATCTACGTGCGATGAACCGCTGCGCCAAAAGCGGCGTGCTCGATCGGGTGTTGGAGAAGCTGCAGGTGGAGCAGATCGTGCGCATCAAGATCGAGGCGTTCGCGCTAGACTCGACCTCGGTGAAGGTCCATCCGGACGGGACCGGCGCGCTAAAAAAAAAACCCCGCAAGCCATCGGCAAGTCGCGCGGCGGATGGAACACCGAGATTCATATGGTTGCCGCGAATGCTCGAACGGCCATAACGTTTGCTCTATCTCTGGGCAACGCCACGACGCGCCGGAGAGTCGGGCGCTGCTCTCGGAGCTGGGGCCGATGCCGGAAAAGCTCTGCCTGCGGATGGATCGTGCCTACCAGGGCGACGAAACCCGCCAACTGGTGCTCGACCTGGGCATGATTCCGGTGGTGCCGCCGAAGTCCAATCGGATCGAGCCGTGGGAGTACGACCGCGCCCTGTACAAGAAACGCAACCAGATCGAGCGGCTCTTCCGCAGGCTCAAAGGCTTCCGCCGCATCTTCTCCCGATTCGAGAAACTCGACGTCGTCTTCGTCGCCTTTCTCTACTTCGCGCTTATCGTCGAGGCACTGAGATTAGTGTGAACACGCCCCAGTCCGATGTAAGGGTTTCGAGGCGGATGCGCCTCTGGTAGAACCGAATGTTCTTACCAGTAGGAGCTAACCTCATAAGAACCACCGGCGCCAATCGTCCGGGCAGCAACAATTCGCTTCAATGCACGGTTTACGCTTTCATGCAGCGCGGAGGTACGGAGCCCCCGCAATGACAACGTCCAGGCACACGCAAAGGCGCATGGGCAAGATCCGTCGATGCTCTTTGAGGCGAGTCTTCCAGCCACATTAGAAATCAATTTGCCAGTCACCCCTAGAAGCCCTTCATCGCTGCTTCTCGCTGTTGGAATGTCTGCGCTTGAGAAAATGCTTTTGCTATATGCCGTTCGAATGCGACCATAGTGCAAGTACTTGCAATTACTCAGAGGAAATGAATGCGCTGCCGTTCCCTGCTTAGCTTTTCCGGTCTTCTCTTGCTCACCGCTCTGCCATTCGCAACCGCCACTGCGCAGGTTCCCACGCCTGTTTCGGTGCTCGGACGCAACCCCGGAGACGACTTCTACCTCGCCGATTATGACGACGCAATCCGCTACTTTCACGCGCTGGCGGCGAGCTCCGACCGCATCAAGATGTTCAAGGTGGGCAAGTCGACGCGCGGCGAAGAATTTGAGATCGCCGTCATCTCCTCGCCCGAAAATCTCGCGCGGCTCGACGAATACAAATCCATCGCCCGCAAGCTGGCCGACTCGCGCAGCCTCACTGACGCGCAGGCGCGCGAGCTGGCGCGCACTTCGAAGGTGATCGTCCACATCGACGGAGGGCTGCACTCGGACGAAGTCGCCGGAGGCCAGCACTCCATCCAGCTCGCCTACAAGCTCGTTTCAGCGCAAGGCGATCCCCAGATTGACGCTATCCTTAACAACGTCATCCTCGTCCTCTGGCCCACGATCAATCCTGACGGACAAAACATGGTCGTCTCCTGGTATCGCCGCAACCTGGGCACGTCGTTTGAAGTGAGCCCCATGCCGTGGCTCTATCAGGAATACGTCGGACACGACAATAACCGCGACGGCTACATGCTCAACATGATCGAGTCGCAGGTGGTCACGCGCACCGAGATCGAATACAGCCCGGTCATCTTTTATTGCCAGCACCAGACCGCGCCATTCCCTGCCCGCATCTGGATACCTCCCTTCGCCGATCCCATCTCGTCGAACATCAGCCCTTACATGCGCAGCTGGCTCAACGTCGTCGGCACGCAGATGTCCGCTGCGCTCCAGGAGCAGCATCTTCCCGGAGCCATCTCTCAGGCCCAGTACGATAACTGGTATCCCGGCTTCCTCGACTTCACCCACGTCTTTCGCAACGAGATCTCCTTTTTCACCGAGACGGCCCTCTACCGCTACGCCACGCCGCGCTTCTACACCGTCAACGACTTTCCCAAGCCATCGCAGGACCTGAAAGCGCTCACACTCTATACCGATCCGTGGCAGGGAGGATGGTGGCGTCTTGGTGACGCCGTTAAATACATGGTCGCTGCTTCAATGTCTGTGCTCGACACGTCGGCGAAATACCGGGAGCAGCTTCTCTACAACCGCTGGCAGGCCGCACACGACAACATCGAGCACTTCAAGCACTCCGCGCCTTACGCCTATGTGCTGCCCAACCCGCAAGCCGACACGCCTGAGGCCGCGCTCCTCGCCCAGAAACTTCTCGACAATGGGCTTGAAATTCACCGCGCCACCCGCACCTTCCACGCCAACGGCATCGACTACCCCGCCGGCTCGTGGGTTGTCCTGATGGACCAGCCGTACACCGGCCTCGCCAAAGAACTCTTCGAAGTGCAGCACTATCCGCAGGCGATCCTCGACGGCAGCGCCAAGCCCGTTACTCTGCCCTACGACGTCACCGGCTGGACCCTTCCTATGCAGATGGGTGTCGATGTCGACGCAGTCACTGACCCTGTCGGCGACGACCAGCGCTCCGCCCTCGAGATTGTTTCCAAAATCGATCCTATCTCAGCGAGCGTCGAAGGCAGTGGACCGACCTTCATCCTCAGCCACAAACCCGATGCCAGCTTCATGGCCGTCAACGAAATTCTCGCCGCAGGCGGTTCCGTAGCCTTCTCACGCGATGAAGTCCAGACCGCCGAGGGCCTTGAAACCGGAGCCTTCGTCGTCGCGGGCATCGGGCGCGCCAACCTGCTCTCCATCGCACAGAAATACGGCGTCAGCGCAGTCTCAACCACGCGCAATCCGCAAACTATCGCGATTCGCAAAGCTCGCGTCGCACTCTACCGTCCTTGGGCCCCATCCATCGACGAAGGCTGGACACGCTGGATCCTCGAAAAATATGGCTTCGCACCCGAATCCCTGTACAACGCCGGGGTCAAAGCCGGCAATCTCCGCGCGCGCTTCGACACCATCATCCTTCCTGACATGTCGAAGACCCAGCTCACCGACGGATTCAAACCCGGCCTCGTCCCCAGCGAATATGCCGGAGGTATCGACACGGCCGGCGTCGATGCCCTGTGCCAGTTTGTCCAGCAAGGTGGCACGCTCATCGCCTTCAATCAGACATCGTCGGCAGTGATCGACCTGCTCGGATTGCCCGTCACGAATATCCTCGCGGACGCGAAGAGCGATCAGTTCTTCTGCTCCGGAGCCCTGCTTCGCATTCAACTGAAAGACGGTTCTCGTCCCAGCCTCTATGGATTGCCGGCCGACCCGATCGTCATGTTCGAACGCGGACCTGCCTTTGCTCCCAAGCCGGGATTTGAGGGTGCAATTCTTGCGGCCTATCGCCAGGGAACCAACCCGCTGGAAAGCGGAGTGCTGTTGCATCCGGAGAAGATCGAGGGCCAGGCGGCCGCCGTCGAGGTCGCCTATGGCAAAGGCCACATCTTTCTCTATGGATTCAAGCCACAGTGGCGCGCACAATCACACGGAGCCTACAAGTTCTTCATGAACTCGCTCTATCGGTACGACGAACCCCCCTTCGCAGAAATCAAGATCGCCAAGGCTGATGACTCCGACAAGAAGACCCCCGCCAGCGCCGGACAGCAGGATGACGACGACGAGTTGAACTAGTATCTCGTACAGATAGTTATTTATATTAAGTAGAAATTCTTGTACAAGGGAGGCGTGTCGCGCGTAGCTCTTCCTGTTCAACTTGACCCTGAGACTCGAAGCACTCTGAAGCAGTTGGTTCGTTCATCCTCGACACCGCAGTCGTTGGCCCTGCGCAGTCGCATCGTGCTGGCGGCCGCCGACGGGTCAAGCCATCAAACAGATCGCCGCGGCATTGAAGATTCCGGCGATCACGGCTGGGAAGTGGCGCCGGTCCTTTGCCGTGGACGGCATTGAGGGACTGCGCGATGGGCCACGTTCTGGCCGGCCTCCCAAGCACGATTCCCCTGTCCGGCAGAGAGTACAAAGGCGCGTCTGTCAGCAAGCGGAGGCGCAAAGCCGCTGGGGGGTGCGTACCCTCGCCGCTGAACTCGGACTGGCGGCGAGCACGGTCCACGCGATGCTGGTCGCCGCTAAGTTGCAGCC
>Ga0207021_1236_pt1 | contig 10625 bp, 13 predicted proteins | sample Alteio_BWMinCont_49_FD_153496 | JGI IMG/M metagenome (GOLD analysis project Ga0207021, IMG submission 153496) | Enriched cells from forest soil in Barre Woods Harvard Forest LTER site, Petersham, Massachusetts, United States -... | ecosystem: Environmental > Terrestrial > Soil > Temperate forest >... | reverse complement strand
GTGAGCTTTAACGCTCACTCGATCCCGCGCTATTTCCATTTGGAACCTCGCGCAGGCGTCTCAAAGAGGGCGTCGATGTCTGTCTCAGTGGCCTGGCTTCATCCAGGGACAGATTTGGGACAACAATGATAACAGGAGCCGACTATGACTGATCAAACCATGAAGCAGACCGTGCTTGACGAACTCAATTGGGAACCCAGTATCGATGCCGCGCACATCGGCGTAACTGCCCGGGACGGCGTGGTGACGATGACTGGCCATGTTGCGAGCTATGCGGAGAAGTGTGCTGCAGAACGCGCCGTCGAACGTGTTTCGGGCATCAAGGCCGTCGCCCAGGAGCTGGAGGTTCGCTATCCATTCAGTAATACGAATGGTGATGAGGACATTGCCCAGCGCGCGGTGCAGGCCCTTTCCTGGGATGTTTTCGTTCCGCGAGACAAAGTGAAGATTAAGGTCACCAAGGGGCTTGCCACGTTAAGCGGCGACCTCGACTGGCAGTATCAGAAAGGTGCAGCAGAAAGTGTTATCCGCAGGCTCAGTGGTGTAACTGGCGTCGCGAATGAGATCAAGATCAAGCCATCGGTCAAAGCTAGTGATGTGCGAGACAAAATCAAAGCCGCGTTCGTCCGCAACGCCCAAATCGACGCTGACGACATCACTGTTGCCACAGATGGCGGCAAGGTCACACTCAGCGGGAATGTAGACAGCATGCACGAACGCAGCATGGCCCAGAACACCGCCTGGTCGGCACCCGGGGTCACGCAGGTCGAGGACTTGCTGACGGTCAATTAGCGTTTTGCAACGGCGGCCATGTACAAAACATCACCATCCCTTGGTCGCCGTTGCCCTGCGCTGCCTTGCTCTCTTGCTATGAAGTGAGAGATCGGTATAGCGCCCTTGCGGCGTTTGCGCATCATGAAGCCCATGGCCCCAAGGCCAACCAGCATTATCGCCCAAGTGGAGTCGCAGCCAATTAATTCCCGCAAATGCACGCCGCAAATCCCTCTGCCGTTGGATGGTCCAGGCTGCAAACATATCCCGCCCACAGCGGCCCAGGCATCGTAATCGGTGCCCAATTGTAGTAATACTTCTGGTACGCTTGGCCCTCGCTCCCCGAGGACGTCATGACCAGGTGACTGCCGCCCGGCGTCGGTGCAACCTTGTCGCCTGTTAACCGTTACCCGGCCCTCGCGCTGAGGGTGCAGAAGCTGCTTTCGCCCCTGCAAGTCGGGCTCGATGTATCCTGGGGTCTCGATCATGGCACTTGGTCCGTGCTCTGCTACATGTATCCTAAGGCCGATATTCCCGTCGTCCAGTTGAGCATTGACGAAACCAGGCCCGCGTCATTCCATTTCCAGCTTGGCCAGCAACTCGCAACGCTGCGGGATGAAAATATCCTCGTCCTGGGCAGCGGAAATCTTGTGCACAACCTGCATGCCTATGCTTGGGGTCGGCACACGCCCGAAACCTATGATTGGGCAGGCCGCTTTGAGAACACGGTCAAGGCGCATCTGCTGGCTGGGGAGACCAACCCTATAATCCATTATGAAACCCTGGGCGCCGACGCTGCCCTCTGCATTCCCACCCCGGAGCACTATCTTCCGTTGCTCTATGTGCTCGGCGCGCGTCAGTCAGGCGACAGCATTCGTTTTCCGGTGGAAGGCGTTGATGGCGGGTCCATCTCAATGTTGGCGGTGCAAATCGGCTAAAGCCGCTAATGTTTTCGGCCGGTGTGAATGTCCGCTTTGCGCCAATAGCGGACATTGCCGTGTGAAGAGACATTCTTCCTCCCCGGCTGAGCTGCTGGGGCGAGCGCGCCGCCTAATCGGGCCGATTAACGCCGTGGCGAATGCAGGTTCTTGCAAATATCACCAACAATTCCGCGCAACCAGAGATGCCCGGCATGGCCGTCAAGTCGGCGGGGCCAGATCATCGCGCTTTCGATCGGCGGTGTCGAAAATCCTAAAGCGCGAATAATGAGCGGGTGATGATTCACCAATGCTTCGGCCAACCGCCGCGGGAAGATCGACACCATGTTCGATGCGTTTAGGACGCTCACGGCAGAGTGCAGCGGCACGCGCAACGTAATATGTCGCGCTAACTTTCGCGCCCTAAGGGCTTCATCAATAAAGTCTGTGGCATAGTGTACCGAGGAGATATCAAGGTTCGGTATGGTAGCCAGTGCTTCGATCGATAGCTTTCTGGCGGTGCCCGCAGAATGGCCTTTGCGCAATACCGCAACAAATTCGTCCTCCAGCAAACTCTGACGGGAGACACGTTCGATCTGGCTGATAAAAGGTCCGAGCGCAAGATCGATATCACCGCTATCGAAACGGTCAAGGATATCGACCGTTCCGCACGGGCGAAACTCGATTGTGACTTTTGGAGCTTCCTTCGCTACGCGTGACGCCAACAATCCAACCAAAACAATCGCCGCGTAGTTATCGACCGCAACACGGAACACTTGTGTTGCGCCCGAGGGATCAAATCGGACTGGCTGGACCGAATGTTGCAGGCTCTCCAGTGCTTGCCTGATAGGCAAAGACAGCTGTTCAGAGCGTGGTGTGGGGATCATCCCCCTCGGGCTGCGGACAAACAACTCGTCCTTCAGCATGCGACGAAGCCTGGATAGAGCGTGGCTCATCGCAGGTTGACTTAGGCCCAGGCGTCTACCGGCCCGCGTTACGCTTCGCTCCTGCATTACGGAATCGAAGACGACCAGGAGATTCAGGTCAATTGCAGCCAGTTTTATGTTGTGTGCTGCCAAGAACAAACCTCATTGGATGGATATGCAATGACTGCATGTGAATATGCCGACAATGCATTTCCAGCATAACTGGATGCAATCTATGCTTTGATGCGTATATTTAAAAGCACGAAGCCAGTGCTATTGGAGCTCGCGACCGATGCGCGCGTTGTGACAGCACGGGTGGATACGATCGCTCTGGGTATAAACATTGCCAAGCCGGTCGCTTGCGAGCGCGATGGTGGACCGCGCGCGGCGTACGCCTGGCGATCACCGACACCGGGCATAAGTATAATACCTCCTCCTAGTGGCCCATTTGGGAGCGCTGAGTACGAGTTTTTCCAGGTAGAAATCGGGGCCTCATGACCAACAAAAAGCCCCTGTCTGCGCCACGATATGAACGTATGGCGGAAGAGCTGCAAAAGATGTCGGAAGAAATCCGCCAGCGCCCGGAAATGAACCACCATTTTGCTGAACGCCTCGCCACCCTGAGTAAAGAGATGCGCGAGGATGAAGCGCGGGTCTACCCAGATGCGGCCTTAAAGCGTGGCTGATTTCAAACCGTACCAGTGCCCGACACTGGGCACGGCATGTCACCGGAGGCCGCCGTTTTCGTGGTCCACCTGCCACCTTATCCCATAGAAGCTGTCAAATCGAGATGAGCCGGAGAGGCCGCCCAATCTATATTGTTGATGATGACGTGGCCGTTCGCAAGTCAGTCCACATGCTACTGGAAGCAGCTGGTTATTCCGTCCAGGTTTTTGCATCAGCGTCGGCATTTCTTTCAAGCGGCGATATGGATGGGGACTGCCTGATCGTGGACATCCGCATGCCGGGAATGAGCGGACTGGAATTGCAGCAGGAGCTATCGGTGCGGAACGTGAGCATACCCATCATCGTTGTCACGGGCTATGGTGATGTGCCCCTCGCCGTGCGGGCAATGGCAGCCGGGGCAGTTGATTTCATAGAAAAGCCGTTTGACCACCAAAGAATGCTCGACAGTATCGCGCGGGCCCTCAAGATCGGACATCAGAAGCGAAGTCAGGCGGCAGAGAAGCAGGCGGCGCGCGACTTGCTTGCCCTGCTGACGCAACGCGAACGCGAGGTCCTTAACCAACTGGTCACGGGGCATCCCAACAAAATCACGGCGTTCAATCTTGGCATTTCGCCAAGAACCGTCGAGAGCCATCGCTCGAAAATCATGAGAAAACTGCATTCCCATTGCCTGTCCGACATCGTCCGGATTGCATTGGCTGGCGTTTAGCGGGCGGCATGGAAATATCCCTTGGCTAAGCAGGGCGCATATCGGCAGCTTGGGAAACTGCCGACCTGGAATGTCCGCTTTGGGTCAGAAGCGGTCATTCCCGGCTGGTCAATCGCGACCGCAATATCCTCATGTCGGAGACGATTGATCTGACTCAGTACAAGTTCGGTATGGGATAGGTCAGGGGCAATCTACTGAGATGCCAATGAAATTTGGAGACGATAGGACCTTCGAAGGTCCATTGGGCGCCAAATGCTGCAACTCAATTGACGCATGTGATACCATGATACAATAACATTGGGGTTCATCATGCGATACGCTATCGCATTTGCCGGTTGGATTGGGTTTCTCGGAATCGCCGCCGCAAATGGAGCCGATGAATGGGCAAATTATCGGCCCACTACGCTTCAAGCCATCTTTGACGCTCAGCTCCCGGGTATCGTAGGGCTCGCTCTACCCAACCAATCCGTTATTCTCGATGCTCCGGAGCCATCGAGCGTGCGGGTTACCTATACCGGCAAGCAGCGAAGATTGTCGCCCGCTGGGATGGAGTTACTGAAGGAATGGCTGGAGAATTATCAACTGAAGACCCCCAGTGTGCCGGAGATTCATTCGGAATATTTGTTCTTAGAAGGGGGAAAGGAGTATTGGCTGGCTGTGCAGCCGGGAAGTGAAACACGCATGCTGGCCACTCTCCACTCCGGCGATATGGTGACACTGTACATCGCGCTGCTCGGAGAATCTTACCCCGCTGGAAAGCAACCTCCTTCCCTGCAAGGCGGACGGCCCATCACTTGGCTCTTTGTGGTTGACGGCTTCGCTAACTGACCGCGAGATGTTTGATCGCAGCTACAATATCCCATGTCGTAGCTGATTGATTTGATTCAATATAAGTTCGGTATGGCATTGATCAGTGGCAAACTACTGAGATGCTGAATGTCCGCTTTGCGCCAAAAGCAGCCATTCGAGAAATGGATATTTTGCAGTGCGATAGGGCGAACCAGGGGACCGTCCCCGAGGATTCCGTTTGGGGCAACGGCGATTTGTCTCGCCGAAGTCCGGGGGGGCCGTCCAACAGCAGTGTTTAGCCCTCATTCTTAATTGCTGACCAGCAAGCTAAAAACGATAGGAAGCCTCCAACATCACCTGATTAGCGGCGTAATTGTCAGGTCTCCAGTAATAATCGTAAACGGCTTCAACCGACCATGTTCTCGAACTACATGCGCACGAGAGCAATGTGACGCCAGCGCCGACATTGAGTGTCGTGGCAGAATTTTTCAGCGTTGGAGTTGCAAACGACGGCGAGCCCGCGGCCGTGAGCGCTGCTGTATCTTGGAATGTCGGGTTGACTAGTTCATAAAGCCACTTGAAGTGTATTTCGGGAAGACCTTGCTTCCCATCACCAGCGTCGAAGGTACTTGCCACACTCGCTCCCAAGCCGGACTCCAGGAACGTGTAATCCTGGGAATTTACCGTCAGATCGAGATCACTTGCGCCTGTTTCCGTGTAAGCACTAAGACCTACATGGGTGGCCTGGAGCGAAGCCAGCGGCGTGATTGTGACCCCCTGAGTGAAGAAGTGATAGCCGCCAGTCACCATGCCGGTGAAATCTTCTCCGCTGTATTTGGCGTCCGCCGTATAGTTTACGCCGGTAAAGGAAATTGGCCGAATTCCCGAATAATTGTTCCAGCCATATGATAGATCGCCGTCGGCGAACCAGGTCGCGCTCTCATGATTGATGTAGACCATGGCTTGATAGGTATTGAAATCGGTCTGTGTGTCGAACGTATTTCCATGTAGATTGCTTCGTGCATAGCCAACGCCCAAGCCCACGCGCGTGTCGGGATTAAGAGCGGTATCGTAACCCACCATCACGCCGAGAATTCTGGAGTCATATCCCAGAAAGGGGCCCTGAGCACCTTGGCTGCCGAAATATCCGAAGCCTTTCGCCCACAAACCATTGTACTGGTTGTTCTCCGGACAGGTTGAAGTTTCGCTATCGGGCCGGTGCTGTTCGTCGGCCCGGCGCTGGTCGTCGGCCTCGCTGCTTGCCTGGGCGCACAGGCTTTCGTCCAGGTGGGACGACAAAAGATTCTGAAACGCCCGCGTCCCCTCAAAAGTCACCAGAGGCGCCGCCAGATCCGGATTCGAAGGAGCGAGCTGTGCGACTGCGGTAGCGACTGCGGCTACTGCGGCAGCCGGGGAAGGAGCGCTTGCGGCAAGAGCGTTGATCGCGGGCACGACGGTGGTGACGATGGGAGAAGTCGGAGGTGCGGCCGCAGCAACAGCTATTACGACTGGGACCACGGGCGCGGCTACCGGCGCAATGACAGGTGGAGTTACTCCAGCAGGTGGCGTTACCACTGCGGTCAACGGTATGCCGGTCGTTGTTATTGCCACCAGACCGGCCACTGTGCCGGCGGGAGGCACCGCGGAGAACGTGTAAAGCGGGTTGGTGGGGCTCTGGACCGTCACCGAAACAACACTTCCATTTGTGCCGCTTTGAACAGTTCCGGTTTGTGTTTGGACGATATTGAAGACAGTTCCCACTGGGATGATGGCCGTCGAGGGGACTGCTACGTTAACTAGAAGCGTCGATCCAAGGTTCGTGGCTCCAACCGGTCTGATGTTGCCGTAGACGGTCGGGCTGGCCAGAGTGGTATTGATCACGCCGCTGGAAGTTAAATTGGCGATCGTCAGAGCGCCGCCGATATGGAGCGTATTCGTCCCAAGATTAAATGAATAGTCATCCACCGCGCCGCTTATTGACGCGCTTACCCCAGCGGTATTACTTCCTCCGACGACATTGATGGCCTTAAGCCCGGTCGCGCCGCCGACCGCGCCCGTCAAGGCGCTTCCGCTGCCAAGCACCAACGTACCTGTATTGGCCGCGCTGGTCGTAAGAGCGCCGACGAGTGTTGTATTCGGAGCAAGGCTGATCGTTCCGTCAGCGGCAAAATTTGTGGCCGTTATGTTTGTGGACCCACTATTGAAGTTCAACGAACCCGTTCCGCTGACGGTCGTGATGGTGCCGTAGAGGTTACCCTCGAAATTGTCCGTGGTTCCATTGTTCGCGCCGTTGATGTTGAGGAAGAATGGCCCTCCCGGGTTTGCCACGCCAATAGCGCCGTACACATTTGAGCTGCTATTGATTACGATATTGGATTCACTGGAGGTGTCGGTTGAGACGGCTTTGAGCAACGGGTTCGTCACAGTCCCGCCGCTTGAATTGTTCGTAAAGATGTCCATTTCGGGGCCGCCAATCGTCCCGACGTTCAAAGTCCCCCCGCCACCTTGACCTGTCATGGCGACCCCTGCCGTAACACCCGTTGGGCTCAAAGCAGTCGGAGTAGCGCCGTTGATGACTTGCTGCGCAAAACTTGGCGAACACCAAGCTGCGACAGCGGCAAAGGTCAGCGGAAAAAGTGTGATTTTGAAAGACATGATCCCCCGGGTAGCTTTGGCAATGTTCGACGCGGATTCTGAAGCAGGACTGCGAGGTCTGTCTGTATAAAATTGAACACTTTCGCCGGTCGCTATTTTCCTAAATCATTGATTTCATTGACTTACGATGGCTCGGGCGATTGTGCCTTGGCAATCGCTTTGTCAATGGATCGTTTGGGATAAGCACATTGGCCGGAACTAATTCCGGATATGCGGCTGTTCGTGCAGAACTAGATTCAACAAGGATTTATGAACCTTGATATGACCGTATGTAGGTGATAAATCCCAGTTTCCGAAATCTGTTCATGAAGAAGCTGACGCGGGATCGCGTGGTTCCGATCATCTCAGCGAGCGTCTCCTGCGAGATGTTGGCGAGAATCGGCTCAATGCGAATCGAAACATAGAATATTGGCGTTGGCACGAGGTAGACGCCCCGTCAAAAAAACGGGCGTTGGAATGCCGCTCGTTTTGCCCACCATTCCCTATTTCGATTTTTGCGGCGACACGTCATATTCTCAACATGGGCAAGTTGTTGACCGTCATCGTTATGGCAATCGTTGGCGCGTCAATCATCGTCGCAGCTTGTCTTTTTCTCTTCCGTTGGGAAGTTGTAGTCGTTGGCATGGGCGTTGTGCGCCTTGACCGTTGGACGGGGGACGTTACGGTATGTGCTCGGAAAGGGACACCCGACAACTCGGTGGTGACCTGCCAATGAACGAACAGCTCCATTCATAAAAACGAGATTGGGGCAAGATGAGAATCACATCACGTCTGGCGTGGCAATTCCTGCAATTGCGTTTAGCTGCGAGCCATAAAAGTTCTCATCCCACTTCGGTATTTTTCAGCATTCCAGCCAGGCTGCGAGCGGCCGATTGGCCTCGTGCCGGTAGCGCGCTAGAGAATCTCAGAGCACAAGCGAGCGGCCGGGCGAAGTTCACTGAGGCCGAGAAATGCGCTCCCCACTGGGGTCATCTGCACCTCAAATGGGGCGAAGCGCCCAGTTATGCCGGGAAGAAAGACGACGCGCAGAAGCAATTCGCGCTGGCTGCTGGGCTGGACCTCTCTAGCGCGGACAAGGCTGAACTGGCGAAGCAGACGTAGGGCAAAGTCTGAGAATTTTGTGCGACTGCGAATGTCCGCTTTGGGTCATAAGCGGTCATTCGATAGTCCGCGAAACGGCGCACGATACGCTGCAAAATCTGGTGCATCCGCGGAAAGCACGTTGCTTGAAAGCCGCTATAAACCATTGGTTTTGTTGATTTAATTGAACGCCGATAGTGGATAATGGTACAAATGCACTATTGAAAGCTCGGTTTTTCACTGCTTTTCAACGCACAACGCTGCAAGCCAACGCACTAATTCGTCATGGCTTTGGTCGCCGCCTGTTCTTTCATGATGGCGTGAAACATCGCTTCCTCGATATCGATTTCTTTCGTGCAGCTGGCCTTGTCGATGAAGGGATTTGGCCCACCCGCTTTCAGCTTGGCGTATTTCCCCTGCATGTCGTACTCGCGGCCATGGTCGCCGAGCTGCACATCGCAGGGCAGCGCCCGCACCGCCGGGAAGGTATGATTGAACTCCGCCGCAACCTCCGACGAGATCACGGCGGGTGAGCGCAGGCTGCAGCCGAACAGCACATTATAGCTCTTGCCATTCTCCATTGCTGTCGTCGTCCAGCTGGTGCAGCCATGCGTATGGCCAGCGGTCAGGTGCGCGGTCAGCACGGTGTCGTCCAGCGTCACCGTATCGCCGTCGGTGATCACCTGGTCGATGGGATGGGGCTTGCCGCCGGGCTTCATGTGCGCCAGCTCCGGTACGTCCTCCGCCATGACCACGACCTTGGCGCCCGTCATCTGTTTGGCCAGCGCATCGCCTTCCATATGGTCGCCATGGGCGTGATTGCCCAAGATGAATTTGATGTCGGAAAATTTGAACCCCAGCTGCGCCACCGATTTGGCGATGGTCGGCACATTGCGCTCATAGGTGGTGTCCATCAGGATATTGCCCTTGGGCGTCACGATCAGGAACGAACTGAGCGTCTTAGTCCCCACATAATAGATATTGCCGATAATGTGATGTGGCGGAAACTGTTCCGCCTGATCCGCCGCCGTACCCATGTTGCCCGTAACGATCGACAGGGGCGTGTAGGTCTGGCCGTCAACCGTGACGGCAGGGTGGTTCGGCATGCCGCCTTGCGCCCATGCCGGCGACGTCAACGCAACAAGGGATGCAACCAGATACAATTCGCGCTTCGGCAACATGACAAAATCTCCTTTGGAGGGTGTACGCTAACATGCGAAGTCGCTGACGAACAACGCGAAACCGGCGATTAAATATTGGGCAGACTGCCAAATCTATTGCCGGTTTGCTGCACGCCCGCCTATGTTCCGGCAAAGTGTGCATAGGAGGAAACAGTGGCAAAGAAAGGTGGGCGGGTGCCGTTCGACACCTTTGTCGCAAAGGCGGCGTTGTGCCCTGAGTAAAAGCAATTCCTGCGCCGGGGATTGAAGTCGCGCGCGGTGCGCGATTTTTTCACTACCAATGCGCCTCGCCCACGCATACCAAACTGACTGCCCAACCAGGCAACAGCTGCGAATCTGCGTGCGCGAAACCATCAAATTCCTGGGCGAACGCCACGGCCTGGATGCGGCGGATGCTTATGCCCTGGCGTCGGTTGCCATCGATTTCGAGGTGACACAGAATGTGGATGGCGTCAAAGGCATCCACGCCATGATCCCGAAAGGAATATTCAAGTCAACTTAGGCGCGGTATCAACTGCCAATACGCTTCCACCTCCATTTGTTCGCCTCTTCCGCTATCGCTCACGTTGTCGCGTCTCACCAACGGGTTAACTCGACCGTTTTTCGGCTGGGTGTCTGATCATATCGGCCGCGAAGTGACCATGTCATTGGCCTTTTCGCTTGAGGCGGCGGCAATCTTGTTGCTGTTCGCGTTTATCGACCGGCCGGCATTGTTCGTCGTGCTGACGGGCCTTGTTTTCTTCGGCTGGGGCGAGATTTTTTCACTTTTCCCTTCGACGCTTACCGACACCTTCGGCACCAAATTCGCCGCGACCAATTACGGCTTCCTGTATATCGCCCAAGGCGTCGGCTCGATCCTCGGTGGGCCCATGGCGGCCCTCCTGAAGCAAATGAGCGGAAGTTGGTCAAC
>Ga0207021_1232_pt1 | contig 10686 bp, 10 predicted proteins | sample Alteio_BWMinCont_49_FD_153496 | JGI IMG/M metagenome (GOLD analysis project Ga0207021, IMG submission 153496) | Enriched cells from forest soil in Barre Woods Harvard Forest LTER site, Petersham, Massachusetts, United States -... | ecosystem: Environmental > Terrestrial > Soil > Temperate forest >... | reverse complement strand
GGTTGGGGCTAAAGACAGACTATGCTTTCCGAGTGTTCGAGCCGCTTTTTAAGAACTCAAGTCCAACGCTAGAATAAGCTCTAAATCCAGCTAGAAAACCACATATAGCGTCTAAATCCCTCACCTTGGATTCGAAGCGCCGAAAGTATCGGGAAGAAATAAATGAAAAGTGCGACAGTCGCTCCTGCCACTATCCACTGAAGCCATCCCATTTTAACTTGAGTTCTGCGAAACTCGATCGTATTCCAATGATGAAAAACAAATGCCCAAGAAAGACTTAAGATCATGGCAGCAGGGTAATAATAATAATAAAACGATACATGTCTGGGAATCAACGCCCAGGACAGATAAAGAGAAAGATAAAGCGCGAGAATTAGAAAACCTTCTCGGGATCTTCGAATGATCCAGCCATACAGGCAACCTAGGAGAGTCAAAATGCCACCCCACATGAGAAGTGGATTTCCTAGGAGTAAAACTCCTCTCACCATGGACCCATTCGGGGAAGGTTCATTATCAAACGCATACCAAATTGGCCTAACGAGAAGTGGCCAACCACTCCAATTGCTCATGTAGGGATGGGAGTGGGTGACTCGTTGCTGTTCTTCCCACATTTGATGCTGCATGAGCACTAAATCCCAGAGCGAATACTTGGGAAGGTGATGTAAATAGAGATAGGGGATAAAAGTGATGAAATAAATCAAGATGGGCAATACTGCTAAGCGAATCAAATACTCCCTGAGTGGTATGCCTTTCCAAAGAGAAGGTGAGTAAAAGTCCTCAAAATCAGAATACCGATTTTTCCATTTTGAAGGCTGAGAGAAAACCAGTCCCCATCCCTGGAATATCCAGACCATTAACGCGAGCCCAAGACAGGAAACAAGAGCCACGATACCCATCCACTTGCAGGCTGCAGCCAAGCCAAAAAATATACCGGCAAGCGATAATTGATTAAGGGCTTGCCTCCGATTCACTTTCTCCGTCCAAGCAGAGCAAAAAGAGGCCAAACCCCAAACCATGAAAGCAAACATGAAAGTATCCAGCATGCCAATCCGGGCTTGAACGTATAGCAGTTGATTGAAAAAACTGAAAAATGCCACCCAGAGCGCGGTTTTCTTGTTTCTAAATACAGCCATTCCCAAGCAAAACATCCCAACAAGAGTGAGTGCTCCAAAAAAGGTGCTCATCACGCGCCAGCCAAGCGGTTTATCACCCGCAAGAGCGATCCCCACTGCCATGATTTCTTTTCCTAATGGGGGATGCTCGAGATTTTCATAGTTTTTAAGACTGAGGAATTGCTTTGCTGCAGGCACGTAGTGGAATTCGTCAAAACAATAGGTTCTTGGAAATTGGATATTGATGAGAAAAAAAGTCTGGCCCAAAATGAATAGAATGAAACAGATGGCAAGCGTCTTCCCCTGAACCCTCACAGGTTTACAGTATTGTGAAAGCAATTTAGGGTCAAGCGAGAATGCGCCCTAGACATTTCCCAGTTCAATATGCAATAAAAAGTCTGATGGAATCAGACCAAAATGTCAGTCGAAATGAGCCGTGTCCTTGTGGAAGCGGTAAGAAGTATAAGCGTTGCCACGGAGTGGGGGCATCTCCCCAATTGAGTGTGCCAAAAAATGCTGGTGCTGCTCCCGGGAGCTTGGGTGGCCTTGGTGGATTTGATCCGGCTCAGATGGATCCTAAAGTCTTAGGTCAATTTACACAAGCCCTACAGCGCTTGCCAGCAGGGCAAATGCAGCGCTTACAATCCTTGATGCAAAAGGCGATGGCTGGAAAAGACGTGACGCGTGAGGCGGAGGAGTTTGAACGCTCGCTTCCTTCTGATTTTAAGAGTTTAATCCAATCCATGGCACCGGCGATGTCTCCTGTTTCGGGTACTTCTGTTGAAGCTTCTGATATTAACCAAAACCTTCCTCAACAAGATATGAATAATCCAGAAATGAATATTGAAGATGCGAAGTCTATTGTCAGAAAAGCTTTGAAAGAGGGTAAGATCACAAGAGAAGAAGCAGACAAGCTCTTAGGTGGGCAAGAATAGGGGAGAGAGTGTGGGGGCATTACCGTCTTTGATCGGCGTTATTCACCTGCCCGCTTTGGCAGGTAGCCCAGGAGCAAGGGGAATTCACCCGGCGCTAGCTCTGGAGAGGGCAGGGGCATGGGCGCTCGCTGAAGCAAGAACTTTCGAGAAGGCTGGTTTTGATGGATTGATTTTAGAAAATTTTGGAGATTCTCCGTTCTATAAATCGCAAGTTCCTCCTGAAACCATTTCAAGTCTTGCAGTGATTGCCGCAGCCCTAAGAGAATCCACCCGTCTTAAGCTAGGAATCAACGTTTTAAGAAACGACGCGGCTTCCGCTTTGGCGATCGCATCCGTAACAGGATGCGAGTTCATTCGTGTGAATGTTCTTTCGGGTGTTTCTGCGGCAGATCAGGGGCTCATCGAAGGGGATGCTGCGAGAATTCTCAGAGAACGAGACCGACTCATGTCAGATGTGCGGATTTTGGCTGATGCCGAGGTCAAGCATGCACGCTCTTTGTCCTCTCAGGATCTTGGGATTTCTATTGAAGAACTATTTGCTCGCTCCAATGCAGATGCCGTCATTTTGACTGGGGATACTACTGGCCGGGTTATTTCTGCCGAACGCCTAAGAGATGCATGGGCAGGAATGAAAGCATTGAAAAAGCCGGTTTATCTGGGGAGCGGGGTTAACGCTGAAAATATCTCTGAATTCAGAGCAAAGATCCATGGAGTGATCATCAGTTCGAGCTTGAGAAAAGGCGGTATAGCAGGGGCACCTCTTGAGCCGAGTAAGGTCAGGGCCTTTTCTCAAGCATTTAAGAAATCAAAACGCGCCCGTTCCAGGTGAATCCAGTTGAAATGAAACTAGGAAAACTTCTTCTCAGAAAGCTTGGCAAAAGACGCAAACGGGGTTCAAAGATTTCCCAAGCCTCTGGCAAAAGGCCATCGCCTTTACGTCGCAGTCATGGATATTCTCCCCTAAAAGTCTTAAGGGCTAAGAAAACTAAAGAAAAGAGTCTCTCGGTTCAAGTCAGTCCAACCCTCTCCACTCCGATCCTACCACCTGGCCCAAAACCGAACCTTATCGCTCCCCCTGGATTTCAATCCTCACTTTTAACCAGTGAACTGCTTCGTCCAGGAGATCAGCTCAGGCAAAGCATTGAGGCATTCTTACTTGACCAGAGGTCAGAGCATACGCGTAGGGCCTACGGGAAAGATCTCAAACGGTTCATTCAGTTCTTGCATGCTAGAAAGAGTGTCAAAGGACTAGAAAATCTCGATCGCAGCATCGTGATTGCCTATAAGGACTCGCTACTCGAAGAGAAACTGGAACACACGACTGTAGATCGGCATTTGGCTACCCTTCGGAGTTTCTTTCGTTGGCTTGTAGATGATGGTCTGATCTTAAAAAGTCCGGCCGAGGGAGTGCGGTTTCTAAATCCAAAGAAACTCTCCCGCACCATTGGATTTAGCGACGAGGAAGTAAAGAAAATCCTAAGTACACCTGATCTCCATACTCGGACCGGGGCTCAACATTACGCGATCTTAAATATTTTGTTTTACTGCGGCCTGAGACGCTCAGAACTTTGCCAACTGAGAACTTCACAGATTTCCATTGAAAGAGGCCACCATGTATTAAAACTCAAAGGCAAGGGCAATACGGAAAGAATCATGGTGCTGACAGAACCCGTAAAAAACGCGCTTAAGCACTATTTCAAGATCACGAAGAAAGACCCGGCAAAGGATACTTTTCTTTTTTCTCCCATTCGAAATAACCGCACGGGAGTGAAAGAGAAACCACTGGATCCCTCCTTGATTTTCTATTTGGTAGTCAAATATTCAAAACAAGCAGGTGTTGTAAACCGGGTATCGCCGCACTCGTGCCGGGCGACCGCTATTTCAAATGCACGAGATCACAATGCCCCGGACCGCGCGATTCAGGAATTTGCGGGGTGGGCTTCGCCCGATATGATCACACGCTATGACAAGAGAAAGAGCTCGATCGAAAAATCCGCAGCTCATGCAATTTCCTACGGTGCACTCGATCGAGCTAAAGCTCCTGAGGGGCCAGTTATGCCAGCGCCTAAAAGTAAAAGTTAACGCTCTGGCTGGGTGGTCTGGCCTGCCGGTTAGCTCTTCATGAATGCCAAGATCTTTTTATGCTCGTTACTGAGGGCCGAAGCATGGGTGAGAACTGCGTTCTCCAGACTTTTCCCACACTGGCACTTTTTCTGAGGTTCTCCGCTTTGGATCAATTGCGTGAGAATGGAGCGGATCCTATCCAGGCTCTTCCCGTAGAGCTCCATCACTTTTTCCAGGGTTACGTGTTGTGACGGATCATCTTTCCAGCAATCGTAATCGGTTGCTACCGCTATCGTGCAGTAGCAAAGTTGGAGTTCTCGCGCCAAAAAGACCTCCGGTACGTTGGTCATTCCAACCAAATGGCAGCCTGCATTTCGGAGAGTAAAGCTCTCCACGCGAGTCCCAAGCCTTGGACCTTCGACGCAGGCGTATGCCTTCTGAAAATGAATCTGAGTGCCTATTCTTTCTGCGGATTCTTTGATTTGCTGAGTAAGCGCAGGACAAGCAGGTTCGGCTGTAGAAATATGCCCAACGATGCCATTCCCAAAATAACTGCTCACCCGTTTGCCGCGAGTCCAATCCAGATACTGGTTTGGGACAGCTAAATCCCCTGGTGCAATTTCTTCAACTAGACTCCCAGTTGCAGAAATGCTCACGATCTTTCTAGCGCCAGCAGTCTTGAGCGCCCAGAGATTCGCACGATAATTGATTTCGCTCGGGAGGATTTGGTGGTGAACGCCATGCCTGGGTAAGAACGCGATTTTTCGGCCACTCAACTCACCTATGACCACCGGAGCTGAGGGGTTTCCAAAAGGAGTTTCAATGGTCCGGTTTTCCTCAATTTGAAGTCCATCAATGCTATAGAGCCCTGTTCCACCAATAATTCCAATCATGAATGCCTTATAACCACTCTCTTTCCAGAAATGCCAGCAATTTTGCCAGTAATTTTACTCAATTCTAGGTTAAGTTCCTCTATCATGGTCTGGAAGACAAGTAGCCGCTTTAGAATCCTATTCTTTCTGCTCCTTTTCGGGCTTTTGTCATTGCTTCTAGGCTTGGTGCTGACCTCATCTGGATTGGCTACGTGGGACAGCGCTCCTCACTTCTTAAGAAGCCGCTGGCTCCTCAGCAAGTGGGGGTTAATCACGGAAGGCAATATTGGGGATCAGTTAAAATGGTATGGGCCGCTTTGGGAAACTGTTTTGGCCATCTTTTCGCTCAAAGTTTTTGCTTTTCTGCAGGATCCGATTTGGGTCAGGACATCAATCACATTTGCCGTTTACCCCCTAAGTTTACTTTTGACTTTTTATCTCCTGATAAAAGTCGGAGTGGGGAGGGCTACAGCTTTTCTTTGTGTAAGTCTGATTTTCGGAATCATTCGACTTGCTGGGCAGGCCCTGATCAATCCTATCGATTTTCCTTTTGCCTGTTCTTACTGGCTGGTTACATTGGGAATTTGGACTCTATTTCAAAACGGATGTAAGAAGTCCCCGAATAAATTTCCCTATCCTTATTTATTTTACATTTCTCTCCTGTCAGTCATTCCTTATCTTATCAGGCCTCCCATGCTCTTGCATTTCGCCTTGGTTCCTGTCTTGTTTTTCATGTATACCCGATTCGTATTAAAACCAGGCTCTCGCACTGCTGGATGGAAACTCGTTCCATGGTCTCTTTTTTTCGGTTTGGCTGTGATTTGGATTTCGTGGCCATCCATCTGGGAAATGGGATGGCGAGGATGGCTTTCGTGGATCCATACGTTTCATGGCTTGGCACGCTTTCCTTGGCAGGGAACGGTTACCCTCTTTGGCATTACCTACCAGGCAGGACACTTACCTCTGTGGTACCCGTTTGCCTGGCCTATGATCAATACGGAGCCTGTTGCGTTTTTGGTCATGCTCATCGGACTTTTGTGTCTTCTGTTTTTCAGGGGCTTACCCTATGCAAGCGTAGAGTTTTCTTTCCTGGGAAAGATTCGAACCTTTTCCTTACAAAACTGGATTCTTCTTGTCACCGCTCTTTCCTGGGCTGGAATTATGCTTGGACATCCAGTGATATACGATGAGGATCGGCATCTTCTCTTTCTTTTTCCACTTCTCATGCTTTTGGCTGCTTTCGGGCTTGATTTTCTACCCTCCTGGCCAAAATATGTGGTCTCGACTCTGATTATTGCTTCGAGCACTTACTCCTATCTGCAGTGGGGTAAATATTCGTATGTCTACAAAAGTCCTTTTATCTCCAATCGTCATGTAAACCAGTTCATGGGAGATTATTGGGGGGTTTGTCTTTCGGATGCAACGACGGCTCTTCGTAACTTAGCTCTGCCTGGGTCCGAGGTTTGGGTCTGGGGACCCCTTTCTGTCGTGGAGTTTCAGGCAGAAAGGCTGATGAAGAGCAGAGCATATTTAAGGCATGATTTCGGGCCATTTCAATTCGTCTCAGAACGCCCAACTTCTCGAAGTTACTTTATTATTAGCTATAATCGAGATGGTTTACTGGGCCGCGTACAAGAATTAGTACAACTGGGAAAGGTAAGAGTTGTCTGGAAAACGTTAATGCCCCCTGGGGACCCAGCATGTTTGGTCGCTGAAACCATTGACCACTGAAGGGGGATCTACACTCGAGGTTTGGCTATATTCGTCATCAAACTTTACTTGATTATCTAAGCATGGTAAGGAATGTGCCACCGAAATCGGAGAAGTGTGTGGCAAGTGTTTTTAAAACTGTTTTCTGGATATCTCTTTCAATTGCTTTAGGTATGCCTGGTTTTTCATATGCGATCGCTGATAAGCACATTGGCCATTGTGGAGACAGGGTTGATGGCTCCGTAACGGATGATCCCATTCAGTATCCACGAGAAAGAGAAGAATTCGTGCATTCTGGTGTTCGAGCAGTGCTTCAAGAGTACTTTGGGGGCACCAATTTTCTATTGCAACTCACTTTTACAGACCGGATCAGGCACAGAAACGCTCGAAATCTGATCCGGTCTCTCGGTATTAAAATCCTATCAGACTCTGCGCCGAAAAGCATGATTGGGTCTTTGTTTCGGAGATCAAGCTCAGAATCATCTCTTGTCATTCGAGAATCAGATCCTAGAAAGATCGAGGCGGTATTGTCTATGCCTGAGTACGAATACATTCGATTGGCGGATTGTATTTACTCAGACCTGAGAGTGACGGATCTTCATCGTCCTGTTGAGAGGAAAGTACTCGACGCGGAATTAGAACATTTCCGTCGCGATGCAAATGTGGCAGCAAACAACAGGGATGAAGAAGGTAAGCCCATACTGGATCTCGGGGTGACAATGGAAGTTCTTTGGGACAGAGGTACTTTTAATCAGGTTGTAGAGAAGGTTATCAAGAGTGAAGGGGTTAAACTCATCTATTCATTTTATAATCCCCAAAGTTTCCTGGGCACTATTCAGATATCAGGTTTCTGGAAAGCCATTTCTGAGCTCGCAGCGTTAGAAGAAGTGGATGTAATCAAAGATCCCTTTTTGGTTTTCAATAGACCCAAGACAAGTTATCGCGCGCCTCATATTCAGGTCATACGTTAGAGTTTTTGCGAGATATTTTTACGAAATTCCAGCTACTTTGATTAACACTCTCTTATCCCTGAGACCATCAAACTCCGAGTAGAAGATCTGTTGCCAAGTTCCAAAATCAAGCTTTGCGTTTGTAACGGGTGCCGTGAGTGCATGATTAGTCAAATAGGATTTAAGATGAGCGTCTCCGTTGTCTTCTCCCGTTTGATGGTGTTGATAGTCTTTTCCAAAAGGAGCGAGATTTTCGATCCACCCCGAGATATCATGAAGAAGTCCGCTTTCAGCGTCGTTAATGTAGATGCCCGCCGTGATATGCATCGCGCTGACAAGGCAAAACCCATCTGTGACTCCGGATTTCTCCAGGACTTCTTCAACATATTCCGTGATATTCACTAAAGCATAGCGCTTTGGAATGTGAAGATGGAGATACTCCGTGTGATGGATCGTGTGACCTTTTTCGATGTGCGCGGTTTTTTCCAGCCGCTTAAATCCCGGGCAGGAATGAGCCGCAAGCAGCCAATCACTTACCTTTAACATTTGAATTCAGTCTCATGTGCAGTAACGCAGTGTCAACGAAAAATCAAAGTGCTCACTCATTGGGCAATTTTGAGGACGCAAGGTTCAAGCATGTTTTTGTATTTTAAGATTCTATTATACCTCAGCGCGAGCTCATGGGAGGCTTCATCGTACGCGATCATTTTTCCGTCTGCAAAAACAGAAGCATAAGTTCTGTTGACTGTCTCAAATTCTTCATGGTGATTCAATAACGAGAGCACCGCTTCGTCTGAACTAAATGCAACTCTTGCAAAAAGATCTATTACGGCCCTATTTCTGCGAAAAGGGCCCAGAAACAGTGAAGTCTGTTCCCCGTGAACATATAAAGCCCCAGTCATTTCACCTTTTATTTGATTGAGGTAAACTAAAAACTCCGTCCGTGTGCGTACGTCCAGATTCATTTCCTCCGCATCTAAAACCTGGAGATAAAGATAGGCGCGAGCCAATGGTTTTAAATGCTCATGAATGAGTCGAATTTGATCATTTTTTCTATCGGCTCTGGAAAACCAATCTCGGACAGCCCTAACGTTGTTACGAATAGCCTCGAGATCCCTCAGAAGACTGTCAATTTTAGCGAGCTCCTCCTCACTTCGGTGAAAAAGTGCGCTCCGTACCTCACCTCCTGCATGCAACGCTTCGTTAACTTCTCTTTCATGGATCGTAGCTTGCACCTGAAAAGGGTAATTTTCTTCTGTCATGGCGAGAGATGTTTTTCTCAACACGAATGACATCAAAAGAAACCCGATGACAATGATGGATTTTCTCGCCGAAATGGGGCATAGCGCACTTCCTAGACGCATCTAAATGAACTCCTTACATGGCTTACACAATGAAATTTCAGGTAAAATAAACTAAATTGACTATTCTTGTAAATTAGAAATAAGGTAAGCTAACCAAAATAAAATAATTGTTCTTTTTAAGTATATAAATTCAACGCTCGCTTATGAACCTTGCTGCAACTCCGTCAGCATTTGATCAAACCAAGTAGCGCGGACTGCCTTGTTGATCAACTTTTCGCTAATGAGTGTGTCAATTAGGTTTTTGGCGAATTCAGCACCTTTGAGAGAAAAATCTAGCCTATTTGTTACATTATCTACCAGCCCGTTAAATGTCGCTCTCATTAGCCTTCTGCGTCCTAGCTCTGACTCTGGTATCAAGGTTGTTAAAATCCTGACGCCTCGGCCCTTGATTTCTGGAATATTTCCCCGCTCTACAAACTCTTTTAGAGCTTGGATTGAGGAGGACTCCAAATCTACCTCCGGATATTCAACGTCTTGGTCCAGATCTAAATCGGGTTCTTCTAAAACTGGGGGAGTCGATATTTTCTTATCAAGGTTTATGACCATTTTTCTGAGATCTAGTGTCAATGACCTGACTACCATCAAATGGTCGAGCACAACTTCAACTTCATAAGTTCTTTCGTCCACTCGGTCCCTTGATTGAAGGTTAACGCGAAAGCATCTGATTGGGGAGTGGCCATTAATTGGGCGCTTTGGATTGGCTTTAATACCTCGAATAAGGTTTTTCGCGTTCGCAGCGTCAGGAATTACGTTTTTTTCCGTAAGATATTCGGTGATGGCAGTGGCTACGGCCACCCTTCTTGCTGTAAGATACTGAGCGGTCATGAACTTTTCGCCAACATGCTCCCAGCAAGATTTGATCAGGTGGTTTTCATTGGGTAGTGTGTTTAGGTACCGAATGAGCGGTTCAATGGCACTCAACTTTGGCGTCGCCAAGGCAGAGTGGATAATAAGCGCGAAGGGAAGGAATAGAAAAAGCTTTGATAAATGGTCCATTATTTTAGCTTCCAATGTACTTTAAGTTCTACTCGTAAAATCATTCATGAAGTTTCGATTAGTTCCCATATGTTAATTAGGTTTAATTGAACTGGAGAACCCATTTTTCGACGGAATATATAATTTGCATGAAAAATAGCAGAATTATTAAGTTAATGAAATAATTATTTATTCCATCTTTGTTACATAATTGAATTGTAGAATCGAAATATAACCATTTCAAAGGAGATCTAAATCATGAAAAGACATTTAGTATTATGTTTTTGTTCACTTTTAAGTCTGACAGCGTTTGCACACGAAGAAGGAGGGGAACATAAAAGATTTGGTGGGCACGGACACGAATTCATCCTCCCAGGCGTTCTTGATAGTCATTTCAAACCCAAAATGGGTCCCTGTGCCGAACTTAATTTGGAAGCTTCTCAAAAGGCTAAGCTTAAAGATGCATATTTCAAGTTCAAAGAGGAAAAAATTGATCTTGAAGGCAATGTCAAAAAAGCTCATTTGAATTACGAGAAAGTCATGACGGATCTAGGATCAAATCTTGATGCCGCAAAGAAAGCTTCAAAAGAGATTGTTTCAGCGGTATCGAGTCGAATGCAAGCTCAGGAAAACTACAAGAACGAAGTGATGTTTGAAATCCTAAAACCCGAGCAAAGAAGCACAGCTCGTGCATGTCTAATGGC
>Ga0207021_1231_pt1 | contig 10695 bp, 6 predicted proteins | sample Alteio_BWMinCont_49_FD_153496 | JGI IMG/M metagenome (GOLD analysis project Ga0207021, IMG submission 153496) | Enriched cells from forest soil in Barre Woods Harvard Forest LTER site, Petersham, Massachusetts, United States -... | ecosystem: Environmental > Terrestrial > Soil > Temperate forest >... | reverse complement strand
GCTGAAAAGAACATCAAGTCGATCGAAACAAAAAACAAGGTCGCGGTCCAGCAGATCCACGAATTCAATTTCCAGCCATAGCGAATCACGAAGAAGGTCAGGATAGTTGTGGTAACCATGGTCGCGGTAACCGCAATGCCGTAAGCTGATGCAAGACTATCTGACGATCCGAATCCAACCACAGCACCGATCACCGCGATCAATTGTAGCCAGTTGACCAAGGGGATATAAATCTGCCCGATTTCACGGGCCGAAGTGTGGATGACCAGCATGCGCGGCATAAAGCCGAGTGCAATGGCTTCGCGCGTCATCGAATAAGTGCCAGAAATTGTCGCCTGCGAAGCAATCACTGTCGCCACGGTGGAGAGAATAACTAGGGGATAAATACTCCATGCACCGAGCTGATGGAAGAACGGATTGGAGACTGCGCCGGGGTCAAGCATCAGGATTGCGCCCTGCCCCAGGTAATTGGCGGCCAAGGCAGGAAACACAATGAAGCACCATGCAATACGAATCGGCTTGCCGCCGAAATGCCCCAAATCTGCATACAGCGCTTCGGCACCGGTGAAGGCGAGCACAATGGCGCCCAAGGCAACGAATCCGATCCAGCCATGATGCAGCATGAACGCTATTGCATGCCACGGATTCAGCGCTTCAAGTACGTCGGGATGATGGGCAATATTGAGAATGCCGGTAAAAGCCAATAGTCCAAACCACATGAACATGATCGGGCCGAACCAGCGGCCGATTCCCGATGACCCATGTCGTTGCACCATATACAAGGCGATCAATACGCCGACGGTCAGTGGCACGATGTAGGGATGAAATGCCGGGGTGGCAATATCCAACCCTTCTATGGCACTCAATACGGAAATAGCCGGGGTAATCACACCGTCGCCGAAAAACAACGCCGCGCCGAACAAGCCGATAATCATCAGAGGAACATACCATCGAGAGGCTCGAGTAACCGAACTGAGGGCTAGGGAAAGCAAGGCCATGATGCCGCCCTCTCCCTGATTATCGGCACGTAAAATCAAGGTTACGTATTTCAGTGTGACGACGATAGTCAATCCCCACACGATCAGCGAAATCACGCCAAGCAAGTTTGCCCGGTTGAGATCCAAGCCATATTCGCTGGAAAATATGGTTTTCATCGTGTAAAGCGGACTTGTTCCGATATCGCCATAAACGATGCCTAAGGCCGCAATCGTCAATCCGGACAAGGAGCTTTTCGAAATATGATTGTTTGGAGCAGAGGTGGTCAATTTATACCCTGAGCATTTTTATAATGCGTTGCACAATAAGATGTTTCGCCGTCTTTGACAAGTCCCATTTGCAACTGTGTCCGGTCCAGGTCGCGACGGGTAATCGCTGTGAAAGACGAACTGTATCTCGAACGCAACGCCGATATCAAAGAATGCCAGAAAATTGGCATCTTAGTATGACATTTGATGGTCACCACACCCAAATGAAATTCGCGTTAGCAATATTCAAAATTGTGTCCAGTTTTACCCGAAACCAGTTAATAACGGGCTACTCACTGATGATCTGACGATATCTTGACAAACTGCAAGGGAACAAAACCCGGATTTTGCTATCTATTAAGCTTGAGGTTCCAGGGCGCAGCGATCGATCTCATCTTACCTCAGAGGAGACTGTGGTTGATTCAGCATAGTCGGCTGCGCGACAAAAAAATGATGCCGGTTTACATAAGGATTCAATTATGTTGCAACGCAAATGGTCCGTCACCAGAGTGTTTATCTACGGTTTTGCGCTCGCAAGCTTCGCTGCGATTCTGCTGATATGGTCGATCTATCAAGTCACCACCACGATCATGTCGACCGCAACCTCGGTATCACAAACCTACGAAGTCATTTCGGCCATAAAAAACCTGCAATCCCATTTGATTGACGCTGAAACCGGCGAACGCGGCTATGTCATCACAGGCGACCCCGGTTATTTCCCGGCATATCACGATTCACTGCAAAAAATTCAATGGGAAAGCGACTTGATCGCAGCGCTGACTGCCGACAACCCGGTCCAAAAAGTCAATTACGCCGCATTGCAACGATTGATTGCATATCGCCTGAAAACGATTCAAATGATTGTCGAAACGCGTAAAGCAGGAGGCGTTGACGCCGCTCATCAACTAGTATCAATCGATGAAGACAAGGTCGAAATGGATCGCATACAAGTGGTGTTGAACCGGATCGAGGAAGAAGAAAACAATCAACTGAATGTTCGAATCCACGCTCGTGATGTCGCCTATCAACAATTTTGGTGGGATTTTGGCGCGCTGATTGTGATGATGGTGGCCGGCGCCGTATGGCAATATTTGCAAGTTCGACGCATATTACAACTGGAATCACAAGCAAAACAGCGCATTCGCCATATGGCCGAGCACGACCCCTTGACTGACCTTCCGAACCGGCGGCAGCTGCAAGCCAAATTGGACCTGGCTATTGCATTTGCCAAGCGCAGCGGAAAAATGGTCGCTGTCATGTTCATTGACCTTGATGGATTCAAGGCCGTCAACGACACGCTAGGACATCAAGTCGGCGATGATCTCCTGAAAGAAGTGGCGCAAAGATTGCGTCACGGGACGCGCAGCAGCGATCTTGTTGCACGACTCGGTGGCGACGAATTCGTTGTTGTTCTCTCTGAACTTGATAGCCCCGACGACGCCACTCTCCTGGCAAGCAAGCTCAATGAATTAATTGCGCGACCGATCTCGATTGCGGGCAAGGATATTCGTATCTCGACCAGCATCGGCATCAGCATCTATCCAAGCAATGGACACTCGGGTGAAGATCTGCTTGGAAAAGCAGATGACGCAGTTTATCAAGCCAAGGCAGCAGGAAAAAATCAATATCAATGGGCTGCCCCATCACATTCCTGCGCGGAGCCGGATAGTATGCCTTCCGAAGAGGATGATCTGACAAACGTCTTCAAATGAGCCAAATCGGAACATTTTCATATGATTTTCCTATTCGTGATGAGAGTTGCTTAACTTTTCCAGTCTGTCATGTTTAAATAAGCAATTAAATTAGTTTGCGGTTTAATTGACTTGTTCACGCCTATACTGGAATCGGACTTATTCATGGCCGGCTGGCTCTCTCGTCTTTTTTCGTCAAAGCCTGCCCCCGCCAGGGAGCCCGAGTCTCAGGTCGCCGTCGTTGCGCCGGAACCGGAGGAAATGGACCCGGAAATTCTGCCGACATCTGTAAGCCAGATCATCGCATTCCCGCGAATTTCATGGATGCAAAACGATACGCTCAATGCGAATTTCATGCATTGGCTGTTCGAGGGCAATGATGAATCCGACCTGTTTGCCAATCAACTGGAGAAGGAAATCCTCGCTGCGCTGGAGAAAATTGTCAGCTCAAATCAAGCCGGCTCCGACCTCGTCCGCAGGATGCCCGGTGTCATTCCTCAACTGATGCAAAGCTTGCGAACCGATGATTTTTCCGGTGCCGAGCTGGCGCGAAAAATCTCTAATGACGTGGTGCTTGTCGCTGCCATTATTCGTATTGCCAATAGCTCTTTATACAAATCTTCCGAGGCGATCGACAGTATTGAACATGCCGTTCTGGTGCTTGGACAAACAGGGCTGCGTCAGTTGATCACAAGTGTTGCGTTCAAACCGATCATCGATTTGAAATCCGGCCACTTTACCAAAACCATCGCACCCAAAATATGGGAATTGTCGGAACAATGCGCAGTCGCCAATCGCATGTTGGCTGAGGGCGGGCCTGTGGCGGCGTTTGAGGCTTTTCTGGTTGGACTAATTCAAAACGTCGGACTGATTGTCTCCTTGCGTGTCATCGATCAACTATTTGATCAGAAGCAAAGCATAGGCTCCTCCAGTTTTTGCAGTTCGCTGGTTACTTATGGGCGCAAGATTTCTGCCAGTATCAGTCGTGAATGGAATTTTCCGGAGTCGGTCGTGCTCGCAATCGAGGAACAGGGAAGCATTCCCCAGCAAATGATAATGTCGCCTTTGGGGTCGTTACTTGAAACCGGAGATTACGTGAGTAAAATAAAAATTTTGTCGGATCAACAGCGTCTGCGGGTGGATGATCCCGATTTAATCAAAGGTCTTTCCGAAAAAGCGCTGGCCTGTCTCAATGAAATGAATGAACTATCCGGGCCAACGGCGACTTCACCGCTCGGATAATGCAATCTCAGGTCTTGTGCTGCTGGCATCGGCGCGCTAAAGTCGTATCATTTATTCATAATCAAACGCAATGATCCGAGCCCACCAGAAAAATGGGCTCCAAACAAGGAGAGCCCAAACCCATGCATCGGATTCATGTTCGCTTGGTCGTGATGTTTGTGGTAATCGTTACTGTCATACTGGCCTTGTCAGGCACCTATTCGCAATATCAACTCAGCAAGGAGCTCGACCAGCGTGACGTTCAATTGCGTCAAGGGGCTATCACACGCTTGCAAATCAGTCTGCCGGCTGCTCTTTGGAATCTGGATAAACCAAAAGTCGATAGCTTGCTGGAAGCAGAAATGCTACCAACGGAAGTGCTGGGAATTCGTGTGTACGACACGACGACCATCGGCTTGTTCAGCGGAAAAATGCGTAACGCCACAGGACAAATCGTCAATGCCGATGCCGGCAGCGATATTGCAGGGACGGCGGTCGATGCAAAATTGACGTTTCGGGGAGCAGAGCCGGATCATGATGCAGACAGCCCTGTTCCGGTCGGCCGGGTCGTGGTCTATTTCAGTCGCGAGCAAATCAAGGCTGCATTAGCGGCCGAATTGATTCGCAAAGCTCTGGAAATTCTGGTATTGGACACAATTCTTGTGCTGGCTTTATCGACCAGCTTGAACCTGGTGTTCGAACCGCTGAAACAATTGCGTGACGGCTTGTTTGATCTTGCCACCCGCGAAACCGAGGAAGTGGAGGAATTGCCGGAAGGCAGGCGCGACGAATTCGGCGAAGTTGTACGCGGTTTCAATCGTATTCAACGAAAGCTGAAATCAATTATTGAGCGCACCAGGCAGGCGGAAGACCAGGCTATCCATGCATCGGCAAAAACGGCGCAAGCCTTGCAGGATTTACAGCAAGCGCAAGATTCGCTGATTCAGGCGGAGCGTCTTGCTTCTCTGGGTGGATTGGTCGCCGGAGTCGCCCATGAAATCAATACGCCTGTCGGAATTACGCTGACCAGCGCCTCTGTTTTACTGGAGGCGACCGGGCACATTCAGCAGGCGATGAGCAGTGGGAGCGTCAAGAAATCCGATATCCTCAGTTATCTGGAAACCGCCAACGAAGGCTCCCGTTTGATTATGGCCAACGCTGATCGGGCCGCGCACCTGATCCAGAGTTTCAAGCAAATTGCCGTTGACCAGACCAACGAGATGAGACGCCCGTTCAAGTTAAAGGAATATATTGACGAAATCATCATGAGCTTGCATCCGCGGTTAAAACACACCAATATTCTGGTGAAGGTTGGCTGCGTTGCAACAATCGAACTCGATAGTTACCCAGGGGCATTTGCGCAGGTCCTCACCAATTTGACTCTCAATGCATTGACCCACGCGTACGAAGCGAATAGTGTCGGTACGATTCATATTGATGCAATACAATGTGAAGACAGGATCGACATATCCTTCCGTGACGATGGCAAGGGAATACCGGCAGAATACGTGGATAAAATCTTCGACCCCTTTTTTACAACACAACGCGGACGCGGAGGTACCGGACTGGGACTCAATATTGTTTACAATTTGATTGTGAAACGGTTCGGCGGAACCATCGGAGTGGAAAGCACACTCGAGCAAGGCACGACTTTCAATATACAACTCCCCCGAGTGGCCCCGTTACAGGAGAATGCATGAATGCCCAAGTTCCTTCGAATGAAGATTCTGGCAACCAGGACGACTGGTTGATTGATGATGAACCTGAAGCTGCAGTTGCCAAGACCGGCCCCGATGAAAGGCCATTGCGGATCTTGATTGTCGACGATGAACTTGACGTGCATTCGGTGACCCGCTTGGCTTTGCGTAATGTAACATTCAAAGGCAGGCCGTTGGAATTGCTCAGCGCTTATAGTGGCGCCGAGGCATTTGACTTGCTGAGCCAACACTCCGACATCGCCTTGGTGCTGCTAGACGTTGTAATGGAGAGCGAAGACGCCGGCTTGCGCCTGGTTGGTCGCATCCGTGGTGAGCTCAACAATCAATTGATAAGAATCGTGTTGCGCACCGGACAACCGGGGCAAGCTCCCGAACAGCAGGTCATCATTGACTACGATATCAATGACTACAAGGCGAAGACCGAACTGACGACGCAAAAATTGTTTACCACGGTGGTGGCCTCGCTACGTGCCTACGAGAGTCTCTTGATGATCGAGCGCAGTCGTGTCGGATTGAGCAAAATACTGGAAGGTGCGACCAATCTCTACCAAATTCATTCCTTGCGCGAATTTGCATCGGGTGTCTTGAACCAGATCAGTGCCATTCTCGATGTCGGCGCCGATGGCGTGTTATGTTTATTGCATGGTGGCTCGAGCGGCGAAAATATCAATCCGACCGTCGTTGCCGCAACCGGGTCTTACGCGGCCTTGAACAATTGTGAATTTCTACCGCTTGACCATGCATTATCAGGCGCGGTGGCCAAAGCTTTTCGCGAAAAATGCAGTCAATTTGAACATCCGGTCGACGTTTTATTCATCCATACGCAACAAGGCCATGAGTTTGCCATCTCGGTGACACCACCCTGGCCACTGGCTGGTATCCAGCGAGAACTGCTGGAAGTATTCTGTTCGCGCATTGCGGCGGCGTTCGATAACCTGTATTTGTTCGGCCAATTGCGCAAAGCGCAGGAAGCCACGGTGGTGGCGCTTGCCGATCTCGCCGAATTCCGCGACGAAGGCACCGGCGGCCATGTGCGAAGAGTCCAGATGCTGACCGATGCGATCGCCCTCAAACTCCAGGAGCGAGGGATTTATGCAGATGAACTTACCCCACAATTGCTGGAAATGATCGGCCTGGCAAGCATTCTGCATGATGTCGGCAAAGTGTCGACTCCAGACCACATTTTGCTCAAGCCCGGCATCCATACCCCCGAAGAGAGAACCGTGATGCAGTCCCACGCAAGCGTCGGCGAGACCATACTCAACCATGCGTCGAGCATGGTCGACGGCAAGAGCTACCTGACTTTTGGCGCCCAAATTGCCGGCGCACACCATGAACATTTTGATGGTGCAGGTTATCCGCGCGGACTCAGAGGCAAGGAAATTCCTTTGGCTGCTCGTATCGTAGCAGTTGTCGACGTATTTGACGCGCTGCTGCACAAGAGGCCCTACAAGGAAGCGTGGCCGTTCCCCGATATGATCGCTTACATCCGGGAACGCCGGGGATCACAATTCGACCCTGAAGTGGTCGATGCCCTGTTCAACATCGTCGAAAATGGCGCGCATGACTGGATGATAGCCGGAGATTAACCGCCGACGTTTCTTTCCCCCGGAGGTTATTTACGACAGCATCTAAGGCTTGACAACGCCGCCGGCGTGTTTGCATGCGCTCGGGCGGACCAAGGCATGGCGGCCATTGCGGCAACGAACAAACACATGATTCTTTACGCTTTTTGCCCCTGAAGCAACTGCATGTGCTCCGCTTTTGACGCCTTCACCAACGGCATGTGCGGCATGCTTGACCCCTTCCGCAGTGTCATGTGCGGCGTCGTGAACCTTGTCACCCAAATCTTCCTGCGCTCGCGCAAGTGAATTAAAAGCAAGCAGTAAACTGATGACGATTAGCGTTTTTTTCATGATGTCAGTAATGTTGTAGTGGAACAATTTCAAGTGTATCGCCGGATAAGCAATTCATCTGTATCCTGGCACACCTTGTTACAATTTCCTGAATGATAAGTCATTTGTTTCTAAAGTTGAACCTATTGAATATGAATAGCCACGCATGAAGCCCGCCGCTGCTCGTGAAATAATTGTCCTCGACACCAATGTCTGTCTCGACCTGTTTGTCTTCCATGATCCGCGTTGGAGCTTATTGCTGGATGCGATGAAAGACGGCAGAGTGCAAGCCATGACGCGCGCCGACTGTCGCAAGGAATGGAACATCGTTCTTACCTACCCTCACCTGCCGCTGGATGACGATGCACGTTCGCACAGCGCGGCGGAATTTGATGCGCTGATCGCTCTAACGCCTGACATGCCTACGCTGGAAGACGCAGTGCGATTACCGGTTTGCAGTGATCCTGATGATCAGAAATTTCTGGAGTTGGCACGCGATGTCGGCGCGCGGGTATTAATCACCAAAGACAAGGCATTGCTCAAGCTGGCAAGGAAAACCGCTCGTGCAGGGCTATTTTCCATCATGCTGCCCGAGGCTTGGCTGCATGAATGGCAAGCCAGGATCGTCGCACAATAGCCTCTGGAGCCGGGTTGCCGGAGCGTCCGACCATCCCTTTCTCAAGTTGCCGTTACAATATCGGTTCGATTTCACTATTCCATTCAGCATGAATCCGTCTCAATCTGCAACCTCACTTGCAACTTCTATTTCCAATAGTCTTCATCTGGAATCAAAATTGCCGGCGGTCGGCACTACCATTTTTACCGTCATGTCCAACCTGGCTGCAGAAAGGAAGGCCGTCAATCTCGGTCAAGGCTTTCCGGACTTTGGCTGCGATCCCGTGCTGATTGACATGGTCAACGTCGCCATGAAGGATGGCTTGAATCAATATCCGCCGATGGCCGGTGTGGCGCCTTTACGGACCGCAATCAGCGCCAAGATCGACAGCCTGTATGGTCATCGATACCATACAGACAGCGAAATCACGGTTACAGCGGGAGCAACTCAGGCCATCTTTACGACCATACAGTGCTGCGTCCACGCCGGCGATGAAGTGCTCATCATTGAACCGGCTTTCGATTGCTACGTGCCTGCGGTGCGCTTGGCAGGCGGCATGCCCGTCTTCATTCAAATGGATATCGGCGCGAGCGGATACAGCGTACCCTGGAACAAGGTTGCCGCTGCGGTCACGCCCAAGACCCGCTTGATCATCATCAATACGCCGCACAATCCCAGTGGATCGACGTTGCAGGAGCCGGATATGCTGGCGCTGGCCGACATCGTGCGCGGTACCGATATTCTGATTTTGGCCGATGAGGTCTATGAACATATGGTGTATGACGGCACGCTGCATGAATCGGTGTGCCGCTATCCGGAATTGGCAATCCGCAGCTTTCTGGTTTCCAGCTTCGGCAAAACGTATCACGTGACTGGATGGAAAGTCGGATTCGTCGCCGCACCGGCAACCCTCACCACGGAATTTCGCAAGGTGCATCAGTTCAATGTGTTCACCGTGAATACACCGATGCAGCATGGCATTGCTGCCTACATGGCGAACCCGGCGCCCTACCGCGAACTTTCTGCTTTCTATGAGCGCAAAAGAAATTTGTTCCGAGCCGGGTTGGCAAACACCCGGCTCAGATTACTGCCCTCCCAGGGCACGTATTTCCAATGCGTCGATTACAGCGCGATTTCGGATTTGCCGGAAGCGGAATTTGCCAAATGGCTGACGACGGAAATCGGGGTCGCGGCAATCCCGGTATCGGCATTCTACGATCAACCCAGGGAATCGGGAATTGTGCGCTTTTGCTTTGCAAAAAAAGACGAAACGCTGGAATTGGCGCTCAGTCGGCTCAAAAGGATTTGAGGAGTAACGAGGCAACTCCGTGACAACAGTCACGGAGACCGGTTGTAGCTTAATGGGGTTGCGAGAGTTGCGCTATTTTTTGATTGACATAGGCCAGCAATTCCGGCGTCAGCGTATTCGAGGTCTTGGCGCGGCCAAATGCCTCCTTGGCTTCCGGCAAGCGATTTTCCGCCTGTAGCGAAATACCCAAACCCATCCACCAGACACCATTCTGCGGCGATTTTCCGAGAGCGACAACGTAGTGGTCGATAGCCTCCTTATTGCGTTTGTCCCGTTGCAGCAACGCCGCCAGGAAAGCTTGATAATCGGCGCGATCAAGTGCGTACGGCAAACCGTGTTCAAGCGTCGCCAGGGCCGATTTTAAGTCGTTCTGCTCGACTTGAACGCGCGCCAGAATCATCGCCAGTCCGAATTGCGCCGGATCGAGCGACAAACCCTCCTGCGCTCTGCGCATCGCCTCATCCGTACGCTTTTCCTGCAATAAAACACCGACCAACATCTGACGCGCGGCAGCATGTTGCGGATCAAGTTGCAAAGCCTGCTCCAAAGCAGTAATCGCATCGGCAATGCGCCCCAGCTGTATTGCGACGCCGGCCTGGCGATAATCGTTTTCGGCAAGCTGCGACGGCGTGAGCTCCTTGACTTGCTTGGTCAGCTTGACGGCCTTCGCCGGCTCTTCGCCGGCAGTATCGGAAGCTGGGGCCTTGACGACGGCAGCCGGCGATTTGAGTATAGGCGCAGGCTCCGGCTTGGGTTCCGACGGATTCAGGTTATCGGCTTTCTTTGCATTATTCGTAGCGATATCGCTATGCGAAGATTCCATTGGCGCAATTGAAGTAGAGGCACTATCAGGCTTCACAACAGGAGCGGTAGAAGGCGGAATTTCTTGATCCAGCTGTATCGGCGCTTGCGCGGCTGGTGAAGGCAGTGCGCTCAAATCCGACGCAATCTTCAACGCGAAAGGAGGCGTCGCCGCTGGAGGCGCTGGTCGCAACCAGAAC
>Ga0207021_1229_pt1 | contig 10752 bp, 8 predicted proteins | sample Alteio_BWMinCont_49_FD_153496 | JGI IMG/M metagenome (GOLD analysis project Ga0207021, IMG submission 153496) | Enriched cells from forest soil in Barre Woods Harvard Forest LTER site, Petersham, Massachusetts, United States -... | ecosystem: Environmental > Terrestrial > Soil > Temperate forest >... | reverse complement strand
TGCAGCGACTTAGCCCGTTGACTGTGGCTTTGTCGAGGTTCTTGAAGCCGCTCGATTTGACGACCGTGGCGCCGACCAGTTGACCGTCCGCTCCGATTTCAAATTGGACCCGGGTGACGCCGGTTTCTTCAGCCAACAACGAGGCGCGCGGGTAGTCCGGTTTGCAGTCATTGAGGTTGACGATACTCGGTACCGGCGGGGCGACGACGGCGGGGCCCTTTTCTACTGCCGGCGCGGCTTTTTGGAATGCCGCTGGCGGCGGTGCCACGTTCGAGACCGCGGAGATTTGGTTCGGCGACGGCGGCGTGGCCACGTTCACTTCCGGCGGCGGTATGAATGGCGGCGGCGGTGCTGTCATCTTTGGCGGCGGCGGTGGTGGCGGCTCATCCGGCGGTGGCGGTGGTTTCACTTCTTCGATGATCTTCGTTTCCACCGGTTGCTTGATCATGTCGACCATCTTGTGCGCCAGTCCCGTCACCAGCGCCCACGCTACCAACGCGTGTAGTAATACAACGATGCTCAGCCCGCCGTATCGCTTTACCGGGCTTACTTCGTTTTGTGAGAAATCCATGCAACGGCTCCTGATTGTTCACCCGTTTGCTTACCCGTTTATTCACCCATTAACGGGCAACGAGCAACGGATGATTCTTGTTCGTCTTGGCGAATCACTTTAAAGGTATCAAAATTGGCTGTCAATAGGTATCTAAGTGGTATTTAAAATAAAATACTGGTATTAAATATAATCCATACAAAATGCCATAAACCATTGATTTATATGAAATTACTTACTTAACCATGAATAACACCGCTTCACTGGAGTTATCTATTTTCAGCACGTAATTCTACGCCAATATCAGAGCGTAGGGATGCTGCTCGCCTCCAATAGTTGACGAGCAGTGGGCATTCGTCAAACTTTAATTTTCTTATCACCGGAATTCATGAGGCGAACCGCTATGCATTCCCTCAAGCAATGGCAAACGTGTGCGTTCTGGACGTTATCACTGAGACTGTATTGAGAATCGCTTTGTTCCGAAAACGAACAAGAAATAGCTGAAACAAATGGCACTCACCATACCGATGATATTGCCTGTCTTTGTTGCTCTGGAGTCTCATTTTTTGATGTTAAACTAAGCGAGAGTTACGATACTTGAGTTGATCGGCTTAGCGCTTTCAAGGGGCTAATGTCCTGATCGCATCCAGAATCTGATTTTCTAAATCTCACCGATAAAAATCTCTCACTCGCTTAGCTATGGAACAACCCGCTGGTCAAATCTATAACTTGTTCCCGACGCGCATTTGGCGCGTTCAACTGAACGAATTGGCGCCGCATTTCTCGGATTGGGTAGCGGCGGTCGATGGATTGCGAGCTGCATCGCCGATTCCGGTAGGCGGCTCAAATCGCCAGGGCTGGAATAGCAATGAAAGGGCTATTTTGCATCTGCCGATTTTCGCCCCTTTGCATAACGCGGCACGCGCTGTTTGCTTATCGGCATTCGAGCAAATGGGATTGCCCAATCCGGCATTTGAATTGGAATCGTGGATCAACATTAACGATCGCGGCGGCTACAACATTCAGCACATGCATTACGGCATGATCAGCGGCTGCTTTTATCTGAGAGCGCCAGAAGGTGCGGGCAGCATTGTGTTTCGCGATCCGCGCCTGGCGGTAGAGACTTCTTACTTGAAAGGGCCGGGAATCAATTCCTTCATGGACTTCCCGATTCGGCCGGAAACCGGCATGTTGTTACTGTTCCCCAGCTGGTTGCAGCATCGCGTCGAGCCTCACAATAACGATATTCCGCGCATTTCGATTTCCTTCAACGCGCTGTGGAGATAAAGCCCTGCATCAAATAATCGTTACGCCTCCGGTATTCAATTCCGGCTTTTCCCAGAATTGCGTGGATGCATATTTGAAAAATATATCTGGCGGAATGCAAGGCTTTCGCTCAATATATTCGACTTTCTTCCGTACCGTATGCAGGCCCGGCATACCAAGAAACGCATCATAATCCGCTTCCTCATAGGCGACATTTTGAAAGTCATGCTCAAAGGGTTTTTCGCCCAATTCGACGTATAGCCGATGCAATGTCCGCTTTGGCTCCTTGACGAGGTGATCGTAGGGAACAATGACAAGCCTCTTGGCCGCTTCGCTAAACCATGCTTCGCGCAAGGTGCTCCATGCCAACCCGATCAAGCCGCCATCGTGATTCATCAATGCTTCCGCACGCGCATATACCGAACCCCCAAGCTGAAAATTGAACATACGGGAGTGCTGCAACGGATTCTTGGCGAGCATGCGTTCGACGCTGTCGATCGTCCAGCCAATATCGCGGACACAACAGATAATGCGCGTTTGCGGGTAGAGTGCGCCCAAGAGTGCGGTACGAGCGGTCCATGAACGATTGCTGTCAAATACCACTGAGGCGGCAGGCATTTTGGCAAGCGTTTGTGAATAATATGAATCGAACAAACCGCGCAACATCGCGGCGCGGGTAGGGTCGTCAAAGAAAACCGAGAATTGACCACCGGACATGATGGGCTGGATTGAATCGAAGAACGCGGCAACCGGACTCGCCACAGCGGCGGCAAATCTGGGGTTCTGGCGTAACAGTGCGGATAACAGGGTTGACCCCGAGCGCGGCAAACCGGATATCAGATGAAATTTTGTCGACATGACTTTAATAGAGTTCCGAATATTTGATAGGCCAATAAATTGTCAGATACGTCAAAGCAAGTCCAGCCAAAGAGTCAGGAACTCATGATCCCTTCCTGCAATTGATTCTACTGAAAGCGCTGCCATTGATCAATGGCAATAAATGGGTGACTGCATCCCCATTAAAAAAGCAAGACTTCTCGCGAAGTCTTGCTTTTCATTTTTACTTCACACCCTCTGACCAGCTATTTATGCAAGCTGCCCCAAGTGCGCATCAACTTACAGCTTTCCATGCAAAGTCAGGTAATACTGCGTGCCGTTGTAGTAAATTGCGCGTGGCTGCGAAGTATTGTTGGCATAGTACTCAAGCGGTGCATTATTCAGATTGAGCGCGTTGAACGACAACGAAAGGTGTTTGTTGATCTCATAGTTGAGGGCCAAAGCCAAATTGCCAACCCCTGCTTCGGACTCATTGAAACTGCGATCCAAACCAACCAGCGAAGCCGACCGATACGTGTAGGCCAGACGTGCGCTAAAGCCGTGCCCTTCATAGTAACCTGTCAGGTTATACGTATCTTTCGAGTTGCCGACCATTGCATTGCCTTGATCGGTCCAGCCATTGGCCATGGTGAAGTTTGCCAATGCGCCGAAACCGTTGGAGAATGCCTGTTGATAGGACAACTCCATACCTTCATTGGTCGCTGAAGTATTATATGGCGACGAAATCGAATAAGTTTCCGGAATGCCCTTCAGCAATTGGTCGTCATATACCTGGCTCGAATTACCGTAATCGACGTAGGATTGGAAGTCCATGTAGAACAAGGAAGCCGTCACCAGAGATTTCGGCGCAAAATACCATTCTAGCGTGCCGTCCCAATTGGTTGAACGGATCGGTTTCAGGTTTGCATTGCCGCCGTTACCGGACAATGTCAAGTCAGTCAGTGTCACAGCGCCGCCAAGTGCTTCATAGTCGGGGCGGGACATTGTATTGGCAAGTCCAAACTTCGCTACGACGTCTTTCGACAGATCGAACTTCAAGTTTAAACTTGGCAGGAAGTTGTTGTAGCTATGCGAAATAGGATCCAGCCAATAGGAACCGAATTGCGAAGTGGCGTTTTCAGCAACACCTGGAACAGGGACAGGCGAATATAAATTCACGTCTTCTGCAGTATGAACCAATCGCACGCCCACGTTACCGCTCCAGCCGTTGCCAACCAGATTACCCATCACATAAGCGGCACTGTCATCTTCTTTCAGATTTTCCTCGGCCGGCCAATATTCGCGAGTTAAACCTGAACTATTCACAATTGGCTTGCCATAGGTATTGTAGAAACTGGTAACCGCTGCCTGGCTAACGATGAAACCGCTACCGTAGGCGCCTGCGCCCAATACCGAATTGAAATTACTTGGATAAGTCTGGCCACTGTAAGCCGGGACGTTGGTGTAAGCACCTGCGAGCGGACCGCCATCATCTGGGAATCCAACAACGTGCGTATGTTGTCCGTAACGCACGCCGAACTTGATCGAATCGAGTACGCCATTGTCCACACTCAGCAGGCCATCAATTTGACCATAGTTTTCCTTGTCGGTCGACGTCGCAACGTCGGTCCACAGGTAGCCGGTTGATGCAGCGCTAAACGGAACGCCGCTTGGAAACTTCACTGTTACCGGTGACGAGATACCATTCATTTGGTAGCTCAGAGTACCAGGTACGTTAGCTTCCCAGCTGTCGGACGAAGATGTTGAGCCAACGCCTTTGGTGGTACCGACCTTGCCGGTAAAAGTCAACTTGTCGTTGACACGATATTTCCCATCAAGATCCAGGTATTGAGCTTGAGAATCTGCAACGCGATAGATGTTATCGACCACAGCCGCAGTATTCGTGGTGTTCCAGCTTGCCGAAGTCAATGTTCCCTTCGACACGGTATAGGAAGTAGGCAGGATACCGTTGGTGATAAATCCACCAGCTCCGCCGCCAGCTACGTCAGCCAGGAAGTTGATGTTGGAGTTATTCGCATCCATATGCGAATAAAAGCCGTTCAGGTTGAAGCTCAGGTCATTCGATGGCTTGATTTCAAACGCAAAATCACCGCCTTTGCGTTCACGGACCTGATTGAACAATGCCGAACCGATAAATGTCGGAGCAACTACGCCAGCCAAATCAGGATGTGCGATGGCAATCGGATTGGTCGCGCCGATCGTGGTGTAGCCTAGGTCTTCCTGGCCATAACGCTCAATGGTGCGCTTTTCGTCAAACAGTTCCAGCATGGCGCCGAAGGTTTTTTCGTCATTTTTCCACGCGACCATGCCATTGAATTGTGGATCGGTCGACTTGGCGATGCTTGTATACACTCCACCCACGGTCGCTTCTGCAGTCAACTGATCCTTGAATTGCAACGGGCTGTGGGTAATAACGTCAATCGAACCGGCTACGCCGCCTTCAAGTTGGTCCGCGGATGGGGACTTGCTGACAACGATCGAGCTGACCAGTTCAGATGGCAGCAAGGAGAAGCTGACGCTGCGACCCACTGTTTGGTATTGGTCGAGAAGGAACCAGTCGCCGCTACTGACCATATGACCATTAATGGTCACCTGGGTCAAACTTGGGCTGGTACCGCGCACGCTGACGCGATCGTTTTCATCGAAGCCACCTTCGCCAGCAGCACCGGCAGCGGTATTGACGCCAGGTACGCGTTGCAACGCATCGGCAACGTTCTTGTCCGGCATCTTGCCCACATCTTCCGAAGTGATGACTTCAACGTCGTTCACGGAATTACGTTTTTGCTCGATCGATTTCTGCAACGCTGCACGAACGCCCGTCACGACGACCGTTTCAACAGCAGGTTGATCGGGAGCCGCTGCTACTTGTTGCGCTTGAGCCGATAGCGACCCTCCCAACATCAAGAGTGCGACTGCAGATGCTATTGGTGTTAACTTCCTGTTCATGTACTCCCCCTTCGATTTTGGCCTCTTGAAATGAGTCCGGCCAGTTTTGTGAAAACGTAGATTCCCTTTGCAATACCGTTTTTGCACGACACACAAAGGTCTCTTTCCGATACAACGCCTTACAGAACCAATCCAATTTTTTCGCCACGCTATGCTGCTGGTCTTTGGTAGAAATTCGCTTTCACGAAATTTCTCGCTGCATCGGAAATAAAATAATTCGCTACTTCCAATCCAGCTACACCCGTGAAACGCACTTTAGAGGCGTAAAAAGTGGATGTCAATCGGTATCTAAGTGGTATCGTCATATAATATATTGGTCTTCATATCGATGATGAATAATGACGCATATCATATTGATTTATATGAGTAAAATATAAACTGGTAGTGAGGTGGCCTGACAACTGGACTGATCTCATTTTTACAACAGCGCGGGAAAAAATATAAATTGGTACGCATCGGGTTGTGCCTAACCCCATTTGTTGTGGAGTCGTTTTCCAAAACGCGGGCAGATCCCTCTGGAGTTAAATCGGGAGTGGCTATTCAGGGGTATTCTGTGTGCCGCAAGACCTGCGGATGATCACTGACCGACGTGTTTCCCGGTGTCGGATGAAGGGAGAGTGAGTCGCTGGCGGCTGGCGCTCAGCGGCTTTTTCGTGTGCGGTTGGATTGCGGGGAAAAATATAAACTACCCTCGATATTGATTGATCGCATCGCGCGTCTCCAGTGCCACGCGCCGGGCAGCCTGCGCATAATCTTCGCCGACGCTGCCCCTGGCGTACAGAATCGCGCGTGACGAACTGATCATCATGCCACTGCCGTTTGCAGTTTTGCCCGCCTCGACCGTGGCCTGGATGTCACCACCTTGCGCACCGATCCCCGGCACCAATAGCGGCATGTCGCCGACGAGCGCGCGTACCTGCGCCAGCTCACCCGGAAATGTCGCGCCCACCACCAGTGCGCATTGTCCATTGCGATTCCATTTGTCGGCAACCAACTGCGCCACATGCTGATACAGCGGTCGCTTGCCCACATTCAGAAATTGCAGATCCGAGCCACCGGGATTCGAGGTCCTGCATAGCACGATTGCACCGCGATCATTCCATTCAAGATAGGGCGCGATCGAATCGAATCCCATGTAGGGGTTAACGGTTACCGCGTCGGCGCCGTAACGTTCAAACGCTTCGCGCGCATACTGTTCTGCGGTAGCGCCGATATCGCCGCGCTTGGCATCCAGCACAATGGGAATATGCGGGTAATTACCGCGCAAGTAGGCACAAATATCTTCTAATTGATCCTCTGCCCGTTGCGCTGCAAAATACGCGATCTGTGGCTTGAAGGCACAAACGAGATCCGCAGCAGCATCGATAATTGCCTTGCAAAATTGCGCTATCGCATCAGGTTGCGCTTGCAGATGGGCCGGAAATTTTTCGATGTCCGGATCCAGTCCTACGCATAAAAGAGAATTGTTGGTGGCCCATGCGCCGGATAATTTTTCTATAAAAGTCACGATAAGCCTCGATTTCCTGAATTGCGATTTCTCTAACTGCGGTATTTTAACGTGTTATGCAATTTAGCCGTTGGCGTATATCCATTCCAGCATGGCATCTTGCGCAGCACCGCCGCTTGCTGCATTGGGATGATTGATAAAAAAAACGATGACATACCGTTTACCCGATAACGCCGTTACATAACCGGCTATCGCCTTCACCTCGTTCAAAGTCCCGGTCTTGATGTGGGCATTGCCCGCCACATCCTGATCGGACAAACGATGTCGCATGGTGCCGTCAAAACCGGCAAGGGGCATGGAAGAAACAAGCTCCGCCATCATGGGCGATCGATAGGCTTTCAGCAATAGATCAGCCATGCTTGCTGGCGCGATCCGTTCGTTGCGCGACAAACCCGAACCGTTTTCGATCTGCAGTTCTGGAGCCGCAATCCCCTTGTAATCGAGCCATGCCCTGATCGCCTGGGCGCCACCTACCTCATCGGCACGCTGAGTGGCGGCGCCTGTTGCGTTCGCCAGTGTCAACAGCAATTGCCTGGCCATCACGTTATTGCTGAATTTATTGATATCGCGAATCACCTCCGATAACGCAGGCGACTCCCACACCGTCAATAGCCGTGCATCCGGTGACACCAGGCCGTCGACCACTTCGCCGGAAAACTGCCCGCCGACATCAGTCCACATCTTTTTGAAGACCGCTGAAAAATACTGGTCGGCCGTCAATTGATACGGACGCACGTACCAGGTTTTATCACCGCAAGCTGCCGAGTAGCGGCCGGTGAAACGAAACTGGCCGACGCCAATATCAACACCCAATTTGCTTTGCCAATCACCGCAATCGTCGTTGGTCCACACCGGTGCGACAATGTCGACATTGGCCAGCGGCGGATCTACCGCTATGCTGGGCATGCCACCGGCTGTCACCGGCATGAATTGGATACGCAGCATTTGATAATTGAGCAGCAAGGCATCCGGTAGCGCGTTATACGGCTTGATCGGATCGCCATCGAAACTTTCAGCGTCGGTTTGGATCGGTTCAAAGGCACTGCGATCCAGTAGCACATTGCCGTGAATTTCGCGGATACCGCTAGCGCGGATTTGGCGCAGGAATAGCCAGAAACTCTCGGTCACCAACTTGGGATCGCCACTGCCTTTAAAGATTAGATTGCCATTGAGCACGTCGCCGGTTACGTTACCGGTCATGTAGGCTTGGGTCTTCCAGGTAAATGTCGGCCCCAGCAATTCCAGGGCGGCGTCTGTAGTCAGCAATTTCATGGTTGACGCAGGACTGAACGCAGTCGTCTGATTAACTGCGATCAAGGGCTTACGGCTGTCAACCTCTTGCACTATGATGCCGACGGCTTTCACGGGTATCTCTGCATGCCGCAAGGCATTACTCACCATCGCCGGTAACTCATTGGCGGCGCAGACCTGCAATAGTGTGCTTAACATTAACAGGGAAATCAGGCGTGTTCTTCGGCAAATTGTCTGCAATCGCATGGGTAGCCAATAATGGGATGAAAAACATGGCGATTATCCCATGCACGCGCGCCTTCGCACCGCGAAACATACGTTGCCCAGCAACAAAACGAATTCACTGATGGAATTCGACATCTCTAGCGTCAATATTCGTGTGCGGAGAACGACGTTTGTTTATACTTATTCAAATGCCGTATCCGACACCAAGGAAATGTATGCCCCCTACCGTAGTCGCCCCGCCGCTGGATATCGACCAATTACTGAGGCTCGACAATCAGTTTTGTTTTGCTCTGTATTCAGCTTCATTGGCGATGACCAAGACCTATAAGCCGTTTCTGGAAAACCTGGGGCTGACTTATCCACAATACCTGGCGATGTTGATCCTATGGGAGCAGGATGACATCCTGGTGAAAGACATAGGTGAACGCCTCTTTCTTGATTCCGGCACCTTGACACCGTTGTTGAAGCGACTGGAAAGCGCTGAATTGATCGAGCGCAACCGCGATGCCGAGGATGAGCGCCAGGTTCGCATTACATTGACTAAAAGCGGCCGAGCCTTGAAGCGCAAGGCGCACGATGTGCCGATGCAGGTTTTATGTGCCAGTGGGCAATCTCCCGAAGTGTTAGCAGAATTGCGGACTGCGCTGTCGATGGTTCGCAATGAATTGATCCGTAATGCCGCAGCAGAATGAGGTTTTGCGTCAATGAAAAAGATTTTGCGCAATTAAATTGCACACAATTTAAAATAGATGTATATTAATGTCTAACGGCGCCACAATTGCCCGCCCCTTTAATCGAAACTCATATTTCCAAGGAGAAATTCATGCAAATTCTTTACACAGCCCATTCCACAGCTACCGGTGGCCGCGACGGCCGCGCAGTTTCCAGCGATAACCATCTCGACGTCAAACTGAGCACGCCGAAAGAACTTGGTGGCGCCGGCGGCGAAGGTACCAATCCCGAACAAATGTTTGCTGCCGGTTATTCTGCCTGCTTCCTGTCGGCGATGAAATTTGTGGCTTCCCATACCAAAGCAACGCTGCCTGCGGATGCAGCAGTTAGTGCAGATATCGGCATTGGCCCGAACGACAAGGGTGGTTTCGGCTTGGCGGCTGAATTGCGCGTTTCCTTGCCCGGAATGGATGCTGCCGCAGCACAAGCCTTGGTAGCAAAAGCACATGAAGTTTGCCCGTATTCAAATGCGACACGCGGCAATATCGACGTCAAGATCACCGTGGTTTAATTGTATTGCAGGCCATTACGAAAAAACGCCACGAGGATTGCTCCCTGTGGCGTTTTTTTATTTTGATTTGATCACGCTTTTTTCGCGTCGGTATCCGGTTCGGGCAGCAAACAAGCGTCCACCACTTGCAGGTTATTGTCTTTGGCGAAATCCAGCACAAAGTGATAGGCCAGCGGTTCGATGCTGCGCAAATCCTCATGCACGACGACCGCCTTGGTTCCATTGAGCAAAGTGGGACGTACATACGGCGAATACTGCAGGTGGGCATTACGGCCGCCGCTACCCTCTGGACGGAAACACGACATCACGCCGCACAGGCGCTCAGCCCAATCGCTGGGACGAAATTGCCGACCGTCTTTGGTGAGTCCGAGAATGAAGAACTCACGCGCCGGTGCGTTTCGAGGTTGAACGGAGTCGTCCATGACTGAAGCTTGAATGAATAACACTAGGTGAGCAATGAACTCGAGCAGCAACGCCGCTCGTCCGCCTAACGATGCCTGCTTACGAGCGCTATACCGCCCACAGGCACCCCCTCCCTATAGGGACACAGGGTAATTTTGCCTGCCGTTCGGATTCAACGGGCCGGCAGGAAATTCATACGTATTATATCTTATAGAAGACTTAAAATAAAACCCGATTTCACAATGCAAAAAAGAGCAATCTCCCCTCCAACCAGATCTAGCCGAACAGGACAGCGATCGATAGCAACAGCAATAGCAGCATCCATAACAGCAAGGCCCGCCACACTAATCCTACCGTACTTTGCAACGCCCGCGCGCTGGACTCTTCGCCCGGCGGTGTTTCCGCTTCAATCCCGTTCGATTCCATCGTAGTCGCATCGGCAGGCAAGACATCGGCTGCATTGACGGCCGGCGCACCAAGGCGAACTCCCATGGCACCGCCGCCGGCCGACAAAATGATGCCGAT
>Ga0207021_1224_pt2 | contig 10767 bp, 6 predicted proteins | sample Alteio_BWMinCont_49_FD_153496 | JGI IMG/M metagenome (GOLD analysis project Ga0207021, IMG submission 153496) | Enriched cells from forest soil in Barre Woods Harvard Forest LTER site, Petersham, Massachusetts, United States -... | ecosystem: Environmental > Terrestrial > Soil > Temperate forest >... | reverse complement strand
CGATGCAACCACGGAGCAAGCGGAATCGCGACGACGTTGGAGATAATATACCCCGTGCTTATCCAAGCCGCCTGGTCGACGCTCGTACCAAAATTGCCCTGAATATTTGGTAAAGCGACATTAACAATCGTAACGTCGATAATCTCCAACAACGTTGCAACGGTAAGCGCGAGGGTTATAAAAATGCGGCGAGCCCCGTATTCAATAACGTCGTTCAAGTCATGCTTCTCCGCTTCACCACCCCCCTCCGCAGGGAGACTCTCAGAAATAACGCTCACGGGGGAGTCCACCGGAGAAGCATGGTTCAAGCGCATAGAGCACATTCGGGAAAGCGCTCTACGACGACTTCCCCGTGTTTATGGAGCAACAGTTCGACCAAGCGTGATAGCATGCTCCGGACAAACACTCACACAAACCCCGCAAGCTCGACACGCATCGTCCGCAACGACGCGCGCGCGCTCCCAGCCGTGAAAAATCCCTTTTATTTTCGCTTTCACCGACAGTACGGAACGCTGCTCCTTGGGTAAAAGATCCATCGCCAACACATCATATGGGCACGCGGGAACACAAGGACCTTTCCCTTCACATTTATTCAAATCAATTATTGGGACATATGTCCCTGGCGGTTGTTTGCATTCTTGCACTGTATCGCCCATTTCAATCTCCCCAAAGGAACCTATGTAAAAAAAATCTCTTCATGAAATAGCTCTGTTTACTATTCAAGCATTTTCTCCTTAAAACACGCCGTTTCCTCGGGCCGATCCGTTGAACGAATAATAGGATTCGGGATATATGACGGCACGGGTTCGGCAAATATTCGGATATCCCCATCCAATACATCCATATACCGTTGCTTATTCACTATCGGCGCGGCGCCCGCCCTCGGCGAACACGCTATTACGGCGTGTTCTCTTTTCCTTTTGTCAAAAACCGCGCAAGTACCGTACTTACGGGCAAATAAATACGTTGCAATGAGTTCCGCCTGCTTTTCAAACACTCTCCAATGCGCTCCGATAGGGTGAATCATCCCGATGCAAAAAAGATGTTGGTCGTTCGGGTGGAAAATATTTCTATAGAGGACCGGGTACTCGGAGTCGACCGGCCAATGTAAAAGTTCCCTTTTCATAAATGGGTAGCTTGCCTTGAAACCCGTTGCGTATACGATACTGTCAAGATTTTCCATGCTGCCGTCGGCAAATTCCACGCCATGAGGCAAAAGCTTACAGATCTCCGGTTTATGGCGTATGTCGCCCTGCGCATACAAGCTATACACTTTCTGATCCAAGGTCGGCAACACCGCCGGATCGCTAAACGTCGTCTTCGGCAATCCCAGCTTTTCGGAACTTGGGCCGTTCATGCGCATGATTGCTTCGGAAATAAGCGCGATAAGTCGAAAAAGCCGATTGAGCGGCATGCTATTAATCAGGCTACCCAAAAACGGCGGCGGTTGATCTTGGAATTCTTCAAATGCTCTTCCAAAAACATAACGCGGCGCACAAACAAAACCATGCCGTGTACTGTGAAACACTTCTTTAGCAACAACGGCCGCATCCGCGAGAATATCCAAAGCCGATTGCCCCGCGCCGACGACAAGCACTCGCTTTCCTTGAAGATGTCCAGGGAGATGATAGTCTTTTGAATGGATAATTTCTCCCTCAAACACACCGGGATATACGGGAACATTCGCTTTTTCATGGCGTCCGGATGCGATGACGAGATCACGATATCGCTTTTTCGTACCGTCTTGCAAAGTAATCTGCCAATTATTTTCTATTTTTTCAACGCATTCAACATTTGCGTTAAAGCGTATATGAGAATACATCTCATGATGCTCGGCATAACGTACGAGATATGCATGGATAAGCGAGTGATGAGGAAAATCTGGAAAATGTTTCGGCATCGCCAAATCGGAAAATTCCTGGCTTCCCTTCGGAGAAACCGCATGGGTGTTCTTCGCCAAGGGACTTCCCGGTCGATTAGCCCATAGACCGCCCACGCAATTCAATTTCTCCAATATCTCAAACGCGATACCACTTTTTTGAAGCACCTTTGCCATGGCAAGGCCGGCCGCTCCCGCACCGATGATGCAGACCGGATGGACATCAAGCGGATCCTTCAAGCGCTCGGCTTCCAGTAACGCCGAGCTTTCGATTCGCATGCGCTTGCCGAGCAGCAGCGCTTCTAAGATAAAAAAGGCGCCGGCGGTAAGATACGCGTCGTGTAAAAGCGGAATACTGACGATTTCCAAAGCAACGCCGACCCAATTCGGGTGACGCATGAAACGATATATTCCGTCGGCCACTCTCGGCTCTCCGGGAAGAACGATCGTCGGAAGCGTCCATCGCTCTCCAAGCGCTCGTATGGAAGCGATCCTCAAGAATAATGCGATAAGCGTCACCGTTCCGGCGAATACGGCTTGAAACACAAGAAACGGCCGATGTAAAATCCACACTTCGGCCAACATACCGATAATCCAACCGGTTCTCAGCAGAATATTCAATCGACCGACACCGCTACCGTCAATCGTTTTTGCCCCCAACGGTAAAAGACGACTCACATTGCGCCGACTTAAAGCGGTTAGGAAAAGCAATTCTAGCGCGATAACAACTACACATACGCTAAAAATAAGACGTGTATGCATATGGTTATCTCCAAACCGCCAGGACGGCTTCTTGGGAAAATCCGGGCCCCATGGCGACGAGCATTCCCAACGTACCGGATCGCGGCTTATCGTGGCGTATCGTATCATCCAACATGCACAGTACGGTGGCGGATGATACATTGCCTATTTTTCGTAACGTCTCCCGACTCCCATGCATCTGCTCCGGAGAAAGGCCGAAAACCACTTCAGCCGCATCCATGATCTTCGGGCCGCCGGGATGGATAGTCCAATGCCCGATATCGTTGATGGAAATCTGAAAATCCGCTAAAAGCGGTTCAATAGTATGTTGCAATCCGACGCCGACAAAACTTTTGACTTCCGGACGCAAGATATTGCGCATTCCGTTATCCACATAATCTAATCCCATGATGTGTTCGGTATTCGGGATCCAATTCGAACGATTATCAAGAACGCTTATCGATGCCGACGAGGCAAGCGGGTGAGCATTTCCGACCATCAGCATAGCGCCTGAACCATCACCGAATAAAGCTGCCGTAACGATGGACATCACGACCTCCGCATGCAATGAAGGCTCACGAGGAAGTCGTGATAAGAGCTGAGAAAGATCGTTTTGCAACGATCCTTGCCATAATGCGGATGAGAGCTCACAAGAAATAAGTATCAATGCTTCATTCGGGTGCCCTTGTAGGTAGTCGGCCGCGCGGCTAATTCCGGCAACGCCGGCCATGCAACCCAATCCGGCAAGAGGCATTCGCTTCATATTACTAGGGAATGCGATTCTATTCATAAGCCTGGCTTCAATGCTCGGCACGGCCGGAGTAAGCGTAACGGAAACAATTTGCGAGATATCAGACGATCGTAAACCCGTATCCCGCAAAAGCTTCCTCACATTTTTTTCCGCATGCTCCACACAAGTTTCTATCGCATCTTTTGCCGTCTGCTCAATTCTTCCGGGCGCACAAAAATTTTCGACGGGGAATCGGAAATATCTCCCATCTACCTTAACATTCCTGAAAAGATTTTTTATCATTTCCATTGAAAAATCGAGATTGTTTGCCTTGATAAACGCGCATATCGCATCCGCCAATACGGATTGGTCGTAGTATTTTCCGGGAAAAGACGACGAAGAACAGACAATGTGCGCTTTGTCGGCACTCTTTTCAAACATGCTGCCTCCTTTCAAAATCATGCCGGCGACATGACGTTGTTCGAGATATTTTTCAGATTGTTAAGAGATCCGAGCGAAGCCATAACCGAATCAATAGGAACACCAAAATCAAGCAAACAGGCGATCTCATTCACGCCGATATCGCCAAGCTCAGTAACCATCGGTGAACAGCTTTCCGGTGTTCCGCAAAGTGAATGCGAGCGAAAGTATCTTTCAAAAGCGAACTCTAGAACTTTCTCTTTTGCGTTAGGTGCGAGGTTTTCTAATTGATCTGATTTTTGACGCCATAAATCAACTGATTCTTCAAGGTATTTGAGCATAGGTGGACGAACCTCTCTTCGAACGACTTGGATATCTTCTCCAATATAGGTATGCAGCATGACCGTCACGCGCCCCGCCTGAGGGTCATGGCCATGTTGTAGCCGTGCATTACGATAAGCGCTGATCTTCATGGCAAGTTCATGACGATCTTGAAAAAGTAACGCCGTTAGAATGTTGGCGCCGTAAGCTCCCGCTTCGATAAATCTTTCCATAGAGCCAGAGCATGTTATCCATATATTCAGATTTTCCTGAATCGGTTTAGGATAGATCTCAACATCACATATCTTCCCCATGCCGTTCAAGCGAGATGTTTTTTTACCTTGCCAAAGAGATGTAACTATTTCCATATCCTTATACATCTCAGTAAGACGATCGACATATAGACCTGGGGCCAATACGAAATCATTGGGATTCCATCCTTGCCCAAAGGCAAGATCCACCCGACCGCCGGATAAATTGTCAACCGCGCTCCATTCCTCGACTACACGAATCGGATCGTGAAGCGGTAATATCACGCTGCCCGCACGAATGCGAATTCTCGATGTCTTCACGGCAATCGCTCCGCCAAGAACCGACGGATTTGGGTAAAGACCTCCAAATTGATGAAAATGACGTTCCGGTATCCATACCGCCTCAAATCCGTTCTTATCGCCGTACTCCGCACAAGATAATAATAAATCGTACTTATTCTCTTTATCTTGCCTTGCGTCGCTTGAGAAAAAGAGCATACTGAATTGCATACGAGAAAATCCGTGATCCGCTTTCGTCATGATGGGGCTCCTACGGCGTTTTCGAGCTCAATGCTCTTAGCGATATCGGCAATGGTTATCCCGTCGAAAAATTGTTCGACGCTTATGGAAACGCCATAACGATGCTCAAGCGTATACGTCAACTCCAGCTGCGAAAGAGAATCTATCCCCAAGGAAATGAGCTGATGCTTCGTTGATAGGAGATGAGATTCTATTTTCAATATTTTCGCTATTTCTCCGCGAATATCTCGTTCCAACTTCGAAATATCCTCGTTTTCCGCATCAAATGTGCCCTGTATGCTTGTAGCGATTCTGTTTGCCTGCTCATATGTGAAAAGAGCTTGCAGATCGCCGCTTTGGTACATCTTTTTTGTTATACCGCGCTGAACTTTATTACTGCTCGTCTTCGGCAAGCGATGAGGTCCTATAAATACAATCGCATGTATTTCTATCTGAAAATGAATAGAAACAGCCGAGCATACGGCCTCCACGATTTTCACGGCTTTGAAATTTTTTAATGCTCTTCTCGTTATCTCCTGAACGATTACTAATTTTGTAGCATCGTCATATTCCACTTCAAATGCCGCCGTTCCATCCTGCTTCAAATCGGCATGACTGTCGGCAACGACATATTCGATATCTTGAGGATAATAGTTTCTTCCGTTTAAAATAATCACGTCTTTTTGTCTTCCTGTAATGAACAAATGCTCATCCTGAATAAAAGCAAGGTCTCCCGTGCGCAAGTATTTTTGGGAAGACTCTTCCGCATCCGATATGGCGGAGAAAAGAACGTCATCGGACGGCTTATTCCAATAACCCTGCGTCACGCTTGGACCCGCTATCCAGATTTCACCGACATTGCCTTGCTCACAGCGCGTTCGCGATTGTGGATCGACGATCTCCAGGAGATGATCATCGATGACGCGTCCGCAACTTACGATGGCCGCCGCATGTTCATTCTCCCTGCCGACCATGACCGCCATATTCTTATTGAGCGCGTGTTTATCGATATACCGCACTAACGGGATCTCCCCGCTTGGCGCGCAGGAAACCAGAAGAGAGGACTCCGCCATACCATAGCACGGCATGAACGCGGCACGACTAAAGCGGCAAACATCAAATTTTTCAGCGAAGCGTTCCAGGACTACGGCCCGAATCGGCTCCGCTCCATTAAACGCGACAATCCAGTTGCTAAGATCCAACTGAGACAATTGACTTGCGGTAACCCGATCTAAACACAGCTGATATGCGAAATTAGGACCACCGCTAATGCGAGCCCTGTAACGGCTAATCGCATCCAGCCAGCGAAACGGTTCTTGAATAAAATCCTGAGGCGACATGAGATACAAAGGGGAACCGGAATAGAGAGAACCGAGAAGATTGCCTATAAGCCCCATATCATGATAAAGCGGCAACCATCCTACTACCGGGGTATCTTCTCCGGAACCGAACTTTGCTTGCATCGCCGCGATATTCGCGATGAGGTTTCGATGGGTTAACATAACCCCTTTGGGAAACCCGGTCGACCCCGAAGTGTACTGCAATAAGGCGACGGCCTCTCCCGACGCCTCTTTTACCGAAAAAGAGCCGGGACTCGCATCGAAGGCTACAACCTTCCACGGCGTTTCTCTACATACTATACTCTCGGGAAAATGCGCATGAACGCGTTTCTGAATCTCCGCCGTTGAGAGAATATACGCAGGCGCACAATCTTTCACGATGTTTTCAAGAGTTACGATATTTCGCAAAGGCGGATATGCCGGCGCCGCTATCGCCCCGGCATACTGACATCCAAAAAAAGCGGAGATAAAAGAAAGCCCCGACGGAAAAAGGAGAACGACACGATCTCCCGGCTTAACGCCGTCACGACACAATGCATCCGCGACTTTTTTCGCTGAAAAATCCAGATCGGCATAGGTAGCGACCTTCTCGTCCACACCCCCGCTTTGGAGAAACACGCACGCCGTCCCGTCGGCCTTTCTTCTTGCCCATACTTGAAGAATATCAGCCACGCTTGCTATGTAAGCATTAGAGCATGCCGCTGCATTTTTCATCGCGATGTACCTGCGACCAGCTTGACGCGAATGCCGTGGAGAATCATCCATCCGGAGCCTTCTCCGATCTCACGGAGAGGAAACGGATTGAGGATCATACGTCGATTTTGAGATATATTGCTCATTTCGTTCACTTGACCAACGAGCCGCAAAACAACATACGCATCATGCTAAAAGAACGACCTGACGAACACCTTACAAAACCGACACAAGCAGATTCTTTCCTGGTGAGAACTTATAGTGATCAATGAAAGGTGCCGAGCCTCCCTACTTCGAAGCAACAGTACGCCGGTGCAGCGAAACGCGATTTTGTGAAGGAACCCATGATCACATCTTCTTCTCATGAAGAAGAATTTTTTAGCGAAATGATTTTTCGCTCACAACTACTTGAGCGGCTTCGTACTGAGCCATATCGCCTTCTTCTTTTATGTGCGCCCGCCGGATACGGAAAATCGACGCTCGCACGCGCGCAAGCGAATCAATGGTCAAGGCAGGCCGTCTGTGATTGCCGCGACATAAAGGGAATGATAGCCGCCGCCGACGGCATCCTCAACGCTCTGGCTCAAGAAAATCCTGAACGAACGATCGCGTATGCTCACGAAAAGCTTGGCTTGGGAAGCAACGCCGAACAATGGATGCTCTACACGCTGGCCGAGTGGAAGCGAGAAGCTCCCGCGTCGATCTTCTTGTTCGAAAACGTTGAACGCATCGCCGAAGACCGCGATGCGGAGCATTTGATAGGCAAGCTCTTAAGTGCCCCGCATCCCTCGCGGCGCCTTATTATTTGTTCTCGCACTCCGCCGCCGCTGCGCACCTCCGCGTTCGCGCCGCCGAACGAAACGACAGTGCTTGGTCCGGACGAACTTCGTTTCGACAACGCCGAAATCCGTCAAATATTCCGCCGGCTCGACGTCAATGAAGCGAACCTGAGCCGTGTGGAAAAACTCACCCGCGGCTGGCCGATCTCCGTGCTCTCTCTCGCGCGCCTGGCTCGGCGAGGACGCCTTGAAGCCGCCATCGATGCCGCTCGGGACGTTTCCTTCGACCACGTCCACGAATATCTCATGGAGGAAGTCTTCCGCTACCTTAACGGCGATCAGCGCGACATCCTCATCGCCGCATCCGCGATTCCTCGCGCAACCGAACGCGACATCATCTATGCGCTCACATCCGAACACGATCGAACGATAGATCCGCAACTCATCGCGACAACCCCATTTCTCTCTTGCGACGAGAAGATGATCGCCCCCCATGCGCTCATCCGGCAGTTCGTCGATCGACATCATTCGCAGCGCGCTCGTCGTTTCGCCGAATATGCTGCGGAACGAAATCTTTCCGACGATAACAGCATCCGCGCCGCGCAAATTTTCCTTTCTATCGGAAAGGCGGAGCAGGGAGCATCGGCTCTCGCTCCCCTGGCATATTGGTTCGCGAACTCCCCTCCGGAGATGATCGAGCTCATCGCAACGTGCGAGCGCATTGATCGCGCCACGTTTCTCGCTCACCCGGCACTGTGGTGCACGGTCGTCTTCTGGCGTTTACAAACGATGCGCCATGTGGAATTTCTCCATGAAGCACGAATCGTTTGGGAACAACACTTTGCCGGATCTCCGTTGTCCATACGCCTGGGAATCGCAAGCGGCTTGATCTGTTGCGCCCTCATCCTTGGCCATTTTTCCGAAGCCGCCGAAGCGATCGACGCTTTCGAACGATCGTTAACCCCGGAAGAAACGCCGCTCGGAGAACAACATGCGTTCGGATGGCGATGCACACTGCGCGCATTCGAAGGCCTCCCGTTCGATGTGCAAGCGGCAACGCAACGGATGGCGCCCTTGGTGTTATACGCTCCGCAATCGGCCTCATTGTGGTATTACAGCGTCGTCGCGCGAACACACCTCCTTCAGGGAGAACGCGACGCGCAACGAGCAATTCTCAATAAGGCGCTGGACTGCGCGATCGCTTCGAAGACCGGCCTCGGCGTGGGAATTATCCTTATAGAAGCAACGTTCGGCGCCTGGTTCTGGGGCGAAGAAGAGCTCTTTCAGGCCTACCTCCTTCAGCTCGAAGCGCAACACCACGTTCCTTCGTTCGAACGGAAATCGCGCTTCTTTATTAACTGCGCGCGAGGTCACGCGGCCGACGCCAAGCGTGATCTTGAAAAACCAAGGATACTCGTTTTCGCATTGCTGATCGCAAGCGCAACGAGCCTTCATCGCTCGCGGGCACGGCGCTTCGCGTTCGAAGCGCTCACGGCGGCCGATGAATCCGGCCAACGTTTTCTCAAGGTCGTCACCCGTGTCGCCCTCGCCCTCATCGACCCGACCCGCGCGCCCGAACTCCTCGCCGGAGCCGAATGCCTCGCGCAAGAAACGGAAAGCCCCAAGCTCATCGACGCGGTTATCGCCTTGCGGCGCGGAACATCCCAGCTCGGCATGCTTAAGCATTTCGCCGCACGCTTTCGTAATGCTCAACCCACAAACGCTCTCCGCCCGTTCTCCGTTTCATTGGCCTCTCGCCGCGTCACGCATGAAGACCGGAATATCTCGCTCTCCAAACGTGAGCTGGAATTGATAGTGTTTTTAGCCTGCCGTCGGCGCGCGGTTTCCTCCCAAGAGATCGCCGACGCGCTTTGGCAAGACGCAAGCATCTCCGCGGACGCGGTGTACGCCGCCGTCAGCCGGCTTCGGGCACGCCTACCCAAAGACACCCTCATACGCTCCGCCGAGGGATACGCCCTGGCGCCCCACGTTGATATCGATCTCATACGCATCGAAAACCGGCTCCGCGCAATCAACAGGCGGCCCCCCTTCTCCGAGGAGCAACGCTCCGAACTTACGGCGATGTGCGAGCAACTATCGGCTCCGGCGGCCGACGACCTCGCTCCTTGGCCGTGGTTCGATGAAGTTCAGGCGCGCATCGATCGTTTCCGCAACGAAATCGTCGCTCTTTTGGCGCATAATGCTTTCGCAAACAAGGCCTATATCGAAGCGCTCACCCTAGCCCGAACCCAGCTCCTTCGCGATGAATGCGACGAAACCGCATGCGAGATCGCCATTCAAGCAGCGCTTGCCCTCGGCGATCGCTCCGGCGCATCACATATTCTGGGAGCCTACGAACGAAGTCTCAAACGCGAGATCGGCGCGCAGGCGCCGCCCTACCTCCGGAGGCTCCTCTATGCGGAAACGGTTTCTTCATCCACCCCGCACGCATCGACACGGACGCTCAGCGCATCATCTTAACCCTCGGCATAAGCCGCATCGATAAGCTCCCCGTACTTACGCTCGACCACACGGCGACGAACTTTCATCGTAGGCGAGATTTCACCGTCTTCCATTGTGAGCTCACGCGGGAGCAACGCGACGACCCGCACTTGTTCGAACCGCGCCAAATCCTTGGTTTGCGCGCTCACCTCACGTCGCATGAACGCGCGCACGTCCGGCCTCACCGCTAAAACCTCGCCCGAAACATCCTCGGCGATGCCCAACTCTTTACGCACCAAAGGCCAATTCGGAGCCGTCAACGCGGCGGGATGCGGGCGCGATTCGCCCACCACCATCACCTGATTCACATACACCGAGCGTTTGATCGCCGTCTCCAAACGCGAGGGCGCGATGAATTTTCCGGCGGAAAGTTTAAAGAGTTCTTTCTTACGATCGGTAACGCTAAGATAGCCGTCCGCGTCGAGAACGCCGATGTCTCCGGTTTCCAACCATCCGTCCGGCGTAAACGGCGAATCTTCGCGCTTATAGTACCCCTTCATGACGTTGGGGCCGCGCACGAGAATCTCTCCGTCGTCGCGTTGCGTTTGGAATACGCGCTTGCCCGAACGCTCGTATTGCGAAAAATTCGGCC
>Ga0207021_1227_pt1 | contig 10815 bp, 7 predicted proteins | sample Alteio_BWMinCont_49_FD_153496 | JGI IMG/M metagenome (GOLD analysis project Ga0207021, IMG submission 153496) | Enriched cells from forest soil in Barre Woods Harvard Forest LTER site, Petersham, Massachusetts, United States -... | ecosystem: Environmental > Terrestrial > Soil > Temperate forest >... | reverse complement strand
AAAGAAGAAATCTATTTCGAGCCATAGATCCCCCCTTGAACGATGAAGTGGGATCCGCTCGCGCGCTGAGCGAGAGCCGACGTATTGGATGAAACACCCGAGACGGCAAATTGGCTTCCGCTCGCTTTTCCACCGGTCTGCGAGTCGGTACTGAACGCGCTACCGGGGTTCTGGGTCAATTGGGAGGTGGAATTAGTGAGCTGGCGATTGAATCGAGGGGCGCAGCCGCACACGAGGGCCGCGCAAAGCGCCAAACAGCCATAAAGTGAGAGAATCCCGTGCCGCATACGTCCTTTTGGGTCTCAAACAGGTTTGATCAATAGGGTCCCTCTTATTATCGTATGATTGACTAAAATACTCAAATATGAACAGGGTTATTTCCTATTTAATATCAATGAGTTAATCGAAATTTTTGCGACTTAACAGTGTCAGCCGAGATCGTCGGCCAGAAACTCCCGGAGCTTTGCCACGACCTTCGCCTCGATTTGGCGAGCGCGCTCTCGAGTCAGGCCGTACTGATCGGCTACTTCCTGAAGCGTCTTGGGTTCTTCGGAGAGAAGTCGGGCGTGAAGCAGGTTTTTTTCCCGCTCATTGAGCTCTTTTTCAAACTCCGGGAGTCGATCTTCGAGAAGCTTCAGCAATTCCTGCCGCGCAAGCTGCTCATCCGCGGATTCGGTCTGATCGACAAGGTAGTCCATGTGGGACGAGCCCGTTCCACTTTCGGAACCATCCGTACTGATTGGAGCATCCAGCGACATCTCGGCTCCGCGACCCGAAAGGCGCTGTTCCATTTCGACGACGTCTTTTTCACGGACGTTGAGTTTTTCAGCGAGGAGTTTGGGGCCTGCGAGCAGACCCTGCGCTTCGAGGCGCTCTTTCTCACGGACGAGATGATAGAAAAGTTTTTTCTGAGCCTGCGTCGTCCCGACTTTGACGAGGCGGAAGTTATCGAGCAGATATTTCAGAATGTACGAACGAATCCACCACGAAGCGTAATAGCCCAGGCGCGCGCCTTTGGAGGGATCAAACTTGGAAACGGCCTTCATCAGGCCGATGTTGCCTTCCTGAATCAGGTCCAGGGTGTTGGCGTACATCGTGCGGTATTCCATCGCGATTTTGACCACGAGCCTTAGATTGGCCTGGACGAGGGCCTTGGCTGCTTCGATATCTCCTTTTTCGCGCAGGCGCATCGCGAGTGCGAGCTCTTCCTGCACATCGATCAGGGGATAGCGGCTCACCTCGTCGAAGTAGCGACGCAGCGGGTCCGACGAAGAGACGGCGGGAAGGTTGTCCGAGTGTTCGTCTTCGCCCGTGCCGGCATAGGCTTCCGCGTCGTCCTCGCGCTCCGTATCATCCATCTCGTCGATTTCGTCATGAGAGACTTCCGACGGAACCCGTGGCTTTTCGGCCGGAAGGACTTCCGGATTCAAAGCTTTCGGTTTCTTCGGAGGCTTTTTCATGTGGTACAACATAGCCGATGGAGATCAGTGGAATCAAGGTTGCCCCGGGGGAGACGCGTGAGATTTATCTCAAGGTCTCGGAGAGCTACCTTTCGGGGAGCATTCAGGTTCCGGTCACCGTAATTCACGGGAGAAATCCGGGACCTACGGCTTTTGTCATGGCGGCGATTCACGGCGACGAGATCAACGGCGCCGATATCGTGCGCCGGCTCATTTTCGACGTCGATCACGAGCAGCTTTCGGGCACTCTGATTGCCATTCCGGTCGTCAACATCCCAGGATTCCTCGCGCAGTCGCGGTACCTTCCTTACCATCGGGATCTGAACCGGTTCTTTCCCGGAAACCGCAAAGGGAATAACGCCGAGAGATTCGCGTCCCGAATTTTCAGGGAAATCGTTTTGAAATGCGATTTCGGGATCGACCTCCACACGGCGGCTGACGGAAGACTGAACCTACCGCATGTTCGCGGCGACATGACTCATCCTAAAGTCCGGAATCTTGCCCGCGCGTTCGGGGAAACCGTGATGCTCAATCAGCACGGCGTGCGGGGCTCTCTCAGGCGCGAGGCGACTGAGGCGGGGGTTCCGACGATTATTTTCGAAGCAGGGGAGACGGGTAAATTTTCGACTCGGGTTTCGCTCGCGGGGCTTCGGGGAGTGCTGAACGTCTTCACGGCCATGGGAATGTGGCCGGTCCATGAGCATAAGAAGCCGCCGTTTCAGATCATCGTCAAGGCCAGCGAGTGGGTGCGCGCCGAAAAGGGCGGGATTTTGGATCTTTCGGTCAGGCCGGGGGACCTTGTGTACGAGGGAGATCTCGTCGGCTCCATCTTCAATCCGTTCGGACGGACGGTGACTCAGATCCGCGCTCCTCGGACCGGAATCGTGGTGGGAGTGACTACGGCACCTTTGACCATTCCAGGTACGGGTGTGATTCACTTGGCGAAGCTCAAGAAGACCCTCGGCGTCGTCGAGCGAGCGCATAAAAAAAGGACCCGTCAGCGCAAGAAAGCTCGACAATCCTGAGGGTGGTCTTAGACTTAAGAGATGGCGCGCCGATCCGCAAAATCACGGCGGTATAAGAAGACCGTTTTCAAAAACGGCCTCACTCTCCTGACTGAGCGTCACCCCGAATTTCAAAGTCTTTCGATCGGCGTTTGGGTCAAAGTCGGCACTCGTCACGAGCATCCGCGCGAGGCGGGAGTTTCGCATTTTCTCGAACACATGCTTTTCAAAGGCACCGAGAATCGCAGCGCGCTTGAGATCGCCCGCACCGTCGACGAAGTCGGTGGGGATTTCAACGCGTTCACGACGCGCGAGTATACTTGCTTCCACATTCTGCTTCTCGCGCGCGACGCGGGACTGGGACTCGACATTCTGAGCGACGTCGTATTGAACTCCGACTTCAACGCCGCGGAACTGGAGCGCGAGCGCAAGGTGATTCAGCAGGAAATCGCCATGGTCGAAGAAGCGCCCGAAGAGCTCGTGCAGGATTTTTACTTTGAGGTGATTTACGGCAAGCACGGACTCGGCCGTCCGATCCTGGGGACCGAAACGAGCATTCGTCGCATGAGACGTCGCGATCTTCTCGCTTTTTTTCGCAAACACTATCGACCCGAGCAGACCATCATTTCGGTCTCGGGTAATATCTCGCACGAAACCGTGAAGAAGAAGCTGCGCGGGTTAGCGCGCAAGGAATGGCCGGGACGCGAGCCGGGTCAAGTGAGCCGCAAGGATTTTGGTTTTGAGCGTGCACCCAAAATGCGCGACGGCACTTGGTGGATCAAGCGCAGGACCGAGCAGGTCCACATGGTCTGGGGCGTGGAAGGCGTGACGTACTCGTCGCGCGATCGCTTCGCGACGTATCTGCTCAACCTGTATCTGGGCGGTGGCATGAGCTCGCAGCTCTTTCAGGAAATTCGTGAAAAACACGGCCTCGCTTACACGGTCTATTCGAACCTCTCGTCCTTTGTCGACGCCGGTGTGTTTTCCGTTTATGCGGCGACGGGGATGAAACAAGTCCCGCTCTGCCTGAAGCTGATTGAAGAAAGTGTCGAGAAGACCAAGCGCGACCTTTTGACTGAGGACGAACTGCGGTCCGTCAAAGATAATTTAAAGGGAACGATTCTTCTGAACTCGGACAGCGTCGAGACGAGGATGGTTTCGATCGCGAAGAATCAGATGTTTCTGGAAAGAGTCGTCCGCGTCGAAGAAGTTTGCGCGATGATCGACGCCGTTACTGCTGAGGATTTTCGTCGCGTCGCGAGAAAGATTTTCCGGCATGGGAAACGAAGTATTCTGCTGATGGGACCGAATCCTACCAAACAGGTACGTAGTAAATTGAAGCCGAAGATACTTACGCAGTACTCCAAATAAGTTCAGTTTGGGTTGAATGTTTAATGTTGGAGTATGTGTCTCTGTACAGTTTCAGTACAGTCCCGGTATTGAATTTGCTTCTAGCCACTTATGCTTAAGGATTTTTTGGCGTATCGATTGGCGCGAGACATTCACTGGACCTGCAGGAGGTTGAGAGTCTCGTATTTTCTGCGGGATCAGTTGCTGCGAGCGAGTTCTAGCGTGGTCTTGAATTTGGCCGAAGGTTCCGGAAAACGGACACCCCACGAGCAACGACGCTTCTACAGCATCGCCCTTGGTAGTCTTCGCGAATGCGAAGCCATTATCGATTTGGAAAAAGTAGATGACATAGAACTATCAAAGAAGGTCGATCATTTGGGTGCCGTTCTGTTCAAGCTGTCACACAGACAGAACTCAAACAGTACTGAAACTGTACAGAGACTCAAACTCCAACATTAAACATTCAACCCAAACTGATTATTCCTGGCTCTTCTGCCGCCGCTTCCAAACCACAAACCCCACCACCGCAACCAACAGCCCGATCAGCAAGAGCGAATTGTCAGCCTGTTTAGGCTTCTGTGCCGCTTGGTCGGATCCGCCCTGGGGAATATTTCCAAAGACGACGCTGTTATCCACCGTGTTCGGCGGAATCGCGGCATTTGCGAACAGATTCGTGCCTGCAGGAGCGGCGTTCATTCCACCTGGCTTGCGGAAGACTTTGAGCGTGCGAACCATGCTGTCGAAATCTTCGAGATAAGATTGGAACTTTGCTTTGTTGATCGAATAGGTGACGAGGACACCGATGTCTTCTTTGATCGTCGCCAGGTAGCGCGTGTAGAAGCCGGGGATCTCGGACTCTAAGTGGAGAGAATCAACCCAAGTCTGGCCGTTGACGGACAGATCTTTCGTATATTTCGGTTCCGATTTAACCGGCTTTCCTTGAATGCTGGTGTAGCTCTTCGCAGCTTTCAAATAGGTGCGGTATTGGTCCACGCTGTCTTGCGGGCCGGCGATTTTCGCGGCGAGAACGATGATGGCGTCTTTCTTCTTGGCCGGGTCCGTATTTTGGCAGACCCACTCTGCGCCTTCCAAGTTGCAAGTCCACTGAGGCGGAAGTTCGAATTCGATGAACTGGTTTGCGAATCTCGAGGCGTAGCCGGGCTGCGCGCCCAGGGCGAGAGCCAAGAAGGAAATCGAAATCCAGAAATTTTTCGAAATTCTCATACTGTCATCCTCACAGAGTAGCTGCTATTGAACCAGCCGTTTCGCGATAAAGCCTTCGTTGATGTTCCGTTCCTTAAAATACTCGATAATCGTCAGAGCCGCCTCATCTGATTTTACACTGGTTACCTGGGCTCGCGCTACTGCTTCGGCGACACGCCCGTCCGAGCGGACTGAAAAGATGTCGAAGACCTGCCCTTTTTCGACCCCGTCGATCGAACCCTTGTCGATTTTGACCAGATTGAGTCGGTCATTCGCCTTGGTGACGGTTGCCTCGAGGGAATAGTCCTGAATGCCCTGGTTCGCCTTGCTGTAGGCGGTTCCTTCGTCCGTCGGGGGGCCAAACGTGATCTTGAATCCTGCCGTGATCATTTGACCGTTCGGGGCGTTTTCTCCCCAAATGCTTTGTTCATAGGCCAGGAAGATTCTCGTACTGCTTTGGAACAGGTAGCCGATTTCGCCGTGAAGAATGATGGTTTCGGGATTGATGGCGTCCGTGATCAGGCTTCCGCCCGCGCCAGTGGCGAAGCCGCTCGGCTTGGTCATCGCGGTCGTGGTGTCCTGGTTCATCGAAGTCGTTCCGAAAGCCGCGAAGCGAGCCGTGAGGCCGCTGATTTTCGGTTCAGTCCCCGCGCTCAGAGTCCAGGGCATCTGGGCCGAGAAATGGCTGGAGCGTGCCGTGTAGCCCGCGCCACCCCCGAGTGAGATCGCTCTTTCGCCGTCTGCCCAGACGGGAATTGAAAGAAAGCCGCCGGCCGTAATATCGAGGCTCTGGTCTCCGACATAAGGAGTCTTCGTTTGATCGTCGCCGCTGACGCTGTAGCCGGGAAAATCCACCTGGCCCTGCAGATCCAGAGCGAAGGGGAGCCAGCTTCCGAGGGATTTCGGGGCCTCGAAGACGCGAAAAGTCGCGCCCGCCGATTGATCCGCCAGGCCGAAGGATGTTCCGGTGCCGATCGAGTTGTTGGTTTGAACCCGTGCCCAGGTGAGCCTTCCGAAGAAACTCAGGCGATCGAGAAGACCCAGCTGAACGAGCCCATCGATTTCCTGGCGCGAGTAGTTATCTGAGTTCGGAGCGGCAACAAGCAAACCCTGCGGCCCATAATTCTGGTTCGACATGTAGTAAAGAAAGTCGCCTTCGACGCTCGCCGAATGGACGGGCTCATAATGGTCTTCCCAGTGGTGAAGAAAGAAGTCAGCTCGTGCTAAGCTCGGAAGCAAAACAAGAGTCAGCGAAATCGCCGCTGTAATGCTGCGCGCCGTTTTTAGAAAGTGCACCATTCATTAAACATTGCCATAGGTTGCTTGCTGGGTGTAGCTTAATCGGGCTGAAATCTAAGGGGAAATCATGTCCATTTACGAAGAGTCATTGGAATACCATTCGCGCGGCCGCAAAGGGAAAATCGAAGTCGTCCCGACCAAGCCCGTTTCGACGCAGCATGATCTTTCGCTGGCGTACTCCCCTGGGGTTGCCGAACCCTGCCGGATGATCGCCGAGAAGGAAGAGCTCGTCTACGAATACACCGCAAAGGGTAATCTCGTGGCCGTCGTCACCAACGGAACCGCAGTTCTGGGCCTGGGCGACATCGGTCCTTCCGCCTCCAAGCCCGTGATGGAAGGCAAAGGCATTCTTTTCAAGAAATTCGCCGACATCGACGTTTTTGACATCGAATTGAACGCCAAGAACCCCGATGACGTGATTCGCGCCTGCGAGATGCTCGAGCCGACCTTCGGCGGCATCAACCTCGAGGACATCAAGGCCCCCGAGTGCTTCTACATCGAAGAAGAGCTGAAGAAGAGACTCAAGATTCCGGTCTTTCACGACGACCAGCACGGCACGGCCGTCATCAGCGGCGCGGCTTTTTTGAACGCCCTTGAAATCGTCGGAAAGAAAATCGAAACCGTTCGCGTCGTGTTCTGCGGCGGCGGTGCTGCCGCGATCGCCTGCGCAAACCTGTACCTCAACTTGGGCGTTCGTCGCGAAAACATCATCATGTGCGACTCCAAGGGCGTGATCTACAAAGGCCGCAAAGAGGGGATGAACCCGTACAAAGAACGTTATGCCGTCGAAACCGACAAGCGCACGGTCGGCCAGGCTCTTGAAGGCGCCGATGCTTTCGTCGGCGTTTCCGTCAAGGACGGGATTTCGGCCGAAATGATCAAGAAGATGACCAAAGATCCGATCATCTTCGCGATGGCGAACCCGGATCCTGAAGTTCTTCCCGAAGACGTGTTGAAAATCCGCCCCGACGCGATCATGGCGACGGGGCGCTCCGATTATCCGAACCAGGTGAACAACGTTCTGGGGTTCCCGTTCATCTTCCGTGGCGCTCTGGACACCGGCTCGACCGCGATCAATGAAGAGATGAAAATGGCCGCCGTCAAAGCGCTCGCTCAGCTGGCGAAAGAAGACGTACCTGAGAGCGTTTCTCGCGCTTACGGTGGACAGAAATTCAAGTTCGGCCGCGAATATCTGATTCCGAAGCCTTTCGATCGTCGCGCGCTTCTCTGGGTCGCGCCCGCGGTTGCTGAAGCGGCAATCAAGTCCGGCGTCGCACGCAAGAAAATCGACATCGGTCAGTATCGCGACAAGCTGGAGACCCTGCTTGGCACGACTTACACCGTCATGCGCGGAATCAAAAAGCGCGTCTCCAGTGGGATCAAGAACGACACTTCACAGCTTGCGAAGATCGTACTTCCCGAAGGCGAAAGCTCGAAGATCCTTCGCGCTGCTCAAGTCATTCGCGAAGAAGGAATCGCTGAACCGATTCTTCTCGGCAATGACCAGCTCATCATGGGCAAGATCCGTGAAGCGGGTCTCGAAGAAGCACTCAAAGGCATCCGAATCATCCGTCCTTCGACGAGCGATATGCGGGATCTTTATTCGCAAAAATTCTTCGAGAAGCGTCAACGCAAGGGCGTGACTTATGCGCTCTCGCGCCAGCTCATGAAGCAGAACAACTATTTCGGCGCGATGATGGTCGAAATGGGAGACGCCGACGGACTGCTCAGCGGGATTTCGCAGAGCTACCCCGAAACGCTGAAGCCTGCCATCCAGGTCATCGGTGTGAAGCCCGGCTCTCGTCTCGCGGGCATTTACATGATGATCTTCCGCAATCGCGTGCTCTGGTTTGCCGACACGACCGTCAACATCGATCCGACGGCCGAAGAACTCGCTGACATCGCGATTCAAACTGCCGAAACGGCGCGCAGCTTCTCGCCCGAGGAGCCTCGCGTAGCGATGCTGTCATTCTCGAACTTCGGCTCGAACAGTCATCCGAGTGCGGTGAAAGTTCGTGAAGCCGTGGAAATCGTCAAGCGTCGCATGCCGGATCTGACGATCGATGGTGAGATGCAAGCCGACGTGGCCGTGAGTGCGGACGTTTCGAAAGAAAGCTTCCCGTTCAACCTGGTCGCGGGCGACGCGAACATCCTGATCTTCCCGGACCTCCAATCCGGAAACATCGCCTACAAACTCATGGCTCGTTTGGGCCAGGCCGAAGCAATCGGGCCGATCCTTGTCGGTATGAAAAAGCCGGTCTTCGTTCTTCAGCAGGGTTCCGACGTGAACGACGTCGTGAACATGGCTGCGATCACCGCAATGGAAATTCAACTCCGCAAAAAAGGGGAGAACCACCGTGTCAGCACCTAAGAAACAAATCGTCCTCACCGAAGAAGCTCCGAAACCGATCGGGCCCTATAGCCAGGCGGTTCAGGCTGGAAATCTTTTGTTCTGCTCCGGGCAGATCCCATTGGACGCCAAGAGCGGTCAGATCTCGGCTCAAGACGTCGAAGGCCAGACCCGCAAGGTGATGGAAAACATCGCCGCCGTTCTTCAAGCGGGCGGAAGCGCGTTTGATCAGGTCGTGAAGACCACGATTTTCTTGAAATCGATGGGTGATTTCCCGAAGGTCAACGAGATCTACGGCTCCTACTTCAAGGCGGATCCGCCGGCTCGCTCGACGGTTGAAGTTTCACGTCTTCCGAAAGACGTGCTCGTCGAGATCGAAGTCATCGCCTTGGTCGGTTGATCCGATAGGGATTTGCATTCGGGTGGATTTGTAAGAGACTGGATCTCCAATGAAAAAACAGGAAGAGAGCTTTGTCGAGTATCGGCGGCGCGTCCTGGATCCGATTTCGTCTTCGTTTTGCGCAGCCAAGTGGCTGAACGCGACTATGTGGCTTTCGAGAGGAATGACGGCGAGCTGCCATCACCCGGACCCGCATGCGATTTCGCTGGAGAAGGTTCTCAAGAACCCCAAGGCGCTCCACAATACCGAGCATAAAAAGCAGATGCGATTCTTCATGCAAGGGGGCGTGCGGCCGCCGGAATGCGAGTATTGCTGGAAGATCGAGGATACCAAACGGGACAGCGTCAGTGACCGGGTATTCAAAAGTCAGATCTACTCCGATGCCGAGATCGAGCGAATCGCACGGCTGGATTCGGAAGCGGATGTCGTGCCGAAAACTCTTGAGATCGCCTTTGATCGGATTTGTAATTTCGCATGCTCCTATTGCAACCCGACCTTCAGCACGACATGGGCGCGCGATATTCTGAAGAATGGCCCCTACCAGGGAATAAAGAGTAAGGACCGGGTCCATTTTGAGACGGACGGCTCGGGGCAGGAGCGATTTGGGGAAGGAAGCGAGAATCCGTACGTTCAGGCATTCTGGAAGTGGTGGCCTGAGCTTTCTCAAGAGCTCCAGGAGATCCGGATCACGGGCGGCGAGCCCCTGATGTCCACGGAGGTCTGGAAGTTCTTCGATTACTTCAAAGATCATCCGGAAAGTCCGATGAGGTTTGCCCTCAATACCAATCTCGGGGCCCCGCAAAAGCAGGTCGAGAGGTTGATCGAAGCCAGTCACCTCGTCAAGAATTTCGACATCTACACGAGCTGTGAAGCCGTCGGTGCGCAAGCGGAGTATATCCGCGACGGAATTCATTTTGACAGCTACATCGCCAACGCCGAAAAGCTTCTCCGCGAAGGAAACTTCCGTCTCCTGAACTTCATGATGACGGTGAACATGCTCTGCCTCTATTCCATCACTGATCTTTTGGATCTCGTGCTCGAGTTGAAATCCAAGTATCCCAAGACGATCGTGACTTGGAGTTTGAATATTCTGAATACGCCAGCCTTTATGAGCCCCCTGGTCTTACCCCCGGAGTGTGGCTGGATGTTCACGACGAATGGGCACTGGAAGTTCACACCTTACATCCGCGAGTCTTTAAATAAACTCAGGCTGCGCTGGATCACCGTCAGTATCGACAGCCTGATTCCGGAGGTGTATTCGGCGATTCGACTCAAAGGGGATCTGAAGAAGGTATTGAAGACTTTCGACGATTTTCTCCGGTACCGTGAAGAGCGGGCCTCGCAAGGGCGTCCTTTTACGCTAGCGATACAGACGGTCATCCAGAAGGCCAACATCTCCGAAATCCCTGAATTCGTCCGGCTCGCAAAAGACCGAGGCGTCGTGCTGAACCTGATCCCCATGTCTTCGGGGCCGACCGAGAGCGATGGGATCCGACATCTTCCTCTGGATGAGCGTCGCAAACTTTTTCTTTCGCTCACCGAACTCTATCAAAAAACCGAGTGCGTCAGTCTTCCGCTAAGTCCGATGCGGAACCGCGTGAAATCCTCGCCAAGAAGGCCCCTGATTAGAATGATCAGAGGGTTTCATACCATTCGACGAATGACTGCGGGAAGACGGAGCGGATATTCTTCCCTCTTCGCTTGTCGTATTGCTCAAAGAATCTCTTCATGTCTTTGGCGAGGATTTCA
>Ga0207021_1221_pt1 | contig 10854 bp, 16 predicted proteins | sample Alteio_BWMinCont_49_FD_153496 | JGI IMG/M metagenome (GOLD analysis project Ga0207021, IMG submission 153496) | Enriched cells from forest soil in Barre Woods Harvard Forest LTER site, Petersham, Massachusetts, United States -... | ecosystem: Environmental > Terrestrial > Soil > Temperate forest >... | reverse complement strand
AGCACGACGATGAGTACGACCGTCCCGCCGATACCCAAGCCTCCGCCCATTCCCCATCTTTGGTGCCCGTAGTAACCGCCACCGCCGCCGAACAAGAGCACTAGAAGAATAATCAGTAGTAACATCAGACTCTCCTCTTCTATGTCTGGATCCCCCCAGAACCCAACGACAACGCCCTACGCTTCGCCCCCCGTTTCTTTCTCTTCGTCCGGTTGTATGTATTCTTCGGGTGTCGTTGCTTGGGTCCCGCCACACCATTTGTCCATTTCGTTTCTCTTGCCGTTCAAGAACGAAGTGCCCCAGCCCCACTTTTCGAGATCGGGTGAAGGAGAAGGCATTTTGGAAGACTCGTTTTTGTCCACGAAAATGCTCCCGTGCGAAAGTCTAAAGGTTCAGGCCCGGCAGGCCCCAGCTTCCCGAACTGATTCGGGCTCTGGGGCCTGCCGTCTGTGGCTAGCGCAGAGGCAGTGCTAAGTCTATGTCTTGGGATGCGACCCCGATCGTGGTTCCGATTATTTCGCCCGAGACCACCAGCTCCACTCGGCGATTCTGTTGGCGCCCTGCCGCTGTGTCGTTCGACGCCACTGGTTGCGTCTTGCCGAATCCCTGTGACGTCATGGATGCCGCCGGAATGCTTTGTTGTGCTAGGTAATCGCGGACCGAACCGGCTCGTTGTTCCGAAAGCTGTTGGTTCATGGCATCGCTGCCTACGCTATCGGTGTAACCTTCGATTCCGAGCCGAAGATCCGGGTAGGCCAAGACGATTCCGGATATCTTGGCGAGTTTCTCTCGTGCTCCCGGCAGAAGCGTGGACTTGCCGGTGTCGAACAATACGTCCGACAGACTCACGATGAGACCACGGGCGGTATCGCGAGTGGCAAAGATGAGGTTGAATTGTGTCAGCAATTTGGCGCGCAGTTCTTCACGATCCTGCACTGCTTGATGAAGCTGTTGATCGGAGGTTCTAGCCGCGAGCCGGTTGCTCTCCGATTCCGCCTCGGCGTTTCTTTGCGCCTGTTGAGCTTCCGCAGCGGCTTGATTGGCGTCAGCGGCGATCGTGCGATTCCGATCTGACTCTGCCAAGGCATTCTGCTGTTGGCGCTGCGCTTGGGCTGTAGCTCTATCAGCCTCCGCACCGCGACGATTTGCATCTTCTAGTTTTGCCGCCTCTACGTCCTTCGCGGCATCCAGACGGTCGCTTTCGATGCGCTTTACGGCGATTTCTCGGGCATCATCGGCCGTCTGCACAACTTCGCGCGATGAGGCAATAAGCGATTTATTGTCGACGTGCTTCATGGTTGCCAAATCATCGGCGCGCTTCATCTGCCCAACGGCCTTGTCATAGCTGGAGGCCGCGTAGGTCTCGGCCCCGGCTGATTTGGCGATGCGCACGGCATTACGTGCTTCAAAGAATTCCAGTGGCAGCTTGGCAGTCAATACGACGGGATCAAAACGATAGCCGGTGGGGATGTAGCCGCCCCGATCGATCAACTCATACTTCGCGTTCACGGCTTCGCTGGTTCCGTCCGTGTCGGATCGAATGGCATTTTCTAGGATCACAACGTTGCTGGGACGGCGCACTGCGAAGTAAGGTTCCGCGGTCACGATCAGCGCAAACGCCTGCAGGTCAGTAGTGACCTTCAGCTTACTGTCATAGTCATCGCCTACCAGTACTTCGCCCACGTTAATGGACCGGCCTTCGGGAGAAATTGCCCACAGGACGTAGGTCAGATACTCAGTGCCAAACGAAGTGGGCTTATCGAGGCCCTTGAATTCAGCCTGAATTTCCATTGTGCCGCGCTTGCTTTCTACCTCCGCTTCGCCGGATGCCCTCGGCATTAGGTTGGTACCCTTGAAATCTACCTTTGTGGAGCCGCTGCGGTGCTCATATTGCTGACTACGTTTACGCCATATGCCGGCGGCGTCTGATTCAGAGAATTTGTGGTTTGTGCCTGGGCGATTGTGCCTGCGCCCAAACACACCAGGACTGCCAAGAGTCTTGCGGGACTTTTCACGTTGAGTCTCCTTGAGAAATGCTGAGGTCCGCAGTATCACGCTTTGCGAAAACAAATACTGTGCTCTATTGCACGTCTTGCGAGGATTCATATTGAGAGGAGCTCAAGACGGCTCGCGGAAGTAGGTGGACGTAGCACAGGCCTGTACAGGCTTGGACATGAACCTCGATTCCCGTCGCCGTTTTTCTCGCCGATGAATGGAGGGCTGCCCGGCGTTCTAGACGTCCGTGCTACATGGAATATTTTTCTACTTCCGAGAATCTGGCCCGCTGTTGCAACAGGACACTCACGACGAGCCAGGACGGCCAAAAGTTGTGAAGACTCCGGCGAGCATCAACGCCCACGCCGCTCCGAGCGAGATGCCGCTCACAACATCCGTCGCATAATGAACGCCGAGGTACACGCGCGAGGCACCAACCATAACAAGCACTGCCGACGCAGCCAGGACAATTGTGGCTCTCGCGCCCGCGTGCTGTACGTAACCGCCTGCAATAATCGCGATCGTCAAGTAAAGCGCCGTGGTCGAAACCGAGTGTCCGCTCGGGTACGAAAAGCCCGACACGACGATCAACTGCTGGGCTTCCGCTGGACGAGTTCTTTCGATGATGTCCTTGGTCGCGATTGTCAAGATTCCTGCACCCGCCGAAGCCGCGAGCAATTGAAGGGCGCCCAGTCGGTCACGCAACACGAGCAACACCACGAGAGTGAAAGCGGAAAACAATACCACCAGGGTGATCGACCCCAGAGCTGTGACGTCGACTGCCGCCATCGTAAGCCATGGCGTTCGGGCTTTTGCCACAGTTAGCAGAATCGTCCTGTCCACGGCACTGACGTCGCCCTCGATCAACTCCCTTGTAATGCGGATAAATATCAGGAGTGCGAGCGCAGCACCGCCCAACCACAAGGAGAGCCGCCCCGCACGGGCCGAGAACAGAGGTCGACTCACGGACTCAACCTCAGCAACAAATCGCGACCCGTCGAACTCGTTAAGAATCGGGACGAATCGGGGTATCTGTAAACAAGACTTTGAGAGCTGTAAAATCTTGCCTTCATCGCGCCGCCGGAGGTTCTTGGTCGGTGGGAATTCCGACTAGGTAGCGATAGAACGCAACGGCCCGGTTGACCGAGGAAGACTCATTTCCCCCGAGCAGCCGGTTGGCATTCTTTCCTGTTCGCACGATGCCGTAGTAGCGCCAGACGTTATCCGATTCGCGATCGAAAAAGTAGATCGATTGCATCTCACCCGGGTGAAGGATAGGTACGAGGAGGTAGCGCATCGTGCTGACGTTCTCGATTTTAATGACGACCCGGTCTGCCGAGGCCTCAGCAATTTGCATTCGATAGATGGCTTTGCCGGAAAGGTTATCGGCCTGTTCAAAGTAGACTACGTTGCCTTGCATCATTTCATAGGGCGCGAAGTCTTTGCGACGTTGGCCAGACTGCAAGTCACTCAGAGCGTAGGCATCGACAATTAATGTTTGCCACTGCTTGTGAGTGGTGGACCAGTAGCGCATACCCGCAAGTTCCGAAATTGCCCCGATGTGGCTAAGCAAACCCTCGGCTTCCGACGCATGCCGAAATCGCGCGACGGTGGTTACCAACGTCGTAAAACCCAATGCCGTCCAACCAGTGCACGCGGGCGGTCTCCAGTCACCAGCGAAATCAGACTGGCTCCATGACTTCACGAGGGCCGAATCCTCCAGACTAGGATAGGACGGTATTATGAGTTCCTTTCCGCATGGCGGCTGCGGTCCCAGCTCCGCCGCCTGCAGCGCAGGGGGAGAATGCGGGAAGCGATCTGCCTCTTGGGCTAGACAGATTGCGGGCAGGATCAGGATGAGTACCGGAAAAGTAAGCGCATCCCGGAACCGGGACGGGCGCTTCTTAGTTCCCATGATGATCCCTTGCCTCCTGGACTCAATGCATTGGCCCAGCGTCTATTACGGAAGAGGTATCTCCGCCGGTTGGATCGATAGCAAGACCTCTGCCGGTGGTGCAGCCTTCAACTGCGCGACCTGCATCTGCACTTTGGCCCAGGCCTTGACGTTGCTCTTTGTAGAGTAGGGAGCGTCTGGCTCGGAAAAGAAGCGAAGCAATTCCTCGCGCACCCCGGCTGAGGCTCCAGCGAAATCTTGCTCGGCCAGCATGCCGAGGAGCCTGACCTGCGCTTCGTCATTCATCCGATATTGTCCGGGCCCGGTGATGCCCCCAGTGTCGAAGTTGTCGTTGATCAATTCCAGGTGACCCGCAGCCTCGTCGGACAAAAGAGCCCGGTAACGATCCAGTGTGGTATTGAAGCTTGCCTCAAAGATTGTTTCCACTTGCGGGGTGGGCAGACGGAGTTGCAGCACTCTAAGAGGCCCGAATTTGGGTACCAACCTGTAGAGGAACGCTAGAAACTTCTCGCCAAAACTCGGTCGTTGATAATTTGTACCCCATTGCTTCTCATAACTTGATCGAGAGAGGTTGTAAAGAAACTTATTCTTGGTGATCCCGGGCGCGTCTTTCTGGATGTCGTCTTTCTTCAACGTCCACGCAATGCGCGTGGCCTTTGGAATCTGCTCGCTGACGGCGTGGCGGTAGGAACTCAGGACTCGGTCTTCATCCGTAAGGACCGCCTTGAGTCGCAGGCCGTAGGTTTCCTGGAATGCCTGTTCAAGCAAAGGAATCGCCACCTGAAAACCAATGAAATCGTGATAGGTCTCTGGAGCGTAGCGCTGTTGGGCTATTTCCAGGACGTCAAAGCCAAATTCCGTCTTGACATGCGCGAGAGGGTCGTTCTCATACGTCACGCTTTTGCCATACTTCTTTTCTAGTTTGGGATAGAGGAGGGGCACGGCACGGTTGGTTGCATTCGGATGACCCGTGTTATCCGAGGCGTAGTGTGAGAGTGCGCCGAGCGCAAACGCATAAGCATTCAAATCCTTCGATTCCTGCGCGTCACGGAGGAGCGCAAGAACAAAATCACCGCTTCTCACATAGTGGGTGAGATCGCTGAAAAAGATGCTGCCGTGCGGATAGTAGCCCAAGTCTTGAATAATGGCGCCGCCGTAGGCGTACCCATGTGCCTCGCGCAGTTCGTCCGGCGTGGCGTCTGGGAAGCGCTTGAGCAGGACGGGCTTGATGCCCGTATCCCAAGCAGAGTCGATGATGGCTTCATGAGAGAGCACGGAGTAGGCCGCACAGCGCGTCGGCCACGATAAAACCAAGACCAGGACGCACACCGCTGCAAGACCAGCTCCCCCAAAAGTATGTATCTTGCCTGGCAACATTTGGATTCCCCTCCGTCGTTTCCCGCGACACCGTCGCCCGATGAACTCCTCAGGCGAATCCAGCTGTGGCGACGTCTTTCTCTCGATTCAGATCGATCCCAAATAGTCTACTCCGTAGGACGGGCGCTCGTAGGATCCGGTAAGCTTGATGGGCACCACTTCACCGGCATCTCTCTTTTTCAAGAACGGTTCCACAACTTTAAGCAGAAATGACCGGACTCCCTTCGATCCCTTGGAAAGCCTGGCGTCGAGTTGCAGAGTCCCGTGGAGATTTATCTGCTCGTTGACAAGGCCATATGTGCCATGCAGCTGCGCCAGTGCGCCCGGAAGGCTGAAGGATAGCGTTGAGAATGTCGCTATCCCATTCTTGACCTCGACGTGTCCTTTCAGATTGGAAACGACGCTCTCGGGATCGCCGTCCTCCTTCTCGCCCTGGGCTCGCTCGCTCAGAGAGTTGACGTCCTGTTGGATCTCGTAATGAGTGAAGCGCATCGTGTCGATCCCGAAGTCTCCCTGCAAAGTGATCTGGTCTAGGAATCGCCCCTGTTCGAACGGAAATGCAACTCTTGTCCGGAAGTTCATCGATCCGGTGAGCGTTGGGCGATTCGACTTAGCGAAAAGGCGCAACCAATCCTCAATGCGGCCCTTTGTTTGCGTTGCGCCAATCGATACGGTCTTGCCTGTTTCGCTTGGTTTTCCGGCCACTTCACCTTGCGATGCCACTAACGTGTTCTCAAATTGCGCGTTCACCGACTGTAGAGAAACATTGCCGTCGGCGCCGTTCACGACGGCATGAAATTGCGTATTCAGGTGAACCGAATGGCCGCTTCTGGTCACCTGAAAATCTGGCACGTCGGTTGCGCCTTCGACGTCGATGTGCTCCACTACCCCGTAGAATTTGCCATCGGAGGATAGCGTTCCCGCGATGCCCGGAAATGTTCCCAGGTTCGCCTGTTGAAACCCGTACGAGCCGGACAGAGCGATGTGGTTGAAATCGCTCGGCCTCAAGGGACCTAACTGCCCGTCGGCACGTACTTCCCCTGGGGGTTCGGGATTCCGCAGGGTGGCATGGAACGACATCGGCCGGTCGTCGGCTACGGAGTCTAATCTCAATCGGTGAATATCGAATTGGAGGGGTTCTGTGGGGCCTTTGTCGCGCGCAAATCGCACCACCGCCCCATCGGCGATGATCTCGCCAATGATCAATGCCGACTGTGAGGTACGGCTAGTCCGTTGCATCTCATCCTTGCGCTCGCTGCTCGACGGTATCAGTACGTGCAAACCTTCCACTTTCACCTGTCCGATACGTTTGGGACTCGTGAAAAGACCGATGTATCCGCCCCGGATTGTGAGTTTCTCTACGGTGGCCAGCGCCGGAGCGTTTCGATCGTTGTTGAGATGAAACGTGATTCCTTCGATGACGCAGCCCGGGGGGAGATACGTGCCGCGAAACGTCTTGAACTCGACCATACTGGAGAACCTTTCCTGCAATGCCGTGATGACAGCGTTCTGCGTGAATGGCCAGCGGCTCGCCAGCAACATAATCAGACTGCCGATGACAACAAGAACCGATGCCCCAGCAATCTCGACCCAGCGATAAAATACGTTACGCTCCAGCTTAAAGAAGGGCATAACGCCTCCCTTTCGCGCTCTGAAGAGACGGATCCGCTATTCTCCGAGGACTTTCTCCGCTTGGCCGATTCTCTTTTGAATCTTTCCACCCGTCTTTTCAACCAGCCCTGCTACTTCCAAACGGCAATTCTTGGTTGCTCGTCCAACCATTTGTCTGACTCTGCCTTTCATTTCGTGAACGTTTCCTCTGGTCTTGTCCCTAGTGCTCCGCTTCATGGGCTTGTCTCCTTTGGTTGGATCCGCAAGCTCCCGGTAAGCCTTCACCCGGGAGCCTCGCGCTCAACTTCGTTTCAGAGCGGTCCTTACGATGTCAGCGCACCCCGCCGACCAAGTACACGATCAGGAGGATGAGCAGGATGGTCCCGAACAAACCCAGGCCGCCGCGTGGTCCCCATCGGGAGTACCCGTAGTAGCCTCCTCCTCCACCAAAGAGCAAGAACAGAACAATGATTAGGAGTAGCATCGAAGTCCTCCTTTCCTATCAGTTCTTCCCAGCGCGAACCCCATCCTTCAGTTTTTCGGCCTTGGCGGTGAAAGGCCGGAAGCCCGATCCTTAGTGGCTATGACCTGTTCCTCGCCCCCATGAGCAGCAAGGCCGCCCCTCCAGCCAATGCCAAACCTCCAATTATTGGAGGAAGAGGAATTCGCTCGTGATCTTCTGTGGTGATATGTACCGATCCCACGTCGAGGACGTCTCTCTGACGGCTATAGTTGATGCCTTGATAGGCGAGGGCCACTACGCCCAGAACAATTAATGCAATCCCAGCCAAACTGATCGGCTTCATGTTCGCGTCACCTCAATTAGGCAGATCTTCGGCCTTGAACGAACCCATAACCCTCATTTCCTCTCGTCGACTTCGGTTCGTTCAGCCGACGCGGATTCTGGAGAGGTTATGGATCAATCCAAATACGTTCAGAAGCCACAACACCACAGCGATGACCACAACCGCATTCAATAGGGACTTAATCGTTCCTTGCATTGGTATGAAGCGGTTGACCATCCAGAGCACGACACCCACCACGATCAGAACTATCATTACTTGAACTAAAGGCATGAGCTATTTACCTCCTTCTCTTCGCGGGCAGACCCGTTTGGTCTACATGATTGAAGCCTGATTTCATCTAAGCCAGTCACCCCTGACGCCCGGTTGGGCTCCCTTTTCACCTTATAGAACGAGTGACCGTTCCAGCCAGCTGCAAAGTAAACTACAAAGGGGCGCCCTTTATAATGCATTTCTCAGGACCCATCCAAAATAACGTTGAAATCGGCAAACGCCAGCGCTTGAAAATCGCAGCCAGCGGCCAAGCATTCCGTGCCCGAAAGCGCGGCAATGCTTGGCCGCGACACATTCTCCAGCCTCATGAATCACTCTGGAGTCCGTGTGGTCGGCGTGAGGTGGTCTTCAAGTGGAGCTAGTCGTGGTCGGGATGAGCGTGGCGCCAAGTCCAGTATTCGTTTTGCTGGCTGCGCTTGGCCTTCGAGTAGGTCACCCTATATTTGGGATGCTCGACGCGGAATGTCTGGTAGGAGCGCTCTTCGCGGTCATCCCAGTTATGGTAGTCCTTGTGATTACGATCGTAGACGCGGATGCTGAGCCCTTGTGGTGCGGCGTTAGCCGTGATTGCCATCGGAGCAATCAGAGCGGCACCCAGGAAAAGTGAACTTAGGAATAGTCTCTTGCGATTCATTTTGTCTCCCTCTACCGGAATTCTGTGTTGGCATTCTCGGCGTGTTGGCAGTATGCGCCCACAGCCTTGAGTAATCTGTTCAATACTGCTCACCTAGTGGAAAACATCTCACGGAACGAAGTAGTAGCCATTCTTGGCGATAACCGTATAGTTGCGCCCCTTGGTCCCAAACGACGATGCCAGGCGAACATCGAGCTTGTGCGGTTTGCCCGCGGCGCCATTGGCCGAGGTGTAGTACCCCAGCGTGTAGCGCGTCCGAATCCGCTCCAGCATCGCGTGGAACACGGCGTCGAGAGAAGCTGCGCTCGGGACGTCGAAGACCTCGCCACCGGTCTGCTCCGCAACCTTCTGAATGTTCACCAGCCCTGGAATGAATGGCGAGCCCCCCGGGTTGTATCCGGGTATTTTCAGGTTATAGACGGAGGTGTCCGCTGCGGTGGCTTCGGTGACGATGTCCTGGGTGTTCTGTCCGCCGCCCAGCGTGCTGACGTCGTCGCTGATCAGAATGATTACCCGGCGGCCCTTGGGCGCTGTCGCGAGGAAATACCTGGCGGCGATGAAGATGCCGTCGCTGATGTTGGTGGCGCCGCCGGCCTTGAAGGAATTGAACTGGTCGGCGATTGCAGTTTTGTCTGTCGTGAGCGGCGTGCGCAATTCCGCTTTGGTGGAAAAGGTAAACAACGCCACTGCATCCTCGGGCTTCAGGGAAGAGAGCGTGGCCGTCGCGGCATCGCGCAACGCGGAGAAGAATGGCCCAATCGAATCGCTGAGGTCCACCACCAGCGCGACGTTCAGAGGTAATTCGTCGCGGCTAAAGAGCGCGATCTTCTGCATCGCGCCGTCCTCGCGAACCTCGAAGTCCTCTTTTTTCAGATCACCTACGATCTGACCGGCCTTGTCCTTCACGGTCGCGTCAAGCATGACCAGACTGACGTCCACGCGAATGGGGACCTGGTCCTGTTCTTGCGCCTGTACGGGAATTGTGGCCAACGAGGCTAAGAAAACGACGAAAAGAACCAGCAAGCTGGATAGGCGCAGTCTGCTTTGCCGCAAGCGAGCAACATTCTTCATTCTGTGTTCCTAGCCCTCAGCATTCTAGCAATGTTGCATCCGCCGCTGCCGCATTCGCGCAGGTTCTGCGTGGCCGGTTTGACCGGTTTTTGCGGCCCATGCTATCTTCGCTTACAGGTGGGCCGAGGTAGCTCAGCTGGTAGAGCAGTCGATTCGTAATCGACAGGTCAGCGGTTCAATCCCGCTCCTCGGCTCCACATCCTCACCGTGAAAACGGGTACATCAGCCAGCCGATTCCGACGGCGACCGCCAGAAATCCCAGAAATGCCCACACCGCGTAGCGAATCTGCTCGCTGAACGTTCTCTTGGAAAGAAGCGCAAAGGCACTCGACACAGCGGCCGCAAATAACACCAGCGCTTGAAAATGATTCAGCATCATGCGTGATCCGTCTCGCGCCGGTGTAGCCCGATCTCGAACGCTTCCAGCACGCAGAGCAAATTCAGCACGCCGGCGCTGGCAATCAAACGCGTCCCGTAATCGCCGGCGGCATGCGCGACGTCCGATCCGGCCGGGCTAATCCGTGGCGCCAGAAAATAGAACACTCCGCTCCCAGCATCGGCGAGGAAACCCAATACCTCGAAAGCGTCCGCGCCATTCGAGTGGAAGACATTCCCCTTCATCAGCAGACCCGCCACAGCCAGCGCGCCGATCGCCACGAAGTAAACGATGGCTTTGCTCCAGCGCCGCAAGATCACGTGGCCGAGACCGGGCACGAACCAGCCTGCCGCCGCGGCCACGACGGCCATCAGCGGATTGACTCGTTCGCTTGTGGGCTGTGCCGGTTCGGCCTGTCGCGTTTCCATTTCAGCTCCGCAATTCCATCAAGACAGCAGCGGCAAGATGCCGGTCTGAACCGGACCCGTGACGCGTGCCTCGTTCCCGTCAATATACACGTCTACCTCGCTGCGCACGCCAAAGTCCGGCAGGTAAATGCCCGGCTCGATGGAAAAGCATGTCCGCGGCAGCACACGCCGGTCGTCGTGCGTCTCCAGTCCGTCCATATTCGCGCCCGCGCCGTGAACTTCCTGCCCGATGCTGTGCCCCGTGCGATGCACAAAATATTTGCCATACCCGGCTTTGTCGATGACTTCCCGCGCGGCACGATCCACCTGCCAGCCCCGCACCACTCGCCCGGCAGCCAGAGACTGCTGCACAAATCGAATCGCCTGGTCCC
>Ga0207021_1226_pt1 | contig 10859 bp, 13 predicted proteins | sample Alteio_BWMinCont_49_FD_153496 | JGI IMG/M metagenome (GOLD analysis project Ga0207021, IMG submission 153496) | Enriched cells from forest soil in Barre Woods Harvard Forest LTER site, Petersham, Massachusetts, United States -... | ecosystem: Environmental > Terrestrial > Soil > Temperate forest >... | reverse complement strand
GGCCTGCGGGCGAGGCTGCGCGCGCGTCCGGCATGAGCGCTGCCCCGCAGACAACCGTTAATCCAACGCAGCGGCTTAATAACCAATTCATACGGCCTTCTTCGGACGTGCCATTCGCCTCCGTTGATGACTTCCTCACTTCGTGACGCGATCCTCATGACTCGGCGGTTGGGAGATCACCAGGAACCGCACCGGTTCATTCGACACATTGCAAAAGCGGTGGTATGTGCCAGGCGGCATCTCGACGCCCTGGCCCACGGACAAAGAAATCGGCCCGCCATCGGTCTCCATGACGGCTTGACCGCTGAGAATGTAGAAAAACTGACGGGATTTCCGGTGGCAATGAGACACTTCTGAAGCACCGGCAGGCATGCATTCCTCAATGACGCTTAAGCCGGAATCCTTGACCAGATGCCAGCCGTCGCAGCCGGCTCCCGAGACATAGTGTTCTGCATTGTCCCGGCTGATGACTGGTGGAGACGTTCCGCCTTGCTCGTTATTCATGGCGTAGTGCCATGAGCGGGTCAACGCGGGTGGCCCTCTGCGCGGGAATAAGACACGCCAATAGCGCCACCGATACAAGGAGCGTCGTGAGGACGCCAAACGTGATCGGATCGGTGGGTTTGATCTCGAACAGCATCGTCTGCAGGAATCGCGTCAACACGCAGACCCGATCAGCCCTGCCGCCACTCCGAACACGACCATCAGCGCTCCCTCTCCCAGGACGATTATCAAGATGTCGATGCGCTGCGCGCCGAGCGCCATACGAAGGCCGATTTCACCCGTACGACGGCTAAAGGTGTAAGCCATGACGCCGTAGATACAGATGGCGGCGAGAAGAAAGGCGACCGCCGCGAAAACGCCCAGGGAGCTCCTTGAGCAAACCGGCGAGACGCCAGATTCCTGGCCACGACGTCGTCCATCGTTCGTATGGCGAACACCGGGATGCCAGGGTCCACCGCTTGCACCTCGCGCCGAATCGCCTCGCCCAATTTACCCGGATCGGCGGCGGTACGCAGGTATACAACCGATCCATAAGCTGGCGCTTGAACTGCCCGTCGCCGGGTCTTCGACTACCCCATTTTCAGGGGCAAACATCCGCGAATAAGCCCCCTCAGGCGTTGGCGTGAACAAGAACACACAGAAGGGCTCGGTCTCCCCTCCCTTGAGAGCTTTCAGGCCCACCAGATCAAGCCAGGCGCGATCGACTGCTGCTTTATCTTTCGCTGCAACAATAACCGTGGGGTGGCCGGCGTTCAGGAGCTGCGGTTCTATGGGAAGGAGGTCCTGCGGTTCCACCCCGAGCGCTGCTGCACAGAGAGCAGAATCATAACATCTTCCTTCGCGAATCGGAGGCGTGCGCAACCAAATCATCGGCCGTGCACCGCTGTCAATTCGGATCGGAACGGGGCCGACCTTGTCTTCCACGACGAAGGCGCTTCTGTTTTTCGGAACAATGCCCTCTTGCAGCAATACGAAAGCGCTGCCAACCGTAGGATGCCCGGCAAAGACCATCTCCTTTGCCGGCGTAAATATCCGCAAAGTCGCCGCACAATCCTTGCGCGTCGCCGGAAGTACAAAGGCGGTTTCCGCCAGATTGAATTCCCTGGCGATCTTCTGCATGGTCGTTGCGTCCAGGTCGGACGCGTCCGGAAATACTGCCAGCGCATTACCCTCCAGAACCTCCGTCGTGAAGGCATCCACGACCGTATAGCGATAGGACTTCATTTATCGTCAACCTCCGCGACCAGATCGATCTCCACACAAGAGCCGAATGGGATCTGAGCGACGCCAAACGCTGCCCGAGCATGCGCTCCGCCATCGCCGAAGACCGCAACCAGGAGTTCTGAGGCGCCATTGGCGACCAGATGTTGGTCTGTGAAAGCCGGGGTACTGTTGACCAAAACCTGCATTTTGACGATCCGTCTGATGAGGTTAAGGTCACCGACGGCTGCTTTCAGCGTGGCGATCAGCTCGATGGCGACGCCTCTGGCGGCCTCTTTCCCTTGTTCGATTGTGAGATCAGCTCCAAGCTGGCCCTCCCCGGGCTTGCCATTCTTCTTGGCGATGTGGCCGGACACAAACACGAGGCCCCCAACGCGGGTAAATGGTACGAACGCCGCGACCGGCTTTGTCAAAGCAGGCAGCTCGATCTTCAAACGCTCCAATGTCTCGTATACCGACAAACCGTTCTCCTCAAAGGAAACTGCGCCTCCGCTGCTCGCGCCTCGAAGCTATTTATCGTCATGCCCGCATCGCTCTGATCAGGACTTGCCGCGCCCGCTGCGCCCGCATTTCAACGCCACAACCGACTGAATGCGCTCGCCGAGGCATTGGCAGCCAAACGGCTACCACTACATACAGCCACCCAAGATGCGGTCGATCTGCCGAAGATGGTTCAAGTCGTGTGCTGCTTCCAGGCGGACGAACTCCTCGACCGTTTGCCGTCCGCGTACCTCGTGGACCCCATCGCACTCCACCCACCGTGCGCGCGGGACCGATGCCAACAGTCGCAGGTTGCTCTCGCGCAGCGCCCGAAAGACCCCTGCCGAAAGGCTCGCATCTTGCTGCGCGTAACCCAAGCGCTCCGCCCATGCCGCCTCATCCCACCACGTTAAGGCCACGCCCGGATTCGCCAGCATGTTTCGCAATCGCCACCCCATCGCCAGCTCCGCGTCCGCCAAGTGCGCTACGATCTCGGCAATTGACCACTTTTCAGGTGCAGGGCGCCGGATCAACTCCTCGGGCGCGACGTCGCGCAGACGCCGATCGAGCTGCGATGGGGTGGCTTGTTGGACACCGATGGGCTCCTCATCGCCAAGATAGGTTAGGACTCGAGTTCGGTATGCTTCGAACGTCTCTGCCATTGGTCCTCTCGGTAGACTGCGTTTGCGGCCGAACATCTCGTGGAGTAGACCGAGCCATCCTGGTTCGCAATCATACGGGTGTGATGACGTAACACAAACACCGCGACCTCACTGCGCTCCGCTACAACGCCGAGCTGTTTCAACTGATACAACATCGATGAGGCGGTCTATGTCCTGCTCGGAGTTGAACAGATGAGGAGAGACGCGAATCCTTCCCTCGCGCATGCTCACGACAATATTTTCCTTTCGCAACCTCTTATAAAGCTCGGCAGTTTTCTCCGGGGTCGGCGCGGTGAAGCAACCGTACGGCCCGCGCTGTGCGCAGTCCAGCGGACTGGCCGGAACGCAGTCTTTGGGAAGGCATTCGAACAAGAACCTGATCAATTTACGGTTGTGTTTGAGGACCAAATCAGGCCCAACGCGCAACACAAAATCAACCGAGGCGTCCATGGCCGTCAGGTTGAAATTGAAATGAGTGACCGCTTCCGCCGCGTCCCAACGGCGCGCGCTGCGGGATGGCATGGGATCAACAAAATTCAACGCAGAAAAACTGTTTGTGCCCTGGGCCATCCAATAAAACGGCCCTGGACGTGCAGTATCAAACTGTTCGCTCTTGGCCCAAAAAAATCCTGTGCCCCAGGGGCTGAGGAGCCATTTATATCCGGCGCACACCAAAAAGTCAGCGCCAAGTTCGTTTACATCCATTGGCACCGCCCCGCAAGACTGGCTCGCATCAAGCACAAGCATCGCTCCTTGCGCGTGACAGGCCGCAGCCACGCGAGACGCATCTAACAGAGAGCCGTCGTCAAAGCTCACATGACTTACGGAGATGACGCGCGTTCTCGGCGTCATCGCGGCAATCAGGTCGTCCGCCGTAATAAAGCGGTCCCGCGGCGCCACGATTTTCAGTTTCACGCCCTCGCGTTCTTCCATTGGCTTCCAGGTGGCGTACTGCAGCGGGAACTCTCCCTTGGCAGTGATGATCTCGTCGCCCGGCTTCCACGTCAGGCCATGTGCCACGGCCGCGACGCCAGGGCTTGCGCCCGTCGTCAGCGCGATCTCTTCCGACTTGCTGCCGATGAGTCTGGCGATTGAGGCGCGAAGGCGGATTGGCCCTTCAAAGAAAACGGAATCGTCTACGTGATGGGGAAACTTATTGGCTTCCAGAGAGGCTTGCACCGCGCGCAGAGAAACGCGGGGCATCGCTGCGTGATTTGCGGTGTTCAAGTACGCTGCATCTTCAATTGTCGAACCACTCCTTCTTCCAGTCGGTTACAGGTTGAGTTGTGGCCATTTTCGTTCCTTCGCAGCGCGTTCAGACTCCATCCCGGTTAGGTACAATACGGGCGGCGTTGACGAGTTCCCATATTCGCGCGAGATGATGATCGTCGTGTTCGGCGACAAAATACAAATGGTCCGCTAGCCGCATCGGCGTCTTCAAACGCGGGTGCGGAATGGCTCGGGCTAGTAGTGATGCGTCCAATTCGTCCACACGCTTCAGCAGTCTCTCTCTTGCAGCGCGGAACTCACTCAGAATCTGTTCCAGTCGGCGCGCATTGTGGTTTGCTTCGTCGGTTTTTCGATTCTTCAAGTCCGCTACGGTGAGTTGGTCCCTGGCCGCCACGTAATCGCCCACTCGCGCCAGCCAGAGCGGTTCTAGGTCAAGCAAGTGACCGGCGTTTTCCTGAGCCGACCACTTTAGTTGCGCTTTCCCGATCAGAATTGTGTGAGAACGGCCACGAAGCCCCTCTTCAAGCCTGGCCGGAGTGCCGCGCAGACGTGTGCACAGATTCGGAAGCCGTTCCGCGGGAAACGAGAACTCAAACTTGCGTTCGAACCAGATTGGTACCTGACTCATGGATTCCGCCGATCAAGAGGAATAACTTCAGTAGGCCTCCTGTCACCCAAGTGTCAACCAGGGGCAGTCATGCTTGCCAGTGGCCTAAAAGACGATTATCGTAAAATATGTGCCAATCGCTGAGGCCACAAAGAAAGCTTCCGCCGCACAGCACCGAGTGGTCGCGTTGGCTTATGACGGCCTGTGCACGTTTGAGTTTGGGATCGTAGTCGAGATGTTTGGGCTACCACGTCCAGAACTTGCCAGTTGGTATTCCTTCTCGGTTTGCGGATTGGAAAACCGTGCTGTTCGCGCAACGGGCGGAATCACCATAACGCCACGCGGAAGTTTGCGTGAGCTGCGGCAGGCAGACACGATTATTATTCCGGGTTGGCGCAAGCCAATTGCGACACCGCCAGAGCCGCTCATCCATGCGTTGCTTGAGGCGCATGAACGCGGTGCGCGTCTTGTCTCACTCTGTGTAGGCGCGTTTGTCCTCGGAGCTACCGGTCTCCTGAATGGCAGGCACGCGACTACTCATTGGAAGTTTATCGACCAGATGGCTCGCGCATTTCCGCTGATTCGGATTCAGCCCGATGTGCTTTATGTAGACGAACAGGACATCCTTACCTCAGCTGGGAGTGCTGCCGGTATCGACCTTTGTCTTCACATCATTCGTAAGGACTTCGGAACAGTCGTGGCCAATAATGTAGCTCGGAGGGCAGTCGTATCCCCACATCGCGAAGGAGGTCAGGCACAGTTCATTGATAAGCCTGTGGGGGAAGAAGCCCATCCTTGGCTCTCACGTTTACTGGAGTGGACGCACACGAGGCTGCACACACAAGTGACGGTCGAGCAGCTTGCTGGAGAGGCGCGCACGAGTAAGCGCACGCTATCTCGCCGCTTCGCGGAGACAACTGGAATGAGCCCACTTCGCTGGATAACAGTGTTGCGGGTGCGGCGAGCGAAGGACCTTCTGGAAACCACAACGCTCTCTATTGAAGATGTGGCGGAACAGTGTGGCTTCGGGTCCGCGGCAGCGCTACGGCACCATTTCCGTAACAGAGTCAAGCTGAGTCCAAACATTTACCGTGATCGATTCCACCAGATGCGTCCGCGGCTTCTTAGAGACAAAGAGCTACCTTAGCTTTTGATAGCTGTGAAAGCAGCAGTCGCGCCCAAATCGCATTATGTAGCACGAAGCCGCACGTTGTCTGAGTGCAGCGGCTCGCACTTCTACTGTTGGGGAAGGCTATGGCGTGGACTCCAGCAGGTAGTTGCCTTTGCGGGCCGCGGGAACCAGCTTCCAGCCGGGCTTAAGTTCGAGCGTCCAGCCGTCACCTTTGATCGGGCTGCCGGTGCTGTCGGTGGGAGCGGTGATGACGACGGAGCCCCACTCTCCCTTGACCAGCGCACCCTTCGAAGCCTCGAGAATACCCCATACGTCTGATATCCGGATCTCGGGATATACAGTGCCAAGATCCTCCAGCGGTTGCAGGGTTCGCGGGTCGAACTGGACGCTCATCTTCTGGAGCGGAATGGACAGGGAAGGGCCGTCGATGAACTGGGCGCGATAGAGCGTCAGCCGGGCCTGACGCTTCTTCTCCCGCTCGGATTCGGCAGCGTGCAGTGCGATGCCGTCATAGCGTACGGCTTGTTGCTGTGTAGCGTGTTCGAGGTCGGCTGGGAGGGTTAGCTTAAGGGCTGACTGAAGAAGCTCGGGGAGGGTTTGGCCGGTCTGCAAGGCATTGCGCCAGTCCGGTCGATAACGGTCCAGAAGAAGACCGTAAGCGGGGCCAGTCGCGTAAGCAAAGGAGCGCACGAGGCTCGGCACTTTGGCCTGGTTGTTTAGATCGTGAAGCGCGGCGGCCTGGGCTTCGGCGGGCCGTGGATTGCCCAGCCGCACGCCGGTGTACTCGGCCAGCCCTTCGTTCATTTCGAGGGCCTTTTCATCGGCGGCTGCCTTTAGAAAGAGGCGGTACCGGTCGGCGCGGAAGAGCAGCGCGTCTGCGATGGCGGCGTGGCGCTCGTCGTCTTCACTGGCGTTGAGGGCGCGAGTGAGAGCGCGGTATTCGAGCAGCATGGTGTAGCGGCCGTCGAGCGTGTCGAGATGCGCGTTCGAGGCGTTGCGCATGGGTGCGAAGGACAGCTTGTCCTGGATGCGGTGGAAGAGTTCGTGCAGCATGAGGGTGTCGCGGCGGGAGAGTTCAGCGGGCAGCGGCCACACCATCTCGGTCCAGTGCGTGCCGGACCAGTCGGTGGCAGTGTTAGCGAAGTTTTCGCTCTTCGGAAGCATACCCACGTAGGCGCCCCCTTGCGGCGTGAGCGCGGCCAGCGCGTCGAGCTGGTTGGCGACGAGGGTGCGCGAGTCGGGGTCGACGAACAGAATGGGACCGCAGAGGGAGACGCCCCAGAGCTTGCCGGCATCGGCCTCGCAGAGAGCTTTCGCCTCTGCGAAATCTTTCTGGGCAGCGTCAAAGGGGATGGGCTGGGGTGTCTGAGCGGCGAAGGGGATGGCGCCGAAGCCCAAGGCGAGGAAGAGTGATAAAGAACGGAGAACCATGGGACCAGCTCCTGATCAGGCGATGCGGCTCGTTCATAAGCTCCGGTTTCCTCAGCTTAAACAATGTTCTGGCACTCAGGTTCTCCTTGCGGGATGGACGAAGCTCCAGCCTACGCGGCTTCTCGGACAGTTCCCGCAAAGTTCGTGTTATCGGCAAGGGCCGATTCCCGATCAGATCAGGGCAGAGTTCCTGTAAGAAACACCGTTTCTCGCCAGATGTGTGAGCCAGTTGTCCGAGTAGCCGACTTTTCATCCAGGTGGAAAGTCACCCACTAGAATCGGTAAACACGACGGCGTTTTTCGGCTAATCCTCTGGAACTCGCTGTCGGGTGAATTCATCAGCATTCCGAAGAAGGTCATTGGGATGGCAGCAGCTTGTAAAGACAAGTCTCGAGCAGTGTCAAGGGTCATTCGGAGTGGAGTGTAGTGATCGGATCGAGGCGCATGGCGCGCAGCGCAGGGACGTAACTGGCGGCGATGGCGACGGCGGTGAGGACGGCGGTTACGCCGGCGAATGTGGAGAGGTCGTAGGGCGAGACGCCGTAAAGCAGGCCGGCCATGAAATGAGAAACAATCAGCGCGTCAACGAGGCCTACGCCCGCGCCAGCGGCGGCCAGAGTGAGGCCCTGGCGTAAAACCATCCTGAGGATATCGCGCCTCTGCGCCCCCAGCGCGAGGCGAATGGCGATCTCGCGCGATTGCTCATTGACCAGGAAGGAGATGGTTCCATAGATTCCCATGCTCGCGAGCAACAGGGCTGTGCCAGCAAACAGCGCCACCATTTCCATCGAGAACCGCCGCACAGAAAGCGAAGAGGAGAGAACGTCGTCTAAGCTCTCCGCGCGGAAGACGGGAAGCTCCGGATCGACGGTCTGGACTTGTGTGCGCACCTGCGCGAGGATGGTGACGGGATCGACCTGTCCGCGCAGGTAGAGCGCCAGAAACTTGGCGGGGCGCTGGTAGATGTCGAAGTACATCTGCGGAGTGCCGGCGTCCGCGAGCGATTCCGTGAGCGCGTCGGCAATGACGCCGACGATGGTGGTCCAGCCCGGCTTGGCGACCCTCGACCGGACAATGACGCGCTTGCCGACCGGGTCCTCGCCCTTCCCATCTTTGCCGGGCCAGTACATGCGCGCGGCGGTCTGGTTGATGACCGCGATCGAAGGCGTGTCTTCAATATCCTGGTCGGCGAAGAGGCGTCCACGCAAGAGAGTCATACCGAGCACATGGAAATATTCCGGTGAGACGACCGACGTATCGATTAGCGGAGGCTGCTCTGCACGTCCTGGTCCTCGCGGATCAATGGCCGCTGCCTGAGATCGATCTGGCCATGGCCGAGGGGAAGTGCCGCCCGATCGCTGACCGCGATTTCTTCCACGCCCGGTAACTTCCGGATTCGACGGAGAGCCTCCCGCAGAAACACCGATTCCTGGGTTGCCGTGTGGTAAATGTCGGTTTTGAGATCGTTGGGATTCGGCAGCGTGGTCTCGATTGCCATGACCCGAGTGGGATTGAAGCCGAGCTGCACCTTGAACAAGTCCCAGAAGCTGCGCAGCAGAAGGCCGGCGGCGACCATCAGCACCAGGGAGAGGGCTAATTCACCAATCACCAGAACATGGCGCAAGCGCGAGCGCTTCCGGGAACCGTTGGTGCCACGACCTTCCTGCCGGAGCGTCGCCGTCAAATTAAGGCGGCTTGTGAGCCACGCGGGGGCAAGCCCGAAGATGGTTCCGGCGGCCACAGAGACAGCGATGGCAAAAGCCATCACACCCCAGCTAATCGATATGTCATTGAGGCGCGGCAGGCTCTCGGGAACAAATTGCAGCAGGAATTTGCGGGCGAAGAAGAGAACCGCTAAACCGGTGATGCCGCCAAGCACGAAGAGTAACAAGCTCTCCGTGAGGAGCTGACGAATGAGCCGCATTCTTGCGGCTCCCAGAGCCTGGCGAACGGCGATTTCACGCCCTCGCGCGCTGGCGCGAGCAAGCAGTAGATTGGCGACGTTGACGGAGCTGATCAGCAGGACGAGGCCGACCGCGCCAAAGAGCAGGATGAGCGATTGGCGAACGTTGCCGACAAGGGTCTCGGCCAGGGGAGTGAGGTGGAAAGTCCATTCAGCCTGGGGCGGATAATCCGCCGGATATTGCTTCTTCAACGATGCAACTAGGGCATCGAGGCGCCGTCGCCGTAAAATCCATCCGACGCCCACAATTCGGTACTGCGCTCCTCGGCGGCTTGGCCCTGGTCGCGAAAGCTGGCGGGCATGACGCCGACAATTTGAAAGAGATCGTGTCAAGACGCAGACTCTTGCCGAGAATGTGAGGGTCGGCACCAAATGCGCGCTTCCAGAGCCCATCGCTGATGATGACTTCGCCGTTGGAGCCGGGTGAGGCGTCGTGCGGATCGAACGTGCGGCCCAGCGCTGCCTCCACGCCGAGCACCGCGAAGTAGCTCGGTGAGACCGTCGCTCCGGCGATGTGCGTGGGCTGGGCGCTGCCGGTAACATTTTCGGAGCCGAAAAAGCAGAAGGACACATATTGAAAAATTCCCGAGTTCTGAAGGTCTTTCAACTCGGGGATGGAGAAGCCGACGTCGTGCGCGCCCACGCCGGGAAGGTTGACTTCAATGCGTACCAGTTGGCTGGGGTTGGGGTAGGGAAAGGATGCAGCAGGGTTGCGTCGATGACGCTGTAGATGGCGGTGGTGGCTCCGACGCCGAGGGCCATGGTGGCGATGGCAATCAGAGAAAATCCGGGAGACCGGTGCAGCATTCGAAAAGCGTAGCGGAGATCGAAGAGAAAATTCTCAACAAGCGGAAGACCCTGCTCGGCGTGGTGTTGCTCGCGTATGGCCTGGGCCGCGCCAAGCTTCAGTGCGGCCTGCCGCCGCGCCTCGGCGGGCGACATGCCGGCGCGCAAATTCTCCTCAGTCTGCAGGGCAAGATGCTCGGCCATCTCTTCCCGCAGCCGTTTATCGTCTTGCCGCCCGGTGGCAAAGTTCTTCAGCCGCGCCAGAAACCTTCTTAGGAATCTCATGTCAAATCCTCCGCCTTCACCTCGAAGAATCGCGCGATGATCGCCGCGGTCTGATTCCAATCGCGGGTCTCGGACTGCAACTGTTTGCGGCCGGCCGCGGTCAGGCGATAGAAGCGGGCGCGGCGGTTGTTCTCCGATGCGCCCCATTCCGAAACGATGGAGCCCTCATGCTCAAGCTTGAGCAGCAGGGGATAGAGCGTGCCCTGGTTGAGGGCCAGAATGTCTCCGCTGATCTGCTCAATGCGTCGGGCGATGCCGTAGCCGTGCTGCGGGCCCAGAACATCGAGGGTTTTGAGGACCATCAGCGCAAGCGTTCCTTGCAAAACGTCGGGCTTTTCCTTCATGAAGGGGCCAACCTTTAGGTTTCCTACAGGAAGAATGACACGGTTCCTTTTGGAAAGCAACAGGAAATTTTGCGCGATCCTTCGACGTCAAGTCCAGAAGAGCTTTCAGGAAAACTGCCGGGAGACTGTCTATTGGGGACGGCGTAGTCGTGATTTTCTAATGAAAAGTCGGCCAGTGTTAATAAATACTGGTTACCTGAACGTAAACCGGCTT
>Ga0207021_1225_pt1 | contig 10885 bp, 10 predicted proteins | sample Alteio_BWMinCont_49_FD_153496 | JGI IMG/M metagenome (GOLD analysis project Ga0207021, IMG submission 153496) | Enriched cells from forest soil in Barre Woods Harvard Forest LTER site, Petersham, Massachusetts, United States -... | ecosystem: Environmental > Terrestrial > Soil > Temperate forest >... | reverse complement strand
TTAGAACCGCTCTAGAGGGCAAGAACCGCCTCGCGGTCAGCTTCGCGGCGAATATCCTCTTTCATCGAATCAGCCGGAGCTAGATCAACCTTGATACCGAGAATGTCGGTGAGACGATTTTCGAGATGTGCCATCGTGACGAGAGAAAAGCGTTTTGACGAATCAAAATCGGCTATCAGCTCGATGTCGGATTGGCTGGAAGCGTTGCCCCGCGCTACAGAGCCAAACAGGCGCAGATGCACGATGCCGGCAGCCCGGAGTTCCGGCTCGTACGCACAGCGTCTGAATGACATAACCCTTGTCCATACAGGAACTTTGACACAGAAGACCTCCAAGTTCAATTGTGTCTGCTTTGATCTTTACCGTTTGAGAGCGTATCGTCAGAAATTGGGTTCGGGTGGCATTCCTACATGGGAAGCTGCACTGGAGACAATATGAGTATTACGAATTTTCGCAGTGCCGACGCTGTTTCGGATAGATCGGCGGGCGCGCAGGCAGTCACGCCGAAAAAGACTTTCCAGACATTACAAGAGAAGAAGCAGGCGGGCAGGCCGATCACGGCACTGACAGCTTACGACTATTCGACCGCTCGACTTGTAGACGAGGCGGGCGTGGACATGATCCTGGTGGGCGACTCGCTCGCCATGGTGGTGATGGGCTACGACAGCACGCTGCCGGTCACTATGGACGAGATGCTGCATCATACGCGCGCGGTGCGGCGGGCGGTGAGGCACGGCATTGTGGTCGCGGATATGCCCTACGGCTCCTATCACGTCAGCGTGGCCGGTGGAGTGGCCAACGCGGCGCGCTTCATTAAAGAAGCAGGCGCGGAGGCGGTAAAGGTCGAGGGCGGCGCGGCGCGGTGCGAGCTAGTCGAGCGGCTGAGGGATGCGGAGATTCCGGTCGTGTGTCACCTGGGACTTACGCCGCAAGCGGTGCATCGCATGGGCGGGTACAAGGTGCAGGGCAAGACTCTGGCTGCAGCCGAAGAACTGGCGCGCGATGCGCGGATGCTGGAGGCGGCAGGCGCAGTGGCCATCGTGCTCGAAGGCATGCCGCGCGAGGTTGCCGCCATCATCACGTCACAGCTGCAAATTCCTACCATTGGCATTGGCGCGGGGCCGGATTGCGACGGGCAGATTCTGGTCTTTCACGACCTGGTGAACCTGAGCTTCTCGCGGCCGGCGAAGTTCGTTCGCCAGTACGGCGATGCGGCAGCGCTGTTCCGGACGGCGATTGAAGGCTACGTCCACGACGTCGAAGAGCGGTCGTTTCCCGATGAGTCGGAAAGCTATCACTTGTCGAAAGAAGTAACGGACGTGCTGAAAGCTCAAGAAGTCACCGACGCGCTGAGGGCTCCAGTTACAGCGTCGAAGACGCACCTGATTCGCAAGGCCTGATGCGAATTGTCTCAAACATTGCTGAGACGCGAGCGGCGGGGCGTGAGCTGCGCGCGGAAGGCCGCAGCATCGGCCTTGTTCCGACGATGGGCGCGCTGCATGCCGGACACATTTCGCTGGTGCGCGCGGCGCGCGAGCAGTGCGATGCGGTGGTCGTTTCCATCTTTGTGAACCCGGCACAGTTCGGTCCGAATGAGGACTTTGCGAAGTATCCGCGGACGTGGGATGCGGATTGCGCGCTGCTCGAGAGCGAGGGAGTGGACCTGATCTTTGCGCCCGATGCTGCGGAGATGTATCCGGAAGGGGCGAGCACCTTTGTCGATGTCGAAGGGGTAAGCGATCGACTCGACGGCGTGTCGCGGCCAGGACATTTTCGCGGCGTGTCGACGGTGGTCGCGAAGCTCTTTCATATCGTCGATCCGGACAGGGCTTTCTTCGGCCAGAAGGACGCGGCGCAGGTGGCGGTGCTGCGCAGGATGGTCCGCGATCTGCATTTCGGGCTGGGGCTTGTGGTATGTCCGACGGTACGCGAAGTTGACGGGCTGGCGTTAAGTTCGCGGAACCGGTATTTGTCTCCCGAAGAGCGCAGGCAGGCGCTGGTTTTGAATCGGGCACTGCGGCGGGTAGAGGAGCGGGTCGCGCAAGGTGTCCTCGATGCTCCGACTCTGATCGACGATGCGCTCAGCATTCTTGGCGACGAACCGAATGTCCAAGTGGATTATTACAGGATCGTCGATCCCGCGACGCTGGAAGACGTGGCCGATGTTCGCAAGGGCGCGTTGGCGGCGATTGCCGCAATTGTGGGTACGACCCGGCTTATCGACAACCTGGTGATTGCGCCGCAGCGCTGACCTCCTTACTGCGGCTTCTGAGCTGGCTCCGGGGCGGGAGGATGATCGTGGCGCTCTCCCATGCCTACAGCTGAGGTAAAGGGCATCGGCATGGAATTGCCGCGGTGGCAGGTGCCGCAGGTCACGGTTTTCTCAGCTGGCGTGGCGTCGGGGTCTTTCACCTGCGAGAGGTATTTGGCGTTGAAACCATCGAAGTCCCGACCGTCCTCGAGACTTCAAGCGTCGCCTTCGGCGGAGATGACCTGCGAACGCTCTACATCACAACAGCGGCTATGAACTTAACCCCCGAACAGCAGAATCGATATCCAGACTCAGGACGGATCTTTGCCGCGGAGAGATCCGTTCCGGGGTTGCCGGAAGCTCGCTTCGACAATCAGAGACTTGCGCCGGCTGAGTAGATAACGGCAAGGTGAAGGCGAGCCAACCGGAGCATTTTGCTCGACGGTCTAGAGAGAATGATCGTCATTCTGAACGCAGCGCAGCGAAGTTTCTCGCCCACCCTGCGTTTGTCATCCTGAGCAAAGTCTGGCGTGCCCGCGCCTGACGTAGTCGAAGGACCTGCTTCATAAGTGTTTGTGCCTCCCGTCCGAGCCCAGCGAAGGAAACTCAAGATCGTCATTCTGAACGTAGCGCAGCGAAGTGAAGAATCCATGCGATACCAAGGGTTGTAACGCTGCTCGTAGCTTCTTCCACGCCCTCTGCGCTCTACATCAGCGGAAAACTGCTCTAGCCCGCCCTCATAGCTTTTCTTCAACTCGCGAATCATCTCTTCCACTTTTTCTGTGTCGCCGGCTCGTACGCCGCCACCAAGGTCTAGATCCATCCAGCGGCGAACCGTCAAATCCCCAACTGTCTTACCTCTGGGGTTCACCCCAACGCGCTGTCAAGAGCCCTGCGAAAATATTTGATAGAAACCGCTCATTCTACATGCCCAATGTCTTGAATTAGTTGGCCGAATATCTCAATGCATACGCCTATAATAGAAACAGGGAAAAGGCCCAGCTGCCATCGCAGTTGGGCCTTTCCGATTTACGCCAAATAACCCAGGATTCTTTTCATCAACCCCTTTAGAATCAATCAAGAAATCATCACCGCAAGCAAATGAATGATTTTGCGAGGCGACATTTAGAGAGTGCCCTGAATCTAGGGCAGGATTTCCTAATAACTATTTTAGAATTAGAGTGATTGTAGTAAAGCCAATGATTTCAAACACTTGTCAACGCTGAGGTTTGAAACTCATGCTGAATCAGACACTTGTCAAAATCATGGGGAGGGGGTGAAGAGTTGATTCGTAGAGAAGTCTTCAAAAAGACTTGCCGTTCGCTCAATCAACGGCGCTAAATGGAAGGCTGGCAGGCGACGCTCCTCGCAACCCTGACATGGCAATGTAGGCTCCCTGTTCTGGCCTTTTCTCTATTTATTTGTGCCAATTCCATCCACCTTGATTTCTTGTAGTGAGGTAACGATGAACTTCATAGGACAGACGTTGGCGCTCGATTCTTCGGGAATGAACAGCGTAGTGGCTGCACTCAATGTGCAACCTTCAAACATTTGGGCCGTCCTGCAGGTTGAGGCTGCGCAGAGCGGATTTCTGCCTGATCGCCGTCCCACCATGCTCTTCGAACGTCACATCTTCTACAGGCTCACCAGCGGAGCCTTCAAGACCACCCACCCAGGTATCTGCAACCCTGTTCCAGGGGGCTACGGTGCTCCTGGTGCGTACCAGTACACTCGTCTCAACCAGGCGATGGCGTTAAATTCCGACGCCGCACTCCAGAGCAGCTCGTGGGGAATCGGCCAGGTGCTGGGTCAATATTTCAGTCTCGCTGGATATCCTGACGTCGAAACCATGGTCGCCGCCATGATCGATTCGGAATATGCGCAATTGGACGCATTCCGCGCCTACCTGCAATCAACCAGCCTGGCCGCACCTTTGCAGGCACATGATTGGACATCCTTCGCAAGGGGATACAACGGACCCGACTTCGCTGCGAATCACTATGACACTCAATTACGCGTCGCCTTTCAAAGATTCAGCTCGGGTCCTTTACCCGATCTCGATATCAGGGCAGCGCAGCTTTATCTCACCCTGAGAGGCTTTTCGCCAGGTGGTATTGACGGCATTGCCGGACAGCACACGCTGGAAGCCATCGCCAGCTTCCAGGCAAGCGTCGGACTGCCGCAGACCGGAAATCTGGACGAGTCGACCATGAACGCTCTCGTCCCCCTACCGCCCGCGGGTATCGCCAACTGACGGGAAAACTGGCTTAGCTTCGGCAAGATTGGTTAAGCCCCACTCTCCCATCCACATCACCTTCAACGCCCGTTGCACCCCTCCGCCACTTTCCTGCATCCAGTATGATCGAGGACGCACCCGTCGAGTCCCCGCTGGACTCGCTTACGCCCATCGGACAAGCATCCAAGAGTGAAGGAGAACCGCTTTGGCTTACGAACTCGCACCTCTTCCCTATGACTATGCCGCGCTCGAGCCCTACATCGACGCCACGACCATGACCCTCCATCACGATAAACACCACCAGACCTACGTCAACAATCTGAACGGCGCCATCGAAAAGCACCCGGAACTCGGAAAACACACGGCAGAAGATCTCCTTCGCAATCTCAACAGCATTCCGGAAGACATTCGCACCGTCGTGCGCAACAATGGCGGCGGGCATGTGAACCACACTATGTTCTGGACGATCATGAAGCCCGCCGGCGGCGGGGAGCCCACCGGCAAGATCGCCGCGCAGATTCGCAAGGACTTCGGCGATTTCGAGGCTTTCAAGAAGCAGTTTAACGAGACCACGGCGAAGCAATTCGGCTCCGGCTGGGGCTGGCTCCTTTGGGATGGCGGCAAGCTGGCCATCACCACTACTCCCAACCAGGACAACCCCTTGCTCCAGGGCAAATACGCGATTCTGGGCAACGACGTGTGGGAACACGCCTATTACCTGAAGTACCAGAACCGGAGGCCTGACTACCTCGCAGCATGGTGGAACACCGTCAATTGGGACGAAATCAACAAACGCTTCGACCAGGCCCAGAAGTAGGAAGAGTAAACCATTAGGGATTAGCTGTTAGATTGGCCAATGGCTGATCCCTGACCGTTTCACCTGATGGCTAATCCCTAATGGCTAATGGCTGCCCTTCCGCATCTTCTTCGGCAGATTCGCGTTTATACAGGGAGAGGAACTTAAAGAGATGCGTCTTGCTGCTTTTCGCTTGTCTGCTTCGCTGTTGTCCTTATTGCTTCCCGCCATCGTTCATGCCCAGACCCCGCTGACCGCCAGTTCTGGCCACTACGCTGTTTACCAGGAAGACAAGACCGTCGGCGCGAGCGACTACACCATTCAGCCGACACCGAACGGATACAACATCACCTCTCATGGCAAGCTGACCCTGGCTAAGTTCAGCTACAGCTTCTCGAATACGCAGCATCTCGACGGCAATCTGAACCTCGTCAGCGACCAGCTCAGCGGCACTGTCAACGGCAAGGCGGTCACCTTTGCCGTCAGCGCCGACTCGACCGGCCGCCAGTTCCAGATCGACATCTCCGCCAACGGCAAGCAGACGCAGAACACGGTTGACCGTCATCAGCATCTCGTTCTCCTGCCCGATCTCGACTCCGCCGCCTACGTTCTGCTGACGCGGATGGCGATGGCGAATCCCCCCACTTCCTGGATCCTTATCCCGAAGGAAAATGGGATTCTGGTGCCGTCGTCGATTGCCCGCGGCTCCAGCGTTCGCGGGCAGTGGAACGGCTCGCAGATGGACGTGCAGCACGCCACCATCGCGGTGAACGCAGAGAACTCTGTCAGCGTGGATCTTTACTACAACTCAAGCGGCCAGGTGTTCGAGGCTGATTTGCCTCAACAGAATTTCTACGTCGTCCGCGACGGATTCAAGCTCATCAATCGTCCCAAGCCGGCTGCGCCGAATGGCCCACCCCCGACCAGCCCACAGCAAGGCGGGAGCACTCCACCTCCTCCTCAATATCCGGCTCCTCGAGGGGGAACCCCGCAGCCGATGCAGCAGTGAGCATCAGGGAATTGGCGTGCCGTTTAACAGAGAGCGGATCAGCGCCAGCCCTTCTTCTTTGGTGCTGATCCGCCCTTCGAGCTGGGCATCCTCGGCCTGCTCCAGGAGCTCCTTGAATCGCGGACCGGGCTGCAAACCGGCCTCTATCAGATCGCGTCCGGTAATCAGGAGCTCGGGACGGACCTCTTCTACGGGCGTCGCCTCAAAACGCTGTTTGGCGTATTGATACAGCTCGAGGTCGCCGTGGCTGGCAATGCAGTCCATGCGGTGCAGCAGCAGGTGTTCCTGAAAGGCCTGCAGCCGGAAGAACCGCTTCAAGGTCGACGCTTTCATCTTCTCAACATCGCCGAAGCGCATGTGATTTTCGACCAGCGCAACAATCTGCGCGGTCTCTTCGTTAGAAAAGCGCAGCCTGCGGGCAATGTCCTCGGCGATCCGCACTCCCACTTCCGTATGCCCATTGAAACGGATGCGCCCCGGTCCACGCTGAAACGTCGCCGGCTTGCCCACGTCGTGCAGCAGGGCTCCCCAGGCCAGTGTTGGCGACACCCCGGCGGGCATCTGCTCAAGCAGCATAAGGGTGTGCACCCAGACGTCGCCCTCCGGATGATACTCGGGCGGTTGCTCGACGCCCTGCAGACGGGCGATCTCGGGCAGAACTTCCTGCAGCAGCCCAGTGCAGTCCAGCAGCTCGAATGCGCGCCGCGCTCGGCCCTCGGTCAACATGCGGGTCAACTCATCGCGCACGCGCTCATGGCTCACCTGGGCAATGTGCGCGGCGGATTTTCGGATCGCCGCAGCGGTCCCGGCCTCGATCTCAAAGTCGAAGCGCGCTGCGAAGCGCACTGCCCGCAGCATGCGCAGCTTGTCTTCGTCGAAGCGCCGGTCGGGGTCTCCGATGGCCCGCACCAGCTGCGCCCGGAGATCGGCGCGCCCCCCGACATAATCCAGCACCGCTTCACCCAGATCACCCGCCTCCCGCAACAGTTGCGAGTCGAGCAGCAACCCGTTGATGGTGAAGTCGCGCCGCACGACATCTTCCTCGGCACTCTCGGAGAACCGGACCGACTCCGGCCTGCGGCCATCCGTATACGCGCCATCGCTGCGAAAGGTGGCGACCTCGGTCACGATCTCCTCGCCGTCAATCTCGTCGGCAACCAAAACCACACCAAAGTGCGCTCCTACAGCAAAGGTCCGGGGAAACATCCCGAGCACAGTCTCTGGAAGCGCACTGGTCGCAACGTCGAAGTCTTCCGGCCCGCGCTCGAGAAGCAGATCGCGCACGCATCCACCGGCAAAGTAGGCGTCATGGCCCTCTGCGCGCAGCCGGTCCACAATGCTCTCCGCCGCGATTTGTGCCGCGCGTTCTTGCATCCGTCCTCACAAACCCTGGCCGCCATGTTTGCCGTCCTTTAGACTCGCCCGGCTCAGACCGAAAAGTCCAACGCTCCCAGCCAGGAGCTCGGGATGATCGCCCGGCTTTGCGCCCTTCGGCAGGTTGATATAGACGCTAAGTGCGGCGGCGTCGTGCGTTCCGCGGACATTTTCCAGGTTCAGGAAGACGCGGTCCGGCGGGGCAGTTTCAGAAGGCGCGGCAAGACTCGCGGAGACCCTGCGGCGGACGACGGGATCGAGCTTGACGGTGGTGCTGGCCCCCGAGCTTTTGATCGGAAGAGCTTGTTGATTGGCGCCGACCAGTTCGACATTTCTGCCTGTGGTCACGGCAGCTCCTTCCTTTACCCTCTTCGCGGCAGCGGTCGCTCCTAACCGCGTAAGCCTTTGAATCAACAGGGCCGGGACTGCAGCAGGCGTAGGCAGACTGTCATAGGTGTAATTCAGCTGGCTCAACCTGCTCACTTGCTGCGAAGTGTACACCCAGGAAACGCCACCCGGCATTGGCATCACGAATTTGCGATCGCCGGTGGCAGTGGGACCATTCATCCAGTTGGGGTCTGTGGGGTTGGTATTTGCGGAGTTCTGATTCCACACCGCCCACATCCGGTCGATATTGGCATGGTGCAAATAGAAGATCGGATCTAGTGCTGCAAGACTCGGATTACTCATCAAGCCATCCGGGCCATTCTGAAGGCTCCCTCCGACAGCACCGTGCACAAGGTTATGCGGATTGTTTTCAAGGAGGCCGGACGTTCCCCCAAAATGCAGGAATCCTGTCACCGGACCGCCGAACTCAGGGTTAGTATCATCGCCCGTATATTTGTCGCTGGTCATGCAGTCCTCGGTTACCGTGGCAGTAGCGCCAGGGTGTTGCTGGACACCTGCAGCAGTGGGAATGTAGATATTTCCGTCGCCATCGGGTCCGTAACGAGCTTTGACGTAAAGGGGATTGGCGCTGCCGTCAGGCAATTTCTGCTGCGTGAAGGCCGAGGGAATATTAAACGCATTCCCCGATCCAAAATAATTCCAATACGGTAAGGCCCAGGTCGAGGGACCGCCGAGCTTGATCACATCTGCCCGGACTTGTGCTTCTAAAGCAATCAGATATCCGCGATGCCATGGGGCAAAAAACCAACTTTGGTGCTGGCACTGGTCCCAGTAAAGGCCCGAGACGGTCGTGGCTGGCAACGTGGTCTCCACGGTAGGCGGGGTCGGGATGCTGCTCCAAGGGACAGCGCCAGTTTCTGCTAAGCTCTGGGGCGTCACATATTCCCCATGTATCGCGGCGAAAAACCACCAGCTGGATGAATCATTTAGCTTCCGCGACTGCATTGCGCCGACAGCTTTCGCGTACCACAAAAGATCTGTGTTGGCGAGAGTGCCCCCGTTGTTCCATGCGTCCGCGCGTATAAACCTGGGACCACTGGAGCTGCTGCTGGAGCTACCACTCGAGCTGGAACTGCTACTGGAACCAGAGCTTCCACTCGAGCTAGAACTGCTACTGGAACCAGAGCTTCCACTCGAACTGGAACTGCTGCTGGAGCTCGGCTGAATGCCGGAACTCGAGCTACTGCCAGAGATCACACCACCGCTGGAGCTGGATGAACTCGGCTTGGACGAGCTGGAGGACGAAGAGCTGGGCTTTGCCGAACTCGAGCTGGACTTCCCAGTGCCTGAGCTTTGTTTTCCAGAGCTTTTGCTGGAGCCGGAACTCGAACTGTCGCCAGAACTGTCACCCGAGCTATCTCCGGAGCTGCTATCCCCCGAACTGTCGCTGGAGCTATCTCCAGAACTGTCGCCGGAGCTATCTCCAGAACTGCTGTCACCCGAGCTATCCCCAGAGCTGTCTCCGGAACTACTGTCTCCAGAGCTGCTGTCGCCGGAGCTACCTCCAGAGCTGCTATCCCCCGAACTGTCTCCAGAGCTATCTCCAGAGCTGTCCCCAGAACTATCTCCAGAGCTACTGTCCCCGGAACTACTGTCGCCGCTGTCGCTCGAACTACTGTCGCCGCTGTCGCTCGAACTACTGTCGCCACTGTCGCTCGAACTACTGTCGCCACTGTCGCTCGAACTACTGTCGCCGCTGTCGCTCGAACTACTGTCGCCGCTGTCGCTCGAACTGCTGTCGCCGCTGTCGCTCGAACTACTGTCGCCACTGTCGCTCGAACTACTGTCGCCGCTGTCGCTCGAACTACTGTCGCCACTGTCGCTCGAACTACTGTCGCCGCTGTCGCTCGAACTACTGTCTCCGCTGTCGCTTGAACTACTGTCTCCACTGTCGCTCGAACTACTGTCGCCGCTATCGCTTGAACTACTGTCTCCGCTGTCGCTCGAACTGCTGTCGCCACTGTCGCCTGAGCTGCTGTACGCCTCGTCGTGCGGGCTGACAAGCCGTTCCTGGATCTTCGGCAGACTCAGCGAGATTGCAGCCACCCCCGCGGAGGGCGCCACGCTCACCTTCGGCTGATCCTTCGCCAACAATGGCGGATCACCCTCGTCGTAGGTCGGGTCGAGGGTCACTGTCAGTGAAGTGGCAAACTCATTCGTCTCGCTGATCCTGCAAACAACCGACGACTCGCCCCACACCGCTTCAATCAACTCGCGCAGGTCATCGTCATACATTCGCACGGAGCCGTTGGTTGCATAGAGAAGTCTGCTGGCAGGATTTGGCGTACCGGCGTGAATCACCAGGATGTGGCGGCCATTCTGATCGGCAATCGCTGCCTGACCGCGCACCGGTTCAAGAACGATCATGCCAAACTTGCCGAACTTGCTGCCGTCGTAGGCCGTTCCCCGACCCGTCCGCACGATGCCTCGCATGCGATACTCGCCCGTCGGCGTGTCTCCATAGGGCTGCAGCGGAGAGCGCGTCGGGTTCCGGTGCTCGCTCGCCGCGAAGTCGTTCGCCCGGCCGCACACCGAATACGGACCCGCCAGCTTGCGCCCGGCGTCATCCTTCAGAATCAGCCGACCCACCCGGTTACGGTCCGACGCCAGAATAATTTCAATCGTAGGCATGAGTGCTATCCTCTCCTGGTTTCACCGGCTTCAGCCCACATCTCTCGGGATAGCCACGCGGCCGAGGTCAAACGCTCCCCCGCAGCCTCACCCGTTCTTCCATGCCGCGCGAGTAAAGTGTTTGCGTCCAGTTTTAAGCTTGCATGAGCTAACGCCCACGACTATCCGGCAGGGCTAACG
>Ga0207021_1223_pt1 | contig 10932 bp, 9 predicted proteins | sample Alteio_BWMinCont_49_FD_153496 | JGI IMG/M metagenome (GOLD analysis project Ga0207021, IMG submission 153496) | Enriched cells from forest soil in Barre Woods Harvard Forest LTER site, Petersham, Massachusetts, United States -... | ecosystem: Environmental > Terrestrial > Soil > Temperate forest >... | reverse complement strand
GCATCTGCTGAATTCCAACTCTCAACCGCCGTTCTCGTTCGTCTACGGAAGGCAGCCATCGGAAGAATTATTGAATGCGTGGCCGACGAAGACGACAAGCAGGGCGCTGGACGCCGGCCGCACAGAGTATACGGTCGTTTGGGTTGATCCGAAGACGAGCCTGAAGGTTCACCTGACGGCCCTAGACTTCGCGGATTCATCCGCTGTGGAGTGGACGGCGTACTTCACGAACGACGGTAAGGTTGATACCCCCGTGCTCGAGGATATCCAGGCGCTTGATATGTCAGTTCCACTCACAGGTGACCGCGTTCCCACGGTCCTCTATTCCAGGGGATGCGGTGGCATGGATACCTACGCGCTACGGAAACAGCCTCTGAATCAACTCGAATCGCTTCGCCTCTCGAATAAGGGCGGCGGCAAGACCGTCGATACCATTCCGTTTTTCGACATACAGATGGACGGGCATGGTGTGATCGGCGCCGTTGGATGGCCTGGAGCGTGGTCCATTTCCATGTCCCGGCCGACGGAAGCGGCGATTGTGGTCAGAGCGGGCATGGAAAAGACACATCTCTCGCTACATCCCGGTGAGGAGATTCGAACCCCGCAAATCATGCTATTGCCGTGGGAAGGGGACGACATCGACGCGCACAATATTCTGCGAAGGCATGTCCTGAAATACCACATGCCCCAATACGACGGGGAGCCGGTCGTTCTGCCCGTATCTCACCTGGGATGGGGCGGGATGAAGACCACGACGAGCCTTCAGCTACTGAATCAAATCACGAAGGAAAAGATCGGGTATGAAACCTTTTGGATGGATGCCGGATGGTATGGCGCGGATCGCGAGGTGGAGGAATTCCAGGTATTCGGTCGAGAAGACTGGTTTTTGCACGCGGGGAACTGGAGAGTCAATAAAGTTGCGCATCCCGATGGCCTGCGTCCGATCAGCGACGCGGTCCATGCGAAGGGAATGAAGTTTCTTCTTTGGTTCGAACCGGAGCGCGCAGTCGTTGGAACGCCAATCACGATCGCACATCCCGAATGGTTTATCGGAGAAGAGGGAACCAACTTTGAAGGAAACGACGCCAGGCCGTTCGTCAAGTTCCGCCTGTTTGATTTCGGCAATCCTGCAGCCAGGCGATACATGATCGACATGATGTCAGAACTTATCACCAGTGAAGGCATTGATATCTTTCGGCAGGACTGCAACTTCGCGCTCGCCCCTTTCTGGTCAACGGCGGATTCGCTCGATCGTCAGGGGATCACCGAAATTCGTTATGTGGAAGGTCTGCTGGATTTCTGGGACGAACTACGCCAGCGACATCCGCAGTTGATTCTGGATATTGTTCAGCGCGGAGATCTGGAAACGATATCGCGCGGCGTGGACCTGAGCCGGGCAGACTACCCTGTTTCGCCAGATGCAGATCCACTTGGCAATCAGCTCAGCACGCTGGGCCTCTCCTACTGGAGGCCGCACTATGGAACATTGCTGCAGATTCGGCCGCGCAATACTTATCATTTCCGCAGCGGATTTGCTCCCGGGTTGGGATTCGCTCTTTTCAACGTGGCCGGAACAAAGGATCAAATAGGCAGTTTTATACCGCCCGACTTTCCCTTTGACTGGCTCCGGTCCCAGGTGGAGCAACTGAAACGAGTGCGGCCGTATTATTACGGCGACTACTATCCATTATTACCGTGCAGCTCAAATGCCGATTGCATCACGGAATCGAGCCATGAGCACAGCGCGGCGTTCGAATGGGCGGCCTGGCAGTTCAATCGTCCCGAACAGGGCGACGGAGTGGTCCAGGCTTTTCGTCAGGATAAGAACAATGACGTGATCAAAGATATGCGTTTGCGAGGGCTGGATCCAGCCGCTACATATGAAGTCACCGATCTCGATGAGGGAGTGCAGAGCACCGTTTCCGGCGCAGACTTGATGCAGAAGGGTCTACATATAAAAATTGCAGAAGTTCCCGGGGCGGCGATTCTGGTGTACAAGAGGGTCCGCTAGTCTCGCGAGAATCCTCCTGTCTGCTGCCTCACGACGGGAGCGGGCGGAATCATCGGGACGACGTAGAAATAGTGGAACGCTTGCAGGAAGGAAAGGATTAGTCGAGTGTCCGACGAGAAGCGCCGCTATCGCTCAACTGCCTGGTTCGGCAAGCAGGACAGGGACGGTTTTGGACACCGAAGCTGGATGCGCAACCAAGGCCTGCCCGGTGACGTATTCGATGGACGGCCGGTTATTGGTATTTGCAACACCTGGTCGGAACTAACACCCTGCAATGCACATTTTCGGCAGATTGCCGATCGTGTCAAACGAGGGGTCTGGGAGGCCGGCGGCTTACCTCTTGAATTTCCTGTGACGTCGCTCGGCGAGACGAACATTCGGCCCACAGCGATGCTGTTCCGAAACCTGGTCAGTATGGATGTCGAAGAGTCGATCCGAGCGAATCCAATTGACGGTGTGGTGCTCTTGTGTGGCTGCGACAAGACCACACCATCTCTGGTAATGGGTGCCGCGAGCTGCGATGTGCCTGCGTTAGTCGTTTCCGGCGGCCCCATGCTCAACGGTAAGTACCGAGGCCAGGATATCGGTTCGGGAACAGCCGTTTTGCGCTTCAGTGAAAAAGTGAAAGCCGGCACGATGACTCAGGAAGACTTCATGGATGCTGAGGCGTGCATGTCGCGCTCGGCTGGCCACTGTATGACGATGGGAACCGCCTCCACTATGGCGTGTATGGTTGAGGCGCTCGGTCTCGCACTCCCTCATAACGCCGCGATCCCGGCAGTCGACTCGCGCCGTTTAGTCCTTGCGCACGTAGCAGGCCGTCGGATTGTCGAAATGGTTCGCGACGACTTGCGTATCGCGCGCATTTTGACGCGTCAAGCATTCGAGAATGCCATTCGCGTGAATGGTGCGGTCGGTGGTTCGACGAATGCTGTCATTCACCTTCTCGCCATAGCTGGACGCGTTGGCCTGAAGGTCACGCTCGACGACTGGGACCACCTCGGTCGAGAAGTGCCCACACTCGTCGATCTAATGCCATCCGGACGTTTCCTGATGGAGGACTTTTACTATGCTGGAGGCCTGCCCGCGGTCATTCGCGCACTCGGAGAGCGCAATCTGATTCATCGGGATGCTCTGACCGTTAATGGCAAGACTATCTGGGAGAATTGCCAAACCGCCCCCAATTGGAACCCTGAAGTGATTCGTTCCCTGGACAAGCCCCTGCTGGCACATGGGGGTATAGCCGTGCTGCGCGGAAATCTGGCGCCCGATGGCGCCGTGATTAAGCCCTCCGCGGCTTCACCGCATCTCATGCGTCATCTTGGGCGCGCGGTCGTCTTCGAGAATATTGAACATTACAAGGAACGGATCGACGATCCCGACCTGGATGTAGATGATAATTGCGTTCTCGTACTGAAGAACTGCGGTCCAAAAGGCTATCCCGGAATGGCCGAGGTCGGCAATATGAGTTTGCCCGCAAAGGTGCTGAAGCGCGGAATAACGGATATGGTCCGCATTTCAGATGCGCGTATGAGCGGAACCGCGTACGGGACGGTAGTACTCCACGTCTGTCCGGAAGCGGCGGTCGGTGGGAACTTGGCTTTGGTACGGGATGGTGACTTGGTAGAACTGGATGTGGAAGCCCGGAGGCTGCATCTTGATGTTTCGCAGCAGGAGTTGGAGCGGCGGCGCACTGAATGGCGGCCGCCGGAAAGCCTGATCAAAGGCGGGTATCAACAACTGTACGTTCAGCACGTGCTCCAGGCGAACATGGGCGCGGACTTGGATTTCCTGACTGGGTGTCGGGGTCACGAAGTCCCGCGCGAGTCGCATTGATGGGGTGGCTTCGATCGGTCCTCAAATTCAACTGCCGGCAGTTTGTGAACTTTGCGGGGATCGACTGAACTCGCTGAAGAAGGTGATCAAGATGAGTGGGAGACTTGCGGGAAAGGTTGCTCTGGTTACCGCAGCTGGACAGGGTATTGGACGCGCCACGGCAATCGCATTCGCCAACGAGGGCGCCTTGGTTTGGGCTACAGATATCAACGAGACGTCCCTCGCGATTCTAAGCAATGATCGCCCCGGCATTCGAACACGTCGGCTGGATGTCCGTGAGTCGTATGAGGTTGACAACATTGCAGCGGAGGTAGGAGCCCTTGAAGTTCTGTTTAACTGTGCCGGCTTTGTTCATCACGGAACCATTCTCGACTGCGGAGAGAACGATTGGGACTTCTCGTTCGATTTGAACGTCAAATCCATGTATCGCACCTGCCGCGCCTTTCTTCCAGCCATGCTGGAAGCTGGAAAGGGCAGCATCATTAATATGTCCTCGGCCGCATCCAGCATCAAAGCTGCCCCTAACCGATTCGTCTACGGAAGTACAAAAGCAGCCGTGATTGGGCTGACTAAGGCAATCGCTGCTGACTTCGTTCGTCGAGGTATTCGCTGCAACGCAATCTGCCCGGGCACAGTGCAATCACCTTCTCTCGACCAGAGGATCGCGGCACAGGGAAATATAGAGAAGGTTTATGCCGAGTTTGTCGCGCGGCAGCCCATGGGGCGATTGGGCCGTCCCGAGGAGATTGCAGCTCTCGCTATCTATTTGGCCTCGGACGAATCCACCTTCACTACTGGCCAGATCCATATCATTGACGGTGGCTTTAGTGTTTGAAGCAGCCTAAGTTGCTTAGCTTGCGATTCGCTGCGATGTGTTGTGTTTAAGACCGTAGTGCCAAAAGCCATGGGTCTTTTTTAGCCCGTGCGTTTTCTCGTTTGGCGACTACTTCCCCATTTTTTGGCGCCGTATTGATAATGACACCGCCCGGCCTGAGCTTCGGTATTGCCGCACGGGTGAGATAGAAGATTCCGAAGACATTGGTGGCGAACGTGTGCTCAAATTCGTCAGGTGTGATGTCTTCTATGTTCTCCCTTGTCATCTGATAAGCGGCGTTGTTGACCACGATGTCGAGTCGACCGCATGCGGAGAAGGCGGCCTCAACCAACGAATTTGCATATTCAACCGATCGAATGTCACCTGGCAGACAGATGGCCTTCTGACCTCCCTCTTCTATTAGCTTTGCAACTTCCCGTGCATCGGTCTGCTCCTCTTCGAGGAACGACAGGACCACATCGGCACCCTCTCGCGCAAAGGCAATGGCAACCGCTCTGCCTATTCCGCTATCAGCTCCGGTGATGATTGCAACTCGCCCGATCAGTTTCCCTGAGCCGGCGTAGGAAGACTCCCCATGATCCGCGGGGGGGATCAAGCTGTCGAACAGTGCCGGGATGGTTCTGCTGTTGTTCTGGAAGAGGCGGCTTGGGTCCTAGCTCGCGCGGGTCGTTCGGCATTGCTACACCTCTTGGCGAGCGGGTATCTCGAACTATGCTCACTGATGATCTGCTTGCGTCGATAACCACTCTGATGCGATGTGTTCGAAAAAGAGTGGTCTAGCAATGCGGCCCTAAACTCAGAGCTCCAGTAGGTGTTTTGGCGAGGACCGATATCCGGATTAGAAAAAACGTGCATGGGCCATCGGCTTTAGGCTTACGCGACGACGACCGGGAGTGGAGAACGGTCTGTATGGCATAAAGTCGCGTTGCGCCTCCCCAAACCACCCCCTATTTACCTATAAGGCAACAGGGAACCATTATCCTGCGCCCCAATGCATACATATCACGCGGCGCAGAGCGCCTGTCCCGCAACGTCTTGACAGGCCCGATCCATGCAAAAGGTCGCCGGATGAAACTCACGGAGGTCTGAAGTCAGCCTCAAGCAATCACAAAATCCTGCATGGGATCGTATAAATGAATTCTCCAGATCAATTACGCGATTCAGGCAAGATAGCGCTCGGCGATGGCCTCGGGTTCGCTCGGCGATGGCGTCGGGTTTCTGAGTGGCATCTTACGGAAGCAATCCCGAAGCCTTCATCCCACACGATGACCGGCTGCATCGTCTGCGGCGCGACGTTGTAATCAGGGGTGAGTTCCAAGGCGAGGCCGTCAACGTTGCCGTGCGCGAACACCTCCTGGGGCATCAGCCCCTGGAGCCGGGGACTAAAATTTAGCGGTGAGTGGTTCGCATGACATCGATTCGGCAGATCCTCTGGAGTTGTTCGATTCCTGGCTGAAGCAGGCTCAGGAGAGCGAGCCCAACGATCCCAACGCGGCTGCTCTGGCGACCTCAACTAGGGACGGTGTGCCAAGTGTGCGCATAGTGCTGGCGAAGCGTATAGGTGAACACCACTTCTGGTTCTTCACCAACGCGGAGAGCAGAAAGGGCATGGAACTGGCAGAAAATCCCAGAGCAGCTCTGTGTTTTCACTGGAAGATTTTGCGGCGACAGGTACGGCTGGAAGGAAAAGTGTCGGAGCTTGATGTAAGCGATGTGGACGAGTACTTCCATAGCCGGTCGCGAGCCAGCCAGATCGGCGCAGCGGTCTCTGATCAGAGTCGTATCCTCGGAAGTCGTGAGGAACTGGAAGAGCGAGTCCGGGAATTCAGCGAGCAACATCCGGGAGAGATTCCCAGGCCAGGGTTCTGACGCGGCTCCTATTTACGTGCAGAGCGGATCGAATTTTGGCTAGATGGCGTAAGGCTAGCTGGCGTAAACAGACTCCACGATCGCTTTCTCTTCACGAGGGACGGAGATCGATGGCAGAAAGCTCGGCTCTATCCGTGATAGCCTGTTCCTCCTGTAAATGCCGATCGCGCACGGAACGTTAACCCATAAGGTGGTTCGCGATCACAGTTTGCATCGTTTGCGGCGCAACGTTGTAATCTGGCGTGAGTTCACGAGGAGCCCATCGACCTTGCCCGGAGCGAAGGCTTCAGCGATGCGCTGCTTGCCTACCGCCTCTGAAAGCGAGCGCTGACCCACCAGTCTACCGAAGCCGCCATGACTCACCTCGCGTTGCAGGCCGGGCATTCATACCGATGCTTGAGTAGCTCCAGAAGGGCATCGTTCACCCGCCGTACAAGCTGTTCTGGCCGCTCGATACCGGAGAGCTTTACGGCTTCGCGCGACGCCGACAAGAATAGCAGCGCGAGCGAGTTTCCGGCTGGGCAGAATAGCGTTTCTTGGTCGAGAGTAATAGGTTCGTTGAGGTCCACTCCAATCCCATCTGTGTTTGCAAGGCGGATCGGTCCACCCGCTTAACACGTCGGGGGCTTTCTATCCGGGACATTACTGGATTACCTTGAGTCTTGAACATCCCCTAAGCGGTAATTGGATTTGCCCTTTGAGTAATGATTACCCATATCCTGGATCGGCTGAAGCGCATGGGAGAAGCGCTCGGAATGGGAACTTGCAGGGAGGAATTGCAGTGCTGGACAACGTTGTCGACGGCGAAGCTTCAGCACTGCGCTGCTTGTCAGATCGGCGTGGGTAGCGGCCACGTATGTCCGAACAAAGAAAGCTTTAGTATATGGGTAGTGCACGAGCGGCGATCATCGACGAGGGAAGGTGGCAGCACGGGTGCGCATGCGGAGCCGCATCACGTCGAGGGTACAATTCTCCTCTCAAGGATCAGGAGGACGCGAGAATGCGCGATCAGGCAAAGCAGGTGGTGTTTCGCTACAACGATGACGACACAGATGCGGATGTCGAAGTTGATATACTCGGCGATCTCCCGCAATACGCCGTAGGCGATATTGTGACACGCAGGGGAAAGTCCTGGAAGGTTGTTCGGGTTCTGAGTCACCAGGCCCTCATCGGCTCGCAGCAGGTTCCAGCCTATATCGTAACCGTCACTGATAAGGTTTAAGAGGGCGACGCCTCTTGAGAGTCGGCCTTGTCTCCAGCAGTCGGTTCGCTTTCAGGGCAGACGCAAGCAAAATGCTCGACGAAGAAGCCGCGAGGTCACAGCGTTCTTCGCCACACCGCTTTCGAGGACCGCATAGCGATTCAATTCATGGCCCTGATCGTAGCGGGTTCGATTCGAGACGCCCCTTAGCTCCGCCCCGAGACAAAGGACGCTCGGCCTGGATTCCAAAAAACTCGCAGGTCTTCGGAATCGCTCAATTGCCTTGCGTCAGAACGGAGCATTCGCTGCCAGCACAGGAAAGTGCGACTGGTGTTCCGTACTTCGCAGGAACTGTTACGGCCTGGCTGGTTATCGATACGTGCACGATGTACGAGAGACCTGCCGCTTTCACTGGCGCAGGATGATGAAACCGTCCTGCACAAAAGCCGACAGCCACAGCGAACCAGAGTACGATGAAAAACTTAATCCGCGTCATTGAACCTACCTCCGTCCACAGATTGTGATGACTCTGAAACTAGGGACGCAGAGCGATTACTGCTCTGGAGTGGAATCTTCTAAGCAGAAAACGTCCGGTTTTCCTTCACCGCTTGGGGCCTCTACGATATGACTTCGAACTCGCGCTGAAAGTGGCGGATCGAAAGAGTCTGTGGCGGCCTCAAGCGTTTCGTATAGACAATGCCTGGTCCGCGAGCCTGCGCTAGCCGTGAGATCGTATCGGTCGCTCCATCTTCTCCGGCGACAGGGGTGACGGTGACTTCGTGGGGTCCATGATGTTGAGATGCGCCGCAGCATGCGTCACGGTGGCCGACACAAAAACCAGACGCATTGCGCTTTCCATCAAGGCATTGCTGGAACCGTCCCAGCGTCCTGCTGCCAGGCCCAGCAAAGGTGCCAGTCCACGCTGGATGAAAGCTTTCCGCGCTTTCCATGAAATGGAAGGTTCGGCAGCCATACCTACCAAAGCTGCCACGGTCTGTTCCGGTCAAGATGGCAAAGTTGGCGAAACAAGCCAGTACCAAAATGCCGCGACGCTAGTTGCCACGCGGTAACAAGGTGGCGCGGCCGGCCGGCCGGCGAAACGGCCCAATCTCGTTTCTCGAAAGGCGGGAGGAACGGGATTGGGAGAAATGAGTCGCTTCGCTAGTCGGCTGCGCTCCGATCCCCCACCCCACGGACGAAGACCGGTCCGTGGGGAACCCGGCTCTTCGGCAGAGCGGCGCGGCCCTTCGGACCGGGTTCTGTTCGCGGGGGCAAGTTCTGAGTGCCCACTCAAGCCAACACAGTGTCAAGTTCCACGACAACCTTTCCACGATGTTCCGGGAGCTGCTTTCCAGTTTCAGTGGCCGTCGGGAGGGAGGGAAAGTGGGAAACGCGCAGCGTTTTCCAAGGCGGCTGGGCCGCCGTCTTTTCCTCCCTCGATGGCAGGGATCGGGATCCATCGCGCAACGATGGTCGAGCCATGGATCGCCGGTTGGAGTTCCCGGACCAGGGTGTTGCAGTAATAGACCTGCAGGCGGTGTGCGACTTGCAGGACCTGGACCCATTCCCCGGCCAGAGCACGACCGATGCGCTACTTGGTATCCGCGATGTCCAGCTTGCCTTGACAGTCGACTTTAAGCACCCAGGCTCCTTCCGGATACTGCCAACGCGGCGGATTAGGATCGTAGCGCCGCGGGCTGGGGCGCCAGCGACTGGCCGGAGTCTGCATGCCCAGGGCCTCGTGCGGACGCAGGTAGTTATGCTCCCAGCGATAACCGTCCAGCCAAGGCGACTGGCCACTTAGCCCACGCCGGGTGAGCGCACGTTGCAGCGCGCCGTGAAAGCGCTCCACCTTGCCTTGCGTCTGCGGATGTCCGATGCCGCTCCAATGCAGCTGTATGCCTTGTTTCATTAGCCACAGCGCCAGTCCCGTAGTTGCTGCCTGCGGTCCGGCCCAACTCCACCACGGCACGCCGTGATCCATCAGCATGGCCTGAGGAACACCGCACTCGACAAACGCCTCTTCCAGGCGCGTGCGCACCGGTCCGGCATGCGTGCTGCCCAGGGCCTCCAGCGCGATCACGTAACGGCTGTGATCATCCAGCACCGAAAGTGGTCCGATCGGCTGGTGCCATGACTTCGGTCCCTTAAAGTCCATCTGCCACAGTTCGTTGGGCGCGGCGCGCTCGAAGCGCTGTTGCGCCGGACGATGCCGGTCCTCCTCCTGCACCAGGTGATGGCGAAGCAGGATGCGATGAATCGTGCTCGCCGGCAACTGCATCCCATCCTGGCCCAGCAATACCTGAAGCTTGCGCGCTCCCCAGTCGGGATAGCGCAGGCGCAGCTGGATCACCCTCTGTTCCAGCTCCGGAGCGGTCTGCCGCGGACTGTGCAGCGGCTGCCGGCTGCGCTCGGCGATGGCCTCGACGCCACCGGCGCGATAACGCTCCAGCCAAAGCCGCCCGGTGGGCCGCGAAATCCCGAACTCCCGGCACAAACTGCTGAAGGACCGCTCGCGGCGCAAGGCCGCCACCACAAATCGCACCCGCTGTTCCCGCACGTCCATCGTTTTCCAAGGCATCGTCTCTGACACTCCCCGCGCTCGCTCTGCTTGCGCCGCGAGTGTAAAGGATGTCTAGAGACACACTGGAAAGAATGTCATGGAACTGAACAAACACAGGGCTTGAGTGGGCCACGGTTTTCCAAAGGCCCTGCCTCTTTTGAGAGCGGCTCATGGAATAACCCGGACCAGGAGCAAGGTCTGGTCATCCTGTTGCACACCGTGTTTACGGACTTCCGTCATGATCAGGTCCAAAATCTGCGGCAGCGGTTGCGCCGCGTGTTGCGTCAGGAGTTGCGCCAGACGGGTCAGCCTAAAATCCTCGTCCCTTGCGTTGGGTACCTCCGATATGCCGTCTGTAAGCAGCAGGAACAGATCCCTTGATGAGTACATAACGCGCTGGCTGGCATAGCGAGCTCCGGGAATCAGGCCCAAAGGAAACTGCTCCATCGAGAGGCTGGCTGTGTCTCGAGTTCGATTCCGATAATGCAGAATGGGGACGTGCCCTGCCGAAGAGTACTCCACCTCCGCCGAACCATCGAATTGCAGTAAAGCCAGCGTGGCATACATGTCAGGTCCCTTGAGGCCGGGCAAAACGCGGTCTGCGCTTTCAAGCAGTG
>Ga0207021_1134_pt2 | contig 11002 bp, 7 predicted proteins | sample Alteio_BWMinCont_49_FD_153496 | JGI IMG/M metagenome (GOLD analysis project Ga0207021, IMG submission 153496) | Enriched cells from forest soil in Barre Woods Harvard Forest LTER site, Petersham, Massachusetts, United States -... | ecosystem: Environmental > Terrestrial > Soil > Temperate forest >... | reverse complement strand
AATTTCAGCGCAGGACTCGAGAAAATCATCGCCGCTTCGGCCTGCTCCTCTTTCGCGAGCTGATCGGCCGAGGTGCCTTTGTTCAGTCCTGCTTTGAGCTGCGATTGCAGTTCCGGAAAGAACAAATCATCCACGCCCAAAACGGAATGCGATCGAACCTGTTTGCCGTTTTTGTAGAAAGCCGTCGGAAGCTGGCGATTGATCGTTCCCGTCGGCGGAGTATCGACCCACTGAGGGTCCAGAAAATCGAGTGCGTACAGAAGACCGAACGGAAGCATGTGGCGCATTCCCGTATGGGTCATCACCCGGCCTTTGGGAGTGTAGGTCGCGAGCATGCTCGTGTAGTCGTTCACTGGGTTATCGAATTCGTGACCGCTGCCGCAAAGTTTTGTCCACTGAGGTCTGACCGGATCCGCGGGTCCGTTCATGTCCAATAGCGGCGCCGGACCATTCGAAGTCCCGCCCGTTTCCACCAAGCATTCCACCGGAAGAGGATTCACTGCCGGAGCGAGATCCGAGTAAAGATCCGCGATGTACTGACGTTCGAGACCCAGAGCGTGGCTCTCGCCGATCGAAATCAGATCCCCCTGACTCAATGACTCCAGCATTTGGGCGCGCGTAACGGCAGGAAAGTAAGTAGGTGACTGAACTAATTCGTCGAGAAGGTACGTCGAGCTCGCTGAAATCGGCGGCGGTTGATTGCAGGCGGTGACTGCAGCGGCAAATGCACAAAGACCCAAGACCTGTCGGTGTTTCATACGAAGCCCCCATTCCCCAAATGGGGTCTACCAAACTTGATGCGTCGTGTCAAATTACCGAATTAACCCTTATGCCGGGTTGAATTGAATGATTCTGGCCCGTATTATTATTCTTATCGTGATTAATCAGGCACTCAAAACCTGCGAACTTTTCTCCGAATTGAACGCCGAAGAACTCGCACTGGTGTCTGGCTTGGTTCGCGAGCGAACCGTGCGCGCAGGCCGCTACATCGTTCATGAAGGTGAAGAGTCGTTTTCACTATTCGCCGTTCAGCACGGAAGCGTTGATGTCGTCAAAGAAACAGACGAAGGCAGCCATCCGAAAATCTCGGAACTTTCCGACGGCTCTATTTTCGGAGAGGTCGCTTTCTTTGATCATCCCTCTCGCTCCGCTGGGGTCATCGCTCACAATGACGTCAAAGTTTTCGAGCTCAAATACAAAGATCTCGAACAAATCGCCGAGACGAACCCGGCCTTCGGTCTAAAAATCTACCGCGCGATGGCCCATAGCATGAGCCGAAAGCTGCGCAAGACCACCGATGATCTTGCGTTGATGGTTGGGACTTCCCGGCTGGCAGCCCTCGGGGAAATGACCACTGCGATCTCCCACGAAATCAACAATCCGATGACCACGATCGGCCTGAACGCGGAATTGATCGGTCGGTTGGCCACTGAAAAGAAGCCCGATCATGCTCTGATTTCTGATCGCGCGAATAAAATTCGTGAAACCGTCCGGACCGTCGTGAAAATCGTCGACGGTCTGAAGAGTTTGGCGAGAAACGCTGATTCGGACCCTTTCGTCGAAACCCCGATCGCGAAAATCATTTCATCGACGCTCGAAACCTGTCAGGAGCGGTTCAAATCAAGCGGGACCCTCGTTCGTACGGAAAACCTGGACCACAAGATATCCGTTCCATGCCGCCCCGTTCAGATCGCGCAAGTCTTGATCAATCTTTTCAGTAATGCGATCGACGCCGTTGAATCTCAGCACGAAAAATGGGTCCACGTCGAAATCGAGTTTGACGAAAATTACGTGCACGTTGCCGTGAGCGACAGCGGAACCGGAATCCAAGAGAAAATTCGCGAGCGGATTTTTCAGCCCTTCTTCACGACCAAGAGCCGCGGCAGGGGAACTGGCCTCGGACTGAGCATTTCTCGAAGCCTCATCGAAGCTCACGGAGGCTTTTTGCGGATCGACCCCAGCTCGAGACACACCCGATTCGTAATGTCCCTTCCTAGACAGCTGTCACAAAAATCGACAGCTGATGCATAATAATTCCTTTAATATCAATAACTTATAACGGCACGGCGGTTGCTCTATAGCCGGGTATGAGAGAGTTCAACCCCGCTGCCATTCGTATCTTCGCTATTTTGACTGCTGTCTCTGCCGCCACTCTGGCCCATGCAGACGGAGGTTGCCATTCCCCTCACGCACCTTCTTATGTGCCGAATGTGCCCCATCTTTCCGACGACCCTAATAGCTGCCAAGGCTCGGGTCAGAACCAAGGCTCTGGACAACAAGGCTGGGGTCAGCAAGGTTGGGGTCAAAGCCAGCAGGGCGTCGTTCTTCAGTGCGGTCAGGAGATCACCGCCAACACGGTTCTCGGCGCTGATATGAATTGCGCGGGTTACACCGGCTTTGCTCTCAAGATCGTAGGCAGCGGTATCAAGTTCAACGGTAACGGCCACAAGATCATCGCGCCTCAAGCGCTCGCCGCGATTTACGTTCAAGGTTCAAACAATACGATTACGGGTGTCACCGCGAACGGCGTCGTCAATGGAGCCGGCCTGAATGCCTATGATGCTCCGGGCCTCGTGGTTCAGGAAAACAACTTTTCGGGCAACGAGGAAGGCATCCTCGTCTGGGCCGAGAACACCTCGATGAGCAACATCCTGATTTTCGGAAACATCATTCAAAATTCCTCCCTCTTCGGTATTCGCGCCGGCTGGGACACGAATGGCCAGATCATCCAGCCCGAAATCGTGATGAACGATCTGAGCAACACGGGCGGTTACGCTCTTTATATTCAGGCTCAGCAGTACAATATGGGCCCGCAAGATTTTAACGTCCTGTACAATTCGTTGAACGGCATCTATCTCAAAGGCGGCGGCTTCTCGATCACGAACGTGAGCATGACGCAGCAGCAGATTCAGCAAGTCGAAATTTTCATCGACAGCGCCTTGTCCGTTACCGTGAATAATCTCGATGTCAGCACAGTGCTGCCGGGACAGCCGAGCCAGCAACATATCGGACTCGACCTTTATCGCTGCGCTCAGTTCAACATCAACGGCTTGTTCTCGCAGAACGAAGATGTCGGCTTGAAACTCGAAACCGAAAACGGCGTTTCCCCGACCGGCACTCTAAAGAACTGCACCTTCCTGAACGAAAACGTAGCAGCTATAATGATCACCTCCTACGATGGAACTCCATATGGCGTCATTGACGTCCTCAACTCGGTGTATCAGGCCTCGTCCAAGTCCATTTCGCTCCTCCTCTCTGGAAGTACGACTGTTCCGGCGAGCAGCATCTTCAATTTCCTCGCCCCTTCTTCCAATGGAAACGGCGGCGGTAATAGCGGCGATGGCGGCGACGATCACGACGGTGGCGGAGACCACGACAGCGGCGGTTGCGGCCACTGAGACGCCTGGAACTTCCCGCGTCAATAGAACACGCTTTCCGAAAGGCTGAAAAGGGCGTAATTCTGTAACGGGAGTTCCATCGATCCTATGAAAGAAAGAATCCTGATCACCGGCGGTGCGGGCTTTATCGGCACGCACCTGGCGAAAGCCTACTCGGAAAACGGGTATCAAGTCACCGTGATCGATCTTCAGGGCCCGAGCGAACTCATCCCGAACGTCAAATACTTCCGCGGCGATGTCCGTAAGGAATCCGACCTGGCCGGACTGATCTCGACCCATGACGCAGTCTTTCACTGGGCCGCGATCGTCAGCGTCCCGGATTGCCAGAAAGATCCCGTCGGAAGCTACGAGACCAACACGATCTCCACGCTCAAAGTCCTGGATTTGATCCGAACCGAAAACGCACAACGTCCGTCGGATCGTAAGATCAAAATCCTCTTCAGCAGCTCGAGCGCGGTCTACGGCGAATCCGGGAATTCCGGAGAACCGATTTCCGAATCCAATCCGCTTCCCGAGCCCATTTCGTTCTACGGTGCCCAGAAGCTCGCTTCGGAACAGTTGATTCGCCTCTATTCGAAGGCTTACGGAATACCGGCCGTGGTTTTCCGTTTCTTCAATGTCTTCGGCCCCGGCCAGAAAGCCAATTCGCCCTATTCGGGCGTGATCTCGCTTTTCACGAAAAACGTACGCTCAGATCAGGAATTGCGGCTCAACGGCGCGGGCGCACCGACCCGGGATTTCATTTCAGTGCATGATCTCGTCCGCGCGTGTGTGGCCGGACAAAAAAGCAGAAACCCCGACGTCTGCTCGGGCGCTCCGATCAATCTTGGAAGCGGCGAAGCGATCGCGATCAAGAATCTCGCCAAGATGCTTTTTGAGATTTCCGATAAACTCGAGAAAACCGTCGACGCCCCAGCGAGAGACGGCGACATCTTGCACTCTCGCGCCGACATCTCTCGGGCCCGTACGCTGCTCGATTGGCAACCCCATCTCCAGCTCAAGGATGCTCTGCAGGAACTTCTGAATTCATGATCTCTGGCCTACTCATTTTTCTCGGCGCGTTCGCCTCGCTCGGGGTCCTTGGCTTTCCCAGTGTCCTCGGCGCTCTTTTCGCTCGGAAAAAAAATCCGACATCCCTGAGTTCCGAAACCGCTATTCCAAAAGTCCAAATCTTGATTCCCGCCCATAACGAAAAAGACAAAATCGGCTACACTCTCGAGTCGCTCGAGCGGGAGCTCAAAACGTCGGGCGCGGACATAAAAATTCACGTCGCCCTCGATCGTTGTACCGACGGAACCGACGTGGCGTCGGCAGCATGGCAGGCGCGGCTTCCGCTGACGATTTCTTCGGTCGATTATGGCAGCAAGTGGCGGACGCTCGCGCATCTTCTTTCCCAGAGTGACTCAAGCACGCAGTGGGTGATCTTCGTCGACGCGGGAACGATCTGGGACGCGGGCACGCTGAGCGCCTTGATGATTCTAATGAAAAATCAGGACCTATCGGTCATAGCGCCCAGTTACCGAATCGAGGGCGGCTCTCGATTGAGTCAGATCTTTTGGAAATACGAGAGCAGACTCAAGACGCTCGAAAACTGGCTCGGCGGTCCCATTAGCGTTCACGGAGCCAGTGTCGCTTTCAGGCGGTCGGAACTCGTTTGGGCCTTCGAGGAATTGAAAGGCACGGAATTCAAAAACGACGACATCATCCTTCCCCTGGCCGTCCGGATCCTTTCACCCGAGCAGCGTTCGCTTTACTTACCCCTCAGCACGATTCACGATCGAGCATCGCTCGAGAGCCATGGATTTTCACAACAGCTTCGTCGACGTAAACGCATGGTCCTGGGCAACCTCCAGTGGATCCGCTGGATGTTGCGCGAATCCCGCAAGCGTCCGATCGCCTTGAATGTCTGGTGCGTCTCATTGCGAAGGATTCTCCGTCCATTCTGGATCTGGAGCATCGTTCTTCTCGGAAGCGGATTGATCGCAGGGGGATGCTCCCTGGGCTGGTTCGCGCTCGTTCCGATGGCGGCATTTCCGTCGGCAGCCTGCGCTTCTTTCTACGCGCCCGTCGCCTGGATCTTAAGACTCGACGAAAAATCCTCAGCCTGGCGTTAGCCCCAGGCTGCTTTCAACGCGACACCCAGGGTACGAACCGCGATGATGAAGTCCATTTTCGGGGACATCCGCTGGAGATAGTATAAATCGTACTCGATCTTGCGCTTGGTTTGCGCGACCGTGGCCGCATAACCGCCCATGACCTGAGCCCAACCCGTGATTCCCGGGCGCACGAGGAGGCGGAAACGAAAGAGCGGAATCTCCTTTTCCAGCTCGTCGTAAAACTCTGGCCGCTCGGGACGAGGTCCGATCAAGCTCATTTCGCCACGAATTACGTTCCAGAGCTGCGGAAGTTCATCAATTCGCGTCTTCCTGAGGAAGGTGCCAAATCGCGTAATGCGAGGATCTCCCTTAAGAGACCATTTGTGCCCCGCCGCTTCGGCGTCCTGCCTCATGCTTCTGAATTTCCAAACCTTGAAAACGCGTCCTCGGTATCCCAACCGCGTTTGCCCGAAAAAAGCGGGTCCCCGGCTGGTCAGCTTCACAAGCAGCGCGACTAGAAGCAGGAATGGAAAGAGAACGGCGAGGAGCACCGCGGAGAGAATTCTTTCGGAGACAGTCTTGGTCGAGTAGTAGATTCGCCCAAAAGTATTCCTGCGGACCGACATACTGAGGAACATCCAAAGATCCAGAGAGTCGACGTCGAGGTGGCCTCTGAGCCTGGCGATCAGCTCGCGATAATCGACGATTTCTTTGCCTGCGATCATCGCCTCAAGAACGCTCTCGCTCTGCTCGAAGTGACGGAGCGCCGAACGGGAGATCACGACCCACGCAAGGTCACTTCCCGGAGGAAGCTTCGGGAGATCGGCGAGAAAAATCGGCGCGTAGTATTTGAGCAGCTTCTGAGCACGAAGCGCTCGCAGTACTTTTTCGGATTCTTCTTCCGAGGTGAAAAAACAGATTTTCCTCCGAATTCCCAGTCGGATAAAAGCCAGACCCAGTCCGACCTGAACCAAGTAGACGATCCCACAAATCGGAAGAGTCAGGAGGAGAACGTCACGGTACCGAATCAAGGCGAGTCTCGTGATCAGCAAGAGAACGTATTTCGAGATCGCAGCTGCAAGTGGAATTGCGACTGCAAGAGTCAACATGGAATCGGGCTCCGGAATCGGACTGAACGTTCCGAAGTAATCGAGTCCATCCAAAATCCAGAGCGTAAGAATCGCCGTAAGATCTCCGTAAGCGACGACGTCCCAGTGATACATCCGCAGCGTATTGTTGAACAACGGAAGCAGCCCCGCCCAGAGCCCGGCCATAAACAAGAAAAGGATCAGCTTGAGCGAGAAGCCAGCGGGAAACCGGGGTCGAAACAGAGAGCCTTGAGAGTTCTTCATTACAGGCATGATGTCTCTATAGGCTCTTCACGACTTTGGCTGGGTTGCCGGCGAGGATGGAGCTCGCTGGATAATCTCCTTCGAGAACGACCGAGCCCGCAGCGACGAGACACCCGTTTCCGATTCGGACTCCTTTGAGGATCGTGACGTTCGCGCCGAGCCACACGTCATCTCCGATATCGATCGCTTTGGATGGGAATTCCCAACCCGTCAGCGCGGGCCCGCGGCCACACATCGCTTCGACCTGCTTGGCGCGAAGCACGGGATCGATCGGGTGCGGATCGTAGTCTTGGATCATCACGTTCCAACTCGAAAGAAAGCGCGAGCCGATCCGAATGCTCGAGCGACAGTAAATTCTCGCGTCGCCGATCACTGCACAAGGACCGATCTGAATCTTGCCCCCTGCATAGGCCTCAATTTTGGCGTGCTCGTAGATGATTCCGTAATCACCCAAGCTGATTCGGGCCCGCGGCTGTTCGGCGCGCAGGCATCGCACGCGTTGAACTCGGGCGCGCCGGCCGATCTCGATCGACTTGGGGTAGATTCCCAGGATCCGAGCCAACGCAATCACCGCTCTTGTTCGCTGGAAAAGCCAATAGGTTCTGACATACTGGAACAAGAAGAGTGGACGCTCTTTCAGAACACGATAGATTTTTCCTGGCGGTTTTTCTGTCATTTTTTCTGATTTTACCGACTCGACAGGAACTAAGGCAAGCAAGTTCATGAAGACCAAAATCAGCTCCCACTGGCCTTTGACGCTCTTCTCGACGCTCTCTTCGCTTGCGAATCTGGCAGTTCCCCTCGTTTTGGTGCGCATACTGCCTCCCGAGGAGGTTGGCCGCTACAAAGTCTTCTTTCTTTACCTCGGTTTGATGCCCTGGCTCGCGCTGGGAGCCGGCGTCAACAACGGCCTCTATCACTGGGCCGGTAAGAGGGACTTCCAACAGTTCTTCAACGCGAGCTGGAGCGTGCTGGCGAGCTGGTCGGCTCTCGTCACTCTAGTCGCCCTGATGTTCGCCGGGACCTCCTTGACCGGAATTCTTTTCGCGGTCGGCGCCGGATTGACACTCTTGGCAACCTTTCACGAAGACACTCTGGTCGCCTCGGGGCAGACCCTGCGCGGAGCTCTGTTCGCTGCGTTCTTTGAAATCACGCGGACGGTTCTCGTCCTGATCCTCGCCCTCGAGACCGGAAAACTACTCTGGGTCATCGGAGCCTACGTCGCTGGACTCTTTCTCAAAGTCGCTTTCGGAGTCTACTTCGGTCACCGTCTCAAGCTCCAGAAGCTCATTGTTCCCCAGCTGAAAACCCATGACTACTTCTCGAGCGTCCTTCGCTACGCGGTCCCGGTCTCGTTCTCCACGCTGATTGCGGTATTCACTCATTACGCGGACCAGCTGATTCTCTCCAAATTGGCCACCGCGACTTACTTCGCGGGATATACCTTGGGCTGCCTCACAGTTCCGCCACTCAACTCCTTCGAGCAGGCCGTCAATCGCGTCCTGATTCCTTCGCTCGAGGAGTCCGAGCCTGGGCGCTTTCGTGAGGCCTTCGCGGAGCTGGCCTGGATTCTGATCCCGGCCACAACGGGGCTTTTCATTTTTGCGGATCCGATCGTCCGACTGCTCTTCACCGAAAGATACGCGGACGTCAGTATTTTCCTAAAACTCTACGCCTTCAATTACCTGCTCTACGCTTTTCCGTACGACGCCTGGGCCCGCGCGCGCGGAGATAGTGGATGGATTTTCAAAAATCTGGTGGTCGCCTTTGCCATCGCAGTCGTTCTGATTCCATTTCTGGCCTGGCGGTTTTTGGGCGTGGGTGCTCTGGCAGGGCTCCTGATCACGCAGCTCTCCTTGAGAATCGGCGGATGGCTTCATATTCGAAAAACAACGAACTGGTCGATCAAAGACTTCGTTCCTGGCTCCGAAATCGCGTACAACACCGCTATCTCGCTGATTTTGGCAGCAGCCTCTCTTGCCGCTCGTCCGTGGCTCAGCGGCCTCTCCTGGCTCTTCGTCTGTATGCCGACGTTCGCGATCCTCTACCTCAGCCTCACGATTCGCAAACGCTTCCTCATGCTGATCAAGAGCCGCGAACGTCCGGGCGTTTTGATGATGACGCAATTTCTCGAAATGGGCGGGCTGGAGCGGGTGATCTACTCACTCTGCACTTCATTTCGTGAGTCAGGTGCCGTCGATCCCTTTGTCCTGAGTTACGACCGAAGAGAAAACGGCGAAAGCCTCGCGGGAGAATTCGAACAAGCGGGGGTCGGGGTTATCGCCTTGGACAAAGGCCGGGGATTCTCCTTGCGAACGGTCATTCGAGTCATCCGAACCTGCGTTCGCGAAAAGATCGGCATCTTGCATACCCATGATCTCGGACCGCTTTTGTACGCCGCTTGCGCAAAGACAGCCACCTTGGGCGCTTTGAAAATCGTGCACACCCAACACAGCTTCGTCCACCTCTCCAAGAAACGGCGACACCGTGCCTACGAACGGATCTTCACCCGATTCGCCGATGAACTCGTCACCGTCTCCTTGGATTCTAAATCAACGTATGCGGCGCTCGGCGTGAATCCAGATCGTATTCAAGTCGTTCCGAACGGAGCGCTCTTCACCGATGCGAGCACTGTCTCTGAATCGCAGAGAGTTCGTCTTCGCGAAACTCTCGTCGACGAGATCCTGAGTCAGGAACAGTCCGAAAATCTAAAAAAAGCCGACAAGCAGTTCTGGCTCCTGTATCTCGCCCGGATTCACCCGCAAAAAGGGCAGAACTGGGCGATTGAGGCCTGGAAACAGCTTCCAGATTCAGTTCGCTCACGGGCTGCATTGATTTTTGTCGGACAAGAAAGTTTCCCGGGTGAAATCTCACGCCTCCAAGAACAAGCTCGAGCGATCAGCTCGAATTCGACCGTCATTTTTGCGGGGATGACTCGACGCCCACTCGATTGGTTGCGTGCATCCGACGCGCTTTGTTCGCTTTCAGACTTTGAGGGCATGCCCCTGAGTCCGATCGAAGCTCTAGGCTCGGGTCTGCCCGTAGTATTGTCCCGCATCGCCGGTCATGAAATTTTCCGGGAAGCGTCCGACTCCGATATCCTCTGGGTCGACGCGCCTGTCACAGCCTCATCTGGAGCGGCGCTCGGGGATTTCATCCGAAAAATCTCCGAAGAGACTCCGGAAAATAAAAAGGTGCGATTCGAACGGGCCGCTAGCTGGCGCGGGCGCTTCGGCACCGATAAAATGTCGGCTCGCTACCAGGAACTCTATCTGAGAAACTTGGCGAAATGATCATTCATTTGTTCAACTCGAGCCTCGTGAGCGGGCCAGAGACTCTGGTGATTCCCGCACTTCCGGAACTCGCTCGTGAACTCGGCGAAATTCAAGTCGGCAATCTCGCCGAGACTCGAAAAGGGGAGGCTGCGCAGGCTCCCATGGACTACGCCCGGGGATTCGGTCTCGAGACATTCGAAGTCGAAACTCGAAAGCGCCTCGATTTCCGAGCTGTTCGCGCTCTCGCGCAGGTGCTTGCGGAAAAAAAACCAACCCTCGTGCACGCTCACGATGCAAAAGCCTCGGTGTACCTCGCGCTGGCGACTCTGCTTCTGAAAACGACGGGACGCAAACAGGCCAAGCGCGTGACGTGGAAGCTCGTTTCCACCCATCACGGAGTTCACGCGAGAGACGGAGCGCAGGTGCGAGCCTACGAGCTTCTGTACAGTTTCGCTTTTCTGCGTCTTTTCGACGCCGTGCTTTGCGTCTGCTCGGCGGATCGCGAAATCCTGATCCGGCGCGGACTGGATCCCGACAAAGTTCGCATTCACTTAAATGGCGTCGATCGCCCGACGGTTTCCCCCGAAGCGCGCCCGATCCTTCAGGCAAAGATCAGAAACGACTGGCGGCTGGATCTCGGTTTGGATCTAACGAACCGGGCCGTTCTCGGCGTTGCCGCGAGACTTTCGCCGGAAAAAAACCATCTGCTCATTTTAGAATCGCTTGCCGCACTCCGTGCCCAGGCGCCAGATCTTCGCTGGCTCTGTGTCTGCTTCGGGATGGGCCCGGCCGAATCCGAACTTCGGGAAAAGAGCCGAAGCCTCGGACTCGATGATGTCGTTCATTGGGCCGGCTACCGAAAGAACCTGACCCACCAAATG
>Ga0207021_1199_pt2 | contig 11013 bp, 12 predicted proteins | sample Alteio_BWMinCont_49_FD_153496 | JGI IMG/M metagenome (GOLD analysis project Ga0207021, IMG submission 153496) | Enriched cells from forest soil in Barre Woods Harvard Forest LTER site, Petersham, Massachusetts, United States -... | ecosystem: Environmental > Terrestrial > Soil > Temperate forest >... | reverse complement strand
ATCAGATACTTCATCATCTCAACCTAGCGTGTGGAGGGTCGCAGGGCTTCTACGATCTTCCAGACGAGAGCTATCTGATTTCGAGGACGCTTTTCAAATGGATTCTCGTGGATTGGTATCCAGAACAGCCGCTCGGGTTACGGCTCCCGACCGGCTTCAAAATCCCACATTCACAGAGATTTGAGTTTGTTTATGAGAAATCACAGTTGCTGAAAATCCTGGAGGTTGATTGGAATGCAAGAACTGAGGACGCCTGGAAACCCCACCCTATGTTCGGCAAGATGACTCCGAAAGAGTGGGGAAAACTGCTGCAGATTCACGTGGACTATCACCTAAGACAGTTCGCTGCCTGATGGAGTGATCGACGATGGCTTCGAATCTCGTGCACGGTGCGCTTGCCACTCACACTCAGGTTTTTCCAGTTCTGACCGCGGCGCAGATCAACCGCATCCGGCCATTCGCATCTCTGCGACATGCAGCGCTGGGTGAAGGCTTCGGTAGCATTGGTAATCCTAAGCTGCATCCGCTTAGGGATTTAGAAGTGGCACAGTTTGTTGCATCTGGAAGAGTGCGCTTAGGAGTCAGGAGCCCATGGTTCTGAAGATCGAACGGATTCGGGATTCACGCGAAGTTCGACTTCGGCTGAGCGGAGAGTTTCGATCTCACCATCTCGATCAGGTAAAGGCCGAGATCAGCCGTGGAGAGCCGATCGCGCTGGATTTGGAGGAGGTAGATCTCGTGGACATCGAAGCAATTCGGTTCCTCAATGCCCGCGAGGACGAAGGTATCTCGGTGTTGCACTGCTCGCCTTATATCCAGGAGTGGATGTCTAGGGAGCGGCAAGAAGAGAAAGCTCGAACGGATTGGCGGTGACGACATGGTTGAAAGAGGCAAAGAATGACGACCGACGAGAAAATGGGCTGCAATCTGGATGGAAAGATCGCACTTGTCACTGGTGGGACAAGCGGGATTGGTCTTGCTACCGCGAAACGCTTCGTAGCGGAAGGAGCATACGTCTTCATCATCGGTCGGCGCGAGAAGGAGTTGGCTTCAGCGGTCAAGAGCATAGGGGGACCTGTGCACGAACTGAAGGGCGGAGTACAAAAGTCAATCGCCGACCAAGAACGATATGACAACGAAAAAGGTAGGGAATGGTTTTAGCAGGAATCAAAGTATCCGACACAGCTCTGGTCCGCGATGCGATTGATTTGTCACGGAGTGCGTCAGAGCCATTTCTCTTCAACCATGCGATGCGCTCCTGGCTATTCGGTGTATTGCTTTCAGAAAGCGCTGAACGTGCTCCGAATCCCGAGTTGTTGGCAGTAGCCACGATTCTGCATGATCTCGGCTTGACCGACCGCTATATGGCGGAAAATCGTTTCGAGGTGGATGGCGCCAATGCGGCGCGCTCGTTTCTGAAGGGGCGAGGCATCTCGACGCTGCAGATGCAAGTTATTTGGGATGCCATCGCGCTTCATACCACGCGATCTATCGCTCTTCACAAAGAACCCGAAGTGGCTATGACCCATTCGGGAATAACGGCGGATGTTCTGGGGGCAGGCCTTGATCGAATTCCGCACGACAAACAAGGCGCGATCCTAGCCGAATTTCCGCGCCTCGCACTTAAGAACGGACTCAAAGAGTGCCTTTGCGACATCGCTCGTCGGAAGCCGGAGTCCACCTTTGACAACATCGTTCGGGATTTCGGCGTTCGATATGTCGAGGGGTACACATCCCCCAACTTTGCCGATGTCGTCGCGAATGCACCATTTTCCGAATAGACGACCTCCCGATCATCGAATTGCGCACAGCGAACCGTCGCTTCTAAGGAACATGCAGTGAAGACTTTTGCCATAGCGAGGACTTGATCGGAACCAAGTCCGCTGCGCATTCCGTAATCTGGCGTAAATAAGGATAATCAGCAGAAATAAAGTCCGCTGCGAGGGGCCCAACGTATTGAAATGACAGTGGATGCGCGCTGTACCTGAACTCGTACTTTAGAGCAGCGCCGACCCAAAAAACACCCAAAGCACGGCGCACTTACGAGCGCGGCAAGTTTCTGATTCAACAGAGGATATTGGTATTTTAGATGGTGCCGGGAGGGGGAATCGAACCCCCATGGAATTGCTTCCGACGGATTTTGAGTCCATTTTTAGAGTGCTCAAGAACATCGTTGCACCGCGTTGCACAGAGGAGAACAAGTCATTATATGTCAAGCATATATATCGACTTTCCACATTTGCACATTGTAGAACGAACGCCGCACAAAATCGCGGTACAAAGTAGCACCAAAAGCGGCACCGAAATTCCGGCCAAATGCGCGTGAATGTGCATAGGAGTTTTCATCCACCGCAGGCCCTACCGGATAAGCTCCTTCATCTCGCATTCGGTTTCGGCACTACCCCTGGGCCTCTCCAATGACGACAGATTCGAAGAAGTGAGAGATAGTTCTGAATGCCCTTCAGCTCAGGCGTTGTGGGTGGATCGGACTTGAGACGGTCGATCGCGGCGAAGATCTCCTTGAGTGAAGGCCCGGTGAACTGGGTGGTCACGTCGGCGCTCTCTGCCCAATAGGCGTCGTGGTAGCGGCGGGATATCTGGCTGTTGGGTGAATAGGTGTAGCCCTTCTGCTCGCGGATGTTGGCGGTGATGCGTGAATTGAAGGAGCCGCCGAGCAGTGCATTGGTGACCTGCAGCTGAATCGCGTCCGGGGTTGGGCGGAGGCACAGGCAGGCCGACCATCAGCGTGGACTGCGGGGCGCCCGGCCGGTCCGTCACATCGAGAACATGCTGCGGTTTTGGAGAAGGAACATTCGGCTTCCACGGCCCTCCGGAGTTCGGCCATTTGCCGAAGCTCTCGGCGATGGCCTTTTTGACTGAGCCCGAGTCGAACTTTCCGGCTACGTAGAGGTGCGAGCGCTGCGGGTTGAAATTCGTGGTGAAGTAGGTCTTCACGTCGTCGATGTTCAAAGCCTTCACCTCGGTATCGGGCGGGAGTACGACAGAGTAAGGATGGTCGCCGTAAAGGATCTTCCGGAAATGAATGGCGGCAATGGTTCGCGGGCGTGAGGCGGCTACTGCATTCTGGCGCAGCATGTCGTTCTTGAGGCGCGGGAGCTCCGAATCGGGCTGCCGCGGGTGCTCGATCACGTCAGCGAGCAAGCGCACGGCGTTGGGACCGAACTCGGAAAGAACGTCGAGTCCGGCGATAATCTGATCGTCTGACACGGAGACGTCGAGCGCGCTACCCATGGTCGCAGCTGCATCGGCAAGCTGCTGCGGAGTGAGTGTCGCGCTTCCCTCTTTGAGGAGTTCACCGGTGAGGCTGGCGACTCCGCCGTGGCCCGCTCCGTCGTCAATGCTGCCGGCATTCACGGCGAGGCTAATGGTCACCTTGGAGATATTGGCATAAGGCACCAGCGTGACCTTGAGACCGTTGGGCAAGGTGTAGGTCTGGTGCGCTGGAACCGTGAACGCTTTGGCCGGCGCTCCTACGGGAGGCGTCTGCTTCTGCGCTGTTGCCGATTCGAAGGCTGCCGTGCAGAGAACGAGAGCAGCGGCCGGGACAAGGAGTGCGATGCTGGTCATCTTTTTCATGTCGATTCTCCTCAGCTACTGGTTCTTCGGCGCGGCGCCGGCAGAATCTTTCTTGGGAGCGGGCTGCAGCACAATCACGGTGCGGTTGGTGGACCGGAGATACTCCCGCGCGGTCTTCCATCACTGCATTGGTCGGAAACGAAATCCATGGCCCATGCCTGGTTCGGTCCCGTTGGCCGAAGCCGCTCCTGGCGATGCACGACTGCACGTTTCCTCCCTGTTCGACGTTGAAAACGGTATAGCCCTTGAGAAATGGGATTTCCATTTCGATTTCGTCGCCGGTCTTTTCGTCGGTCTCCTTTCGCGTAATGCTGTCCGCGTAGACGACGAGCGAGCCTTTCTCGCCCTTGCGAATATGAGCGTCGAGCTCCATGGCTTGTTTGAAAGTCATCCAGATGGGAGCCGCGAAGTTCTGTGCCATGGCGCTTGCCCACAGCGAAAGAACGTTGATTCCGCTGTAGGGCTTGCCATTGTGGCGGAGGCGCGTAATCCGTCCTGCTGCATGCTCGGCGTTCCACGGCCTGCCCATGGTCTCACGCCCTTTTCAAGGTGACTGACGATCTGGTTGGTGATCCGGCTGTAGATGTGCTGCTTTTCCTTGTTCTGCATTGTCTCTTCTCCTTTACGAGCGTTTTGAAAACTTCATTCCCTCGTAATGGCGCGGGTTTGCAGAGCGGATCGAGCCGTCATAAGGCAGCCGGCTTGTGGCTGGCGACAGCTTTACCCTTGACGGCGGAAAGGGCCGTCTCTGCTAGCGGTTGCAGACGAGGGAATGAGGGTTTTAAACGCGGGAGAACAAGGAAGGACGATGAACGGATTTCAGCAAGCAACTGGCTCTGGGCACCGATCGCTACGCAAAATGTCTTATGGGGTCCCAAAAGGACCCCAATAATTTTGGGCTATCACGTAAGTGACTGAAAGGATCTAGGCACGAGCGGATTCGAACCGCTGACCTCTAGCGTGTCAAACCAGCGATGGACCCTAGGTTAAGCAACCCAGGGAGAGATTAGGACTGGCGGTCAATTCCCCGTTGACTCAGCTATGGTGTTGTCGCCGGACTTGTCGTGTCGTCATCTTTACCGGCGGCATTCTCACTGAGGATTTCACAAACGGCGTAGACTTAAGTCTCGGACTGTTCGCGACCTCTGACAAGTATGGGAGGGCCGAGATGTTGCCCACCGCGCTAGTGCGAAAGATGCGATCCTTGCCGCGACGCTTTCGTCAGGCAAAAATGATCGCTCGCGCGCTCAAGAGCCACCGGCACCCGATCTATGCGCAGATCATTCCCATCCGGCGCTGCAATCTCTCCTGCGCGTACTGCAACGAGTACGACAAAGTCTCGACGCCAGTACCCACGGCTGACATGCTGCACCGCATCGATCGGCTTGCGGAGCTTGGGACGGAGATCATTACGTTCAGCGGCGGTGAACCGCTGCTGCATCCCGACCTCGACGAACTGATCCGCCGTATCCGCAGCCATAAGCGCATTGCCACCCTCATCACCAACGGATATCTGCTGACCCCGGAACGCATTCGGAGCCTGAACCGCGTCGGGCTGGAGCACCTGCAGATCAGCATCGACAACGTGCAGCCCGACGAGATCTCGAAGAAGAGCCTGAAGGTGCTGGACAAGAAACTCGAATGGCTGGCGCAGTACGCCGAGTTCGATGTGAGCATCAACTCTGTGATTGGAGCCGGCGTGAGCCGTCCTGGAGATGCACTCACGATCACGCGCCGCGCCCTGGAGCTCGGCTTCGACACGAGCGTCGGAGTCATCCACGACCACACCGGACAATTGAGAGCTTTGCCGGAGACAGACAAAGCCGTGTACGACGAGATACAACGCGAGCGCAAGCCTGGCTTCTGGGCATTTGCGTACGACAACCTGTTCCAGAGGAATCTGGTGAGCGGCCGAGCAAATGTGTGGCAATGCCGCGCAGGAAGCCGCTTTCTGTATATCTGCGAAGATGGGCTCGTCCACTACTGTTCGCAGCAACGAGGATACCCTGCGATTCCTCTGGAGAAGTACTCGGCCGCAGATCTCGAACGCGAATACTCAACCGTGAAACCGTGTGCGCCTTATTGCACCGTGAGCTGTGTGCACCGGGTGGCCATGATCGATCTGCTGCGGGAGAAACCCCGCGAGGCACTGGTTAGATTCTTCCCTCCACAGGCAGCGGGAGCAGCCGCTCAAATGCCCTTCGGCGTGAAGGTGCTGTCCTTTCTTTTCCTGCCGCCCGCCGATGGCAGACCTCAAAGCGGAGCCGCCAGACTGATGGCCGGCGCGGTGAAAAGAGCGCTCGGGGTCAATTCGGCACGCCAGGCAAGATAAACCGCCAGTGCCACCAAGGCACCGAGCACAACGTCGATCGTGTAGTGATACCTCTCGACGACCGCCGCGACAGCGATCCAGAAAGTGATGGCGAGGAAGATGGCTCCCGCCAGCGGAACATACTGCTGGAGCGCGAGCGAGGCGCCGAGCGAGGCGGCGACGTGGGCGCTGGGGAACGATATCGCGTGAATGCCGACATGATTCGAGATGAACAGATTGAATCTACGGCTCTTGGTTGCACGCGGCGGCGTGCCGGTATTGCCCAGGCTGCGCGGTGGCAGAGCGGGAAAAAATGGCGTGATGGCGTAGCAGAGGTAGGTCGGAACCAGAACCAGGAACCAGTAGGTGTCCGCATAGCGGCGCATTCCGGCAAAGTAAAGCGTCGCGAGCCCTAACGGCAGGATGGGATAGCAGAACGAATAGGCCCATTCCATCGAGAGCCGGACGGTCCGGCTGAATTCGAAACCTGTTCGAGTCAGCAAAGCGAAAACCTGCCGGTCCGAGGCGGCCAGCCAGGTCTGGATCTTCTCGCTCGGCCTTAAGAAGAATTGGCCCGTCTGCCAATAAGGAATCAGAGTGATGGCAAGGGGCAGCCAGTCGCGCAAGATCGAGCCCGGGACCGGCGCCAGACGATATGCAAGAGCGCGGGCCAGGGAGATCGCGGCCACGGCGCATAGCGCGAGCCCGGTGATGATCCATCGCCGACGGAGTGGGAGCGGGATAATCCACGCCGCACCGGCAATGATCGTCGCAAAGCCTCCCTGGATCCATTCCGAAGTCCGCATCCGTCCCCCGGGAAATTTGGTCTCTTTGGTGATATCGCCCCCAGAAACCGGAACTGAACCCAGTGCAGGAGGCTCCAGGCTAAGGTAGACCCGTGCGCCATCTGTCCCTAAGGCCACTTTCCTGTGGAAGCGAACATCACTCGTGAGTTGGACAATTTCAGTGATATGGGGCGGGGGCAATGGCCGATGCGCATACCAAAGTGCAATGAGTGCGAATAAGAGGATGGCCGTTGCTGCGCCTGCAAGCCAGGGGCGCCGCCGGTGTCTCCGGTGTGGCGGGTTGGGCGCAACCAGGTCCGTCGATGAGATGTGTTGGACCGGCTGGAATTCCACCGCGTCGCCATTGAGGGTCGGAATCTCAGTCTTTCCATTGCTTCCGTTTGTAGTGAAGACGGGCTTATCGAACTGGTCTCCTATGGAGTTGAGGGGCGCGATGAATCGATAGCCTAGTCGCGGAAGAGTTTCGATAAATCGTGGGTTTTCAGCACGGTCTCCTAAGGCTTCGCGCAAGCGGCGAATCGTGCTGTTCAGTCCATGTTCGAAATCAACGAAGGTGTCTTCGGACCACAGTCTGCGGCGCAATTGCTCGCGCGTGACCACTTCATTTGGCCGCTCCAGCAATATCGCCAAAACTTCGAGCGGCTGGCCTTGAAGTTTCAGACGCCGGCCATTCCTGCGCAGTTCTCGATTATTGAGATCGAATTCAAAAGCCTTGAACCGAACGCAATGGTTTGACTCGGGTTCCACACAGGTCGTCCTCAGGGAACGAAAGTCGTGTACGCTGACGGCTCAGCGAGTAGGCCGCACGTTACGCGATGCTGATCACAGGCATGTTAACAGCAACCTCCATCCCCTGGCGTACGAAAATAACAGCTTATTTATCAAATGCTTAGTTTGTTATACGTGAATGATATATAAGTTACCTCCGATGTATTGATCATTCCCGGCTTAGCACTCAAGCTCCCTCTGCACTCTGCGGAGCGGGACAGCAAGCAGAAACCAGCTAATCGTCGATCTCACTAGGGAACTGGATCGAAAGCGACCGAACTTCTGCCTGCTATCTGTCTTAGGGAGCCGCAGACATTGCGCGAGGGTAAAAACCTCAAGGGACACCTGCTCGGTTTCGTCCTCGAATCCATTGGCAGGAGCGTTCTGGAGAAGGCATTCGTAAACAGCATTAAGGGCGATTGAAGTGACGCAACCGAGCGCGGCATGAGCCGCACATCTGAGCCACGGACCGAAATAGCCACGGAAAACTCATTTGGTCATTGATCGCAGTGGTCAGAGTCTCAATTGAGGATTCAGGGCAATGCGCTCATCGACCTATTCAGATCGATCTGTGTTTTGGGCAAATGGCGTAAAGCCGGCTTCTCGGACTTGTGGACGCTCGGTGGTTAGTAAAGGTGAGGCCACATTCTCGGTTGATGCAAAACGCCATATAATGAACCAGCGGCAACGTCTCGCAATCACGAATTCACTTCCAGTAATGGAGAATTGGACCCGCGTAGCCCGAATGGCCCACTTTGTCGCGAATCGTTCCCATACCCCTACTGTCGCCAATCGGACAAATGGAAGATCGCTGAATGTTCTACTCGGGCATGAACCGACCGACGCTCTTCTTGCATCATTTCCTTAAGGTCAAATACCTCGCACCATCGTGCCGATTGCGGACGAAAAACTGCATTCAGGGAGTTATGCACATGGCTCGACTGTTCGCCGCGAAGGGTATGCCACGGCAGATCGCAGCGTTTCTGCTCCTTCTTTTGATCTCACGCGTCGCGCAACCTGCGCAGCTGAAGCAGCAGACCGTCGACGAATGGAACCGATACATCCTCGCCACCCAGGATTCCATGCCCGACGGCAGCAGCCGAGCGCGTAACGGAGAGATCGTCGTCGCGCCATTCGAGGAACCCACGCCGAAGCACGTCTCTGGCGGACTGGTTCATCACTGGATCGGGGCAGCTTTTATACCCGGCGCGAAGATGAAAGACGTTCTCATCGTCGTGCGAGATTATGCGCAGTACAAAGACTTCTACGCGCCCTCCGTGATTGCATCCGCATTGACTACTGAGAAGCCCCCGCCGATAGGTGAAGCTGATCGGTTTGTCTTGCGTTTACGCAATCAGTCCCTCGTATCGAAGGCCGCTCTCGACGCAACCTATACGGCGACTTATGTTCAGCTCGATCCGAAACGGACATATGCGGTCGCGCATACTACCCGGGTGCAGGAGATCGATCATTTCGGTGAGGCTTCGCAGCGTACCTTGCCGCCAGGCGAGGGCAACGGATATATCTGGCAACTTTATGCGACAACCCGTTTTGTCGAGCAGGATGGCGGCGTCTACATTGAAGCCGAAGGGATCGCGTTGAGCCGGGATATCCCCGTGGCTGCCCGCTGGTTTGTGGACCCAATCGTCCGCCGCGTATCTCGAGACGCGCTGCACACCTCCCTCACGCAGACTGTCCAGGCCGTAAACAAATACGTAGCAAGCGGGAAAGGCCGGTAAGCTCACGGCCCATGCAACTTCCAGCATTGGAAGGTCGAATTGCTGCCCGCCAGTTTTGCCCGCGCTACTGGCTAGCGGGCTGACTAACGTGACAGCCCTGATGTCTCGATTTTGTAGGTGCCGTAATCAATCGTGAGGTTGGCAATCCCCCGAATCGCATCACGGTATCGCTCTCATTCCTCAATGGAGGCCAGAAGGGGACACCTCACGAAACGGAATTTTATGTAGTGCGCCGGGAGACCGGCAAGGAGAAGATGGTGCAAGTCCATTACGGTGAAGGTATTGCGAACCACACCGGAATCCGATCTCGGCGCCGAGGCGTTTGGGAGCGACAGCCACTCGAGCATGGTCTGGGAGCTGGCCTCGAACAGCAGATCGAAGAATGGTTTGGGCGCAGTGAGCGCCAGTGGGTTCAGCTCGTGGAGCAGGGTGAAGACAACGTGAAAGTAGTGGGTGTTGCGCAGGTCGCGTTGCTGGGCTTCGAGCCATCGCCGGCGGGCCCGCGCCTGGCACTTGTGACAGCACCGTGAGGGGCAGAGTTGTAGGAGATGGGTGCTTCGAACTGGCAGTTGACACACTTGTCCTTGTGTCCGCCGAGAGCTGCGGTGCGGCAGCGCGATACAGCACGAAATGCCTTCAGCACCAGGTAGCTGAGGATGGCCTTGAAGCGTCCCAGAAACTGCCTGCCCTTTGCGCGGACGATGTCGGCGATCTTCAGCCGGGCGATCTCGGCGCGGTTCATGCCTGTACCGTAGAGAACCATGAGCAGGTGCGCTGGAACAGACTACTGCTGGCATCGATCAGACGTGCCACTTCCTGCCGGCCCAGGAATGAACTTACCTGAAACCCCGTTAATGAAATGGTCCGCCGCTTGATCTTCGAGAGAGTCGTAGAGGATCGTGTTGGCAGGTTCAAGGAGGGACTATCGACATGCAGATTCATTCGGTTGGTATCGATCTTGGCAAGACCACCCTTCACCTTGTAGCCCTGAGCGCAGCTGGCAAGGTGCTGTTGCGGAAGAAGTTTACGCAGAAGCAGCTTATTGCCTTCACAGCCAACATACAGATCTCTTTGATCGGGATGGAGGCATGTTCGGGGGCTCACTTCCTTGGGCGCGCGTTGCAAGAGCAAGGCCACGATGTCAAGCTGATCCCAGCTCAGTTCGTGAAGCCATTTGTGAAGTCCAACAAGAACGACTTTCTTGATGCCGAGGCGATTGCTGAAGTTGTCGACCGGCAGAACATGCGCTTCGTTCCGATCAAGACAGACGACCAGCTGGATCTGCAGGCTCTTCATCGCGTCCGGGATCGTCTCATCGCACGACGAACGTCCGTCATCAACCAGCTGCGAGCCTTCCTGCTCGAGCGCGGCATGACCTTCGCGAAGACGCCAGCCAAGCTCAAAGTAGCGATGCCCGAGATCCTCGAGAACGTTGACGCGAACCTGACACCACGCATGCGCACCCTCGTCAGCCTTCTCTGGAACGAGTGGAAGGATCTTGAACAGCAGATCGTCGCGATGAACGAGGAGGTGGAACAGATCGCCTCCGCCGACCCAGCCTGCCGGCGTCTCAGACAGATCCCCGGTATCGGCCCATTGGTCGCAACCGCGATCGTGGCCGCGATTGGCAACGGCGCAGCCTTCCATAAGGGCCGTGAGTTCGCATCCTGGCTGGGGCTTGTGCCAAGACAGCACTCGACCGGGGAAAGGCGAGACTGTTCGGCATCAGCAAGCGCGGTAACAGATACCTGCGCAAGATCCTTGTGCACGGTGCTCGATCCGCCGTTCTCCG
>Ga0207021_1213_pt1 | contig 11061 bp, 8 predicted proteins | sample Alteio_BWMinCont_49_FD_153496 | JGI IMG/M metagenome (GOLD analysis project Ga0207021, IMG submission 153496) | Enriched cells from forest soil in Barre Woods Harvard Forest LTER site, Petersham, Massachusetts, United States -... | ecosystem: Environmental > Terrestrial > Soil > Temperate forest >... | reverse complement strand
TTAACGACGGGACTTATACAGGCACTCAATACGACAGCACTAGCACTGACAACGGGGTAACGGATTTTGTTCGGCTTGGCACTGGGAATAGTTGTAACGGGGATAGCACTAATTGTGCGGGTTCTGTTGCAGGATCCATCTATGAACTCAATACGAATTGGACTCCTGCCTGGTCCGATATCGTTGGTTATTGGAAACTCGATGATGCCGTAAGTTCAGCTACTGTTGTGGATAGTTCTCCGATCGGAACGAATACGGGTACAGTGAACGGCGGGGTGACGTTAGGGGTGTCTGGAAAGCTGAACTCCGCTGGAAGTTTCGATCAATCATCGGGGTATATCGACATGGGCAATGCTGCTTCGCTTCAAATTAGCTCAGGTACAATTTCGGCTTGGGTCAAAACAGTTCAAGCGGGAGGAGGAGTAGTTGGAGGTATTGTTGTAAAGGACGGTGGGATTGGCATGTTCAATTATCAGGGTCAGTATTGTGTCTACGATTGGACAGGTCCTGGTTTCACGGCGTCGGGAGTAGATCTCAACGATGACAACTGGCACCAAGTGGCATTTACTTTTCAAAGTGGAGTATCGGATGGGAGCCAAATGTACGTGGATGGCGGTGCCGCGGGATCGGCGTTCACTTACACGATTGGCACACAAACCATTGACTTACTCATTGGATATGGGGATTCTCCATCTCAATTCTTCGGAGGTACTATCGACGAAGTTGCTGTCTGGAACACCGTTCTCAGTGCTACCGATATCGCAACGATCTACGTCCATCAAAATCCTATTTATTCCGGAGTCTTCACTTCCCGCGTGATGGATTCTTACTACACCGGTCAAATCTGGGAAAGCTTGGGCTGGACAACAAATCTTCCATTTTTCAAAGCCCTCCCTAATTCTGGTGTGAGTGAAACCTCTGGCAATTATTCCTCACAGAGCGCATCGCTGATGAGCGACATCGTGGGTCTATGGCATATGGATGAAGCGTCCTGGAATGGAACCTCTGGAGAAGTGGTAGACAGCGCGAATTCCAATAATGGTACCAGTGGTGGAACAGCTACGACTGTATCAACTGGATTATTTGATCGTGCCGGTACGTTTAGCGGGGGCCCAGAGGATTACATTAGTCTGCCCTCCGGGACGACTCCGGCAAATAATTACACGGTTTCAGTTTGGATTAATCCGAAAGCATATGGCGGTGAACTCGATATTTACAGTTTTGGACCAAAATCCGGTTGTAATCCTTCGAGCCAATTTCTGGCGATGGAAAGTTATTATATAAGCTATTATGTTGGATGTGGGGGGAATTTCACCACTCCTGATAGTGTTCCTCTTGACCGGTGGAGCAACGTTGTTCTCACAGTGGATGGATCTGACAACGCTACGGGCTATCTGAACGGAAAACTTGAGGCTGGCCCAGCTAATTATTCTGGAGGTCAATCTTTAGGAACTGGTAATGATCTGATTGGAGTCAGGTGGAGTGGTGGGAGCCTATTTGGTCAATTTGACGGCCTCATTGACGAAGTTGCAGTATGGAATCGCGTCCTCACTTCGGCTGAAGTCTTAGAACTCTACCGCCGCGGCGCCAACCGCATCAAGTATCAAATCCAAAGTTGCTCAGTTTCCGCCACTTGCACGAGTTCGCCTAACTGGATGGGACCGGATGGGACAGATCAATCGTACTTCTCAGAACTCTACAATACGACTACAAATACTCTAGGCGATACGGTCCTGGCAGGTCTTGCTTCCATGCTCTTTTCCGAATTTGGAAGTCTTTCTCTCCCCAATAACGAATTCTTCCAATATAGGGCAATCATGGAGTCAGACGATACCAACGGTTTTTGTAACTACGGCAGTGGCCCCGACACAGCTCCATGCTCGCCCGAGCTTCAAACCGTGAATGTGGGTTCCACAAACTAGAATAGCTTACTTATCCGACTTATCTAATATACAACCTTGAATGTCACGCCCTAAGTCAAGATCTCCGTTGACTTTTGTTAGAAACGATGGAACTTTGCACCAGGATAATCGCCAACGGTGATACGGAGAGGTTTGTCTACTCTTTCAGGGGTGGAAGATCAAGCGTTTGGGCTGGAGTAGCTCAGCTGGTAGAGCAGCGGTTTTGTAAACCGCAGGTCGTGGGTTCGAGTCCCTTCTCCAGCTCCATTTCCTTTGGTGTTATGTGAGTTAGAGGAGAGATACCCAAGCGGCCAAAGGGACCAGACTGTAAATCTGGCGGCGTACGCCTTCGAAGGTTCGAATCCTTCTCTCTCCACCACGCGAGAAGAATAAGCGTGGAAAAAGTCTTTATTCGAGTGAATAAAGTAGAGTTTTGAAAGTTTCATGATCCACCAAGATCATGATGAGCAGGTAGTGAGTTGGATGCGGAAGTAGCTCAGTTGGCTAGAGCATCAGCCTTCCAAGCTGAGGGTCGCGGGTTCGAGTCCCGTCTTCCGCTCCATGAACAAATTCTCTCTTTGTGAAAGAAGAGGAATGGAACAAAAAGGCTCTTGTAGCTCAGTTGGCCAGAGCACTCCCTTGGTAAGGGAGAGGTCACGGGTTCGAGTCCCGTCAAGAGCTCCATCAACAACCGGTTGTAGGTCCGGAAATCAAACCTAACCAAAACGCGGAGGCCTAGAAGAGGTATGTCGAAAGAAAAATTTGATCGGAGTAAACCCCACGTCAATATCGGAACGATTGGTCACGTCGACCATGGCAAGACGACATTGACAGCAGCAATTACGACAGTTCTGTCGAAAAAGGGTCTGGCTCAAGCAAGAGCCTATGACCAGATTGATAATGCGCCTGAAGAAAAGGAGCGCGGAATCACCATTAACACAACCCATGTGGAGTATTCCACAGAGAAGCGGCACTATGCACACGTGGATTGTCCAGGACACGCTGACTATGTAAAAAACATGATTACGGGTGCAGCGCAAATGGACGGAGCAATCCTCGTGGTTTCGGCGGCAGATGGTCCAATGCCCCAGACCAGGGAGCACATCCTGCTTGCAAGGCAAGTCGGAGTTCCTGCGGTCGTCGTTTTCATGAATAAATGCGACATGGTTGATGACAAAGAGCTCTTAGATCTTGTCGAAATGGAAGTGCGAGAGCTACTGACTTCCTATAAGTTCCCTGGGGATCAGATCCCTGTGATCAAGGGTTCAGCTCTGAAAGCGATGGAAGGCGACCAGGGCGAGCTGGGCGAACCTGCCATTTTGAAACTCATGGAAGCAGTGGACAGCTATGTTCCTCAGCCCAAGCGTGAAAAAGACAAACCTTTTCTCATGCCAGTTGAAGACGTTTTCTCCATTTCAGGTCGCGGGACGGTTGTGACAGGACGTGTAGAGCGCGGAGTAATCAAGGTAGGAGAGGAAGTAGAGATCATCGGTTTGAGGCCGACCACGAAGACTGTCGTAACTGGCGTTGAAATGTTTCGAAAACTTCTGGATCAAGGTGAGGCAGGAGACAATATCGGAGCGCTTCTGCGTGGAACTAAGAAAGAAGAAGTGGAACGCGGACAGGTGCTGGCCCATGTCGGTACAGTCACCCCCCATAAGAAGTTCAAAGGCTCTGCTTACATTCTCACCAAGGAAGAAGGCGGACGTCACACGCCGTTTTTCAAGGGTTATCGTCCCCAGTTTTATTTTAGAACGACGGACGTGACAGGCGTAGTGACTTTGCCCGCAAATGTGGAGATGGTCATGCCTGGGGATAATATTCAAATTGAAGTTGAGCTCATAACACCGATTGCAATGGAAAAAGAGCTTCGTTTCGCTATTCGTGAAGGCGGTCGTACAGTAGGTGCGGGCGTCGTAGCGGAGATTATTGAATAAGTAGGTTGTTATCATTTTGAAGTGGTTTCCGTGAGGGGGAGGATTTTATCCTCCCCTCGTTTGGAAAAGTAACCAAGGACTAAGCAATGCGTGTAATTGTAAGTTTGGATTGTACAGAGTGTAAGCGTAGAAATTACGGTACGACAAAAAATAAGCAAAAGACGACGGATAAGCTTGAAAAGAAAAAGTTTTGTAAATTTTGTCGGAAGCACACAAATCATCGTGAAGGAAAATAGTTTTGGTCGCGTAGGCCAGTAGCTCCAACGGCTAGAGCGGCGGATTCCAAATCCGTAGGTTGTGGGTTCGAATCCCTCCTGGCCTGCCAGTTTTTTGAGAGCAATTGAGAAGGAAAGGGTCATATGGAGAGTCAACATCAGAAGTGGGTGAACATCAGCTACCTCGCCCTAGCGATTCTGGTGGGGTATATTGTTTTCTCGGGTGGGATGAAGATCTCTGGGACTTACGATCTCGAAGCCCGCGTGCGCAATATCGAGCTTTTGATGAGAATTCTCTCGATTGTCTGCGGCGCGCTGCTTTTTCTTTTTCTCTATAAGCACGAAAAATCCAATCAATTCATGAACGAGGTCGTTGTTGAATTATCGCGGGTGACTTGGCCGACGCAAAAGGAAACGACTTCTGCAACTATTGTTGTCATTATCTTTGTCATTATTTCTGGTTTAGTCTTAGGCTTATTCGACTATATCTGGACAGTAGTCATGAAGAATGTCTTGTGACGGAGGATGATCAAGTGTCCGAAAATACGGTGGACAGTGAAGAGAGCTCAGTATCAAAAGCTGCAGTGAGCAGCGTAGGTGAGATGGCATGGTATGTCATCCATACTTACTCGGGTTATGAGAACAAAGCTAAGCTGGCTTTGGAAGAGAGGATCAAGTCCCAAAAAAGAGAGGCTTACTTTGGTGAAGTGATTGTTCCTGAGGAAAACGTCGTTGAACTAGTCAAAGGCCAGAAAAAGACCACTAAAAGAAGATTTTTTCCTGGGTACATCCTGGTCAGAATGGTTCTCAATGAAGACACCTGGCACATCGTAAAAAATACTCCGAAGATTACTGGGTTTGTGGGCGATAAAGTGAAGCCAGTCCCTGTTCCCGAGTCGGATGTTCAAAAGATGACCAATCGGATTGCAGAAGGACAAGCTAAGCCCAGGCCAAGGATTTCATTTCATGAAGGCGAAAATGTTCGCGTAGTCGACGGACCATTTTCTAATTTCAATGGTGTTGTTGAGGACGTGAACCCAGACAAGGGCAAGGTAAAGGTGTTAGTCAGCATCTTTGGGCGATCCGCTCCGGTAGAGCTCGATTTTATTCAGGTTGAAAAGATCTAGAGCCTTGTGTTAAAGGACTCCACTTATGGCAAAGAAAGTAACTGGTCAGATTAAACTGCAGATTCCTGGCGGTCAGGCGAATCCAGCTCCCCCCGTGGGGCCGGCGCTTGGGCAGCGTGGCGTGAACATCATGGAGTTTTGCAAAGCATTTAACGCCAAAACACAGGACCAAAAGGGGACAGTGATTCCTGTGATCATCACTGTTTACTCGGATCGTTCCTTTACGTTTATTACTAAAACACCTCCCGCCTCAGTCCTGCTTTTCAAAGCAGCCAAGGTTGAAAAGGGGAGTGGTGAGCCCAATAAAACTAAAGTTGGCAAGGTGACAAAGAAACAAGTGGAAGAAATCGCTAAATTGAAGATGCCGGACTTGAATGCTGGAAGTGTCGAGGCGGCGATGCGGACCATTGAAGGCACAGCTCGCAGCGCTGGAATCACGGTTTCCGAATAATTATAGAAACAGTGTGGGAGCTTGTCTTTGACAAGCGTTTGCACCACGGAGGTTTTACATGGCCGAAGTAGAAGTTAAGAAAAAAAGTCGTGATCAAGGCAGTCACGGGAAAAAATACGCGGAAGCCCTCAAAAAACTTGAAACAGGCAAGAAATATCCAGTGAACGAAGCTTTTCGACTTCTTCCGGAAGTTGCCTACGCGAAATTCGACGAGACCGTGGATGTGGCATTGAATCTAGGAGTGGATCCCAAGCACGCGGATCAGATGGTGAGGGGCGCGCTTGTCCTGCCTAATGGCATTGGCAAGACTTCAAAAGTGGCTGTTTTAGCAAAAGGCGATAAGTCTCGCGAAGCGGAAGCAGCGGGCGCGGATATCGTGGGGGCAGAAGATCTGATTGAGAAAATTCAGGGTGGATGGATGGATTTTGACAAGTTGATTGCGACTCCTGACATGATGGTTGCAGTTTCCAAAGTAGGTAAAATTCTCGGTCCTCGGGGTTTGATGCCAAACCCGAAGTTAGGCACTGTTACTTTTGACGTAGCAAAAGCTATTAAAGAACAGAAGTTGGGTAAAATTGAATATCGCACTGAAAAAACAGGGATCGTCCACGTGCCGATCGGCAAGAAGTCTTTTGGGCCGGAGAAACTCAAGGAAAACTTCTTAGCGATTCTTGGCGCGATCGTTAAAGCGAAGCCTCCGACCAGCAAAGGCACTTTTTTGAAAAACATCACGCTTTCCGCAACCATGAGCCCCGGTATTTCGATTGATCCAGCGGATGCAGCGGCAGTCGCCGGAGTCGGGTAATCAACTGAATTTATTTTATAATAAGAGGTAAGTTTCATGAACCGTGCAGAAAAAACTGAATTGGCAAACGAGCTCAAAGAGAAATTCTCCAAGGCTCAAGTCGCGTTTTTTGCTGACTATAAAGGCCTTACGGCAGTTCAAGCAGATGACTTGCGAAGAACGCTTAGGGCTAATAAAACTGAAGTGAAAGTTTTAAAGAACAATGTGGCTCGTTTAGTGACCCAAGGGGGCGCGCTGGGTGAGGAGGCCAAAGCCTTGATGGAATCCACTGTGGGGCCAACCTTGGTGGCATTCGCCTATGGTGAGCCAGCCGCTGCCGCTAAAATTATTCATAAGTTTGCTCAGGATAATGAGGCTCTTAAGCTCAAAGACAGCCTCATGGGAGTTAAGCGAATCAATGCTTCCGCTATTGAGGAGCTTGCCAAATTACCGAGCAAGGAAGTGCTGATAGCCAAGATGCTGGGCTCTTTAAATGCCCCTATTAGCAACTTTGTTGGAGTTCTTGCCGCATTGCCGCGAGGTCTGGTCACGGTACTAGATGCGATTGCTAAGAAGAAACAGGATCTAAATACTTAACCCCAGGATGGTTGTTAGTTAAATTTAGCCTAATGCCAGGAAGGTAGACGGCTGAAAAAGAGGTAAGAAAAAATGTCGACCGCAATTTCAAAAGAGCAGGTCAATGATTGGTTAGATAAACTCTCGGTGCTGGAACTGGCTCAATGGGTCAAAGAGCTCGAAACCAAGTACGGGGTTTCTGCTGCTGCACCTGTGGCTGTGGCCGCAGCAGCTGGAGCAGCTGCACCCGCTGCCGAGGCAAAGACAGAATTTACCGTTGTCCTGACCGTGGCTGGTGAGAAAAAGATCAATGTTATTAAAGAGGTGCGTGCTATCACAGGGCTTGGCCTGAAAGAAGCCAAAGATCTTGTTGAGGGAGCACCTAAGACCTTGAAGGAAGGCGTCACCAAACAAGAGGCTGACGATATGAAGAAAAAGCTCGAAGCTGAAGGTGCCAAGGTCGAAATTAAGTGATTTACTGCAGTGCGATTATAGGCTGGAATTCCAGCAGTAGTGCAAAAACTGTACTCCGGGCTTGCCTTACCTCAAAAAATAGGTATAGGCTATGTCCGGCTGCAGTTAATTTTACATTTTAGCAAAACCGTAAACTCTAGCTATCCGGGCAAACGCACCCGTGTCCGTGTAGCGCAAGCATAAGATTGAGTCCGCGGTTTTTTTTCTATTTTTTTGTAAGGAGCATGCATGGCCCTTTTCTCGGAGAATCGCCGAATCCGGAAGGACTTTTCAAAAATTACCACCCCTGTGGAGATTCCAAACCTCATTGAACTTCAGCGCAAGTCCTATGAGAAGTTTCTTCAGGCGGAGGTATTACCACATAAAAGAGACCTTTCAGGATTAAACGCTGTTTTTAAATCAGTTTTTCCCATTGAGGATTTCAATAAGACAGCATCGCTTGAGTTTGAGAGCTACACTCTTGAAAAGCCAAAATATGATGTGGCCGAGTGCCGCCAAAGAGGGATGACCTATGCGGCACCCTTGAAGATCACGGTTAGACTCGTGGTTTATGACGTGGATGAGGAAGCAGGGACTCGAAATATCCGCGATATCAAAGAACAAGAAGTCTACATGGGTGAAATCCCACTGATGACGGAGGCGGGTTCCTTTATCATCAACGGCACAGAACGTGTCATTGTGAGCCAATTGCATCGCTCGCCAGGAGTGATTTTTGATCATGACCAGGGCAAGAGCCATTCGAGCGGTAAAATTCTCTATTCCGCAAGAGTGATCCCCCATCGCGGATCCTGGCTGGATTTTGAGTTTGATCACAAAGATCTGCTCTTTGCGCGTATTGACAGAAAAAGAAAACTCCCTGCGACCATCGTTCTGCGCGCGATGGGAATGTCCAATCAGGAGATTTTAAATTACTTTTATCGAATTGAGCGAGTCATTTTCGGCGAAGACGGGAAATACGAAAAAAGAGTGGACCTCGACATCTTATCCGGTCAAAGAGGTGAAGAAGACATCGTCGACCCCAAGACCGGCGAAGTGATCGTCAAAAAGAACCGCAAATTCACGAAGGCGGTGATCAAGAAGATCGAGGAAGCTGGGATCAAAACGCTTGAAATCCCACCCGAAGCCGTGATTGGAAGAATTGCCTCCGAGGACATCGTGGATGAGTCGACGGGCGAAGTTTTGCTCGAAACCAATCATGAATTAACCGAAGAAAAGATCGAAGAGCTCAAGGGCAAGAAGATCAACGAAGTGAAGTTGATCTTTACGGATAATTTGACCCATGGGCCATTCATCAGGGACACTTTGCTGCTGGACAAGATCTCTAGCCCCGAAGAGGCTTTGATCGAAATCTATAAGAGGATGCGCCCAGGGGATCCTCCAACGATCGAGGCTGCCAAACAGCTCTTTGAAAATCTCTTCTTCAACGTTGACCGCTATGATCTTTCTAAAGTCGGGCGTCTGAAGCTCAATTACAAATTCCCGGAAAACGGAGTTTCAAACGAGACCAGCATTCTCACCAAGCAGGACATCCTCTCGACGCTCTATTATCTCTGTGAATTGAATAATGGACGCGGAACCATCGATGATATCGACCATTTGGGAAATAGGCGTGTGCGCCCCGTGGGCGAGCTCATAGAGAACCAGTACAGAATCGGACTGGTCCGAATGGAGCGAGCAATTAAAGAAAGAATGAGCATTCAAGAAATTGAAACGCTCATGCCTCATGATCTCATCAATCAAAAGCCGGTTTCTGCAGTTGTAAAGGAGTTTTTTGGTTCAAGTCAGCTCTCACAGTTCATGGATCAAACAAATCCTTTATCTGAAGTAACCCATAAGCGCCGTTTGTCTGCGCTTGGACCAGGCGGTTTGACCAGGGAGCGTGCGGGATTCGAAGTACGTGACGTTCACAACACGCACTATGGCAGAATTTGCCCCATTGAGACTCCTGAAGGTCCGAACATCGGTTTGATTGCGAGCCTTTCGACTTATGCAAGGGTCAATGAATTTGGATTTATTGAAACGCCTTATCGCATGATCGCTGGCCGCAAAGTCACGGATGAGATTAAATATTTCACTGCGACGGAAGAAGAAAACAAGATCATCGCGCAGGTTTCTCCCGAGGCGCTTCGTTCGGGCAATCTTTCGGATGATTTGGTTTCGGCCCGAAGAAAAGGGGATTTCGCTCTCGTTAACCCCGATGACATCGAGATGATGGATGTTTCTCCAAACCAGCTGGTTTCGATTGCAGCATCGTTGATCCCGTTTCTAGAGCATGATGACGCAAACCGCGCCCTCATGGGTTCAAACATGCAGAGGCAGGCCGTTCCGTTGATCAGGACTTCTGCTCCTCTTGTTGGCACCGGTATTGAGCGCGTGGTTGCAAGGGACTCAGGCCAGATCATCACATCGAAACACGATGGCGAGATCATCATGGTGGATGGAACCAAAATCGTGGTGCGAAGGACTGGGACAAGATCAGAGGACGTCGGTTCCGATGTTGAAATCTATAATCTCACCAAGTACCAGAGGTCCAATCAAAATACCTGTGTAACCCAGAGACCGGTTGTCAGGGTGGGAGAAAAAGTCAAAGCGGGTGATGTTTTGGCGGATGGTCCTGCAACGGAAATTGGTGAACTTGCTCTTGGACAAAACGTCTTGGTGGCGTTCATGCCTTGGCAGGGTTATAATTTCGAGGATTCCATCCTGATTTCCGAGAGGTTGATCAAAGAAGATACATTCACCTCGATTCACATCGAGGAATTTGAATGTATCGCACGGGATACCAAACTTGGGAAAGAGGAAATCACAAGGGACATTCCAAACGTAGGCGAAGAAGCCCTGAAAGACTTGGATCAGAGCGGGATTATCCGTATTGGTGCTGAAGTGAAACCAGGGGATATCTTAGTCGGCAAGGTCACTCCTAAGGGTGAAACCCAGCTGTCTCCGGAGGAAAAACTCCTGCGCGCAATCTTTGGAGAAAAAGCCGGGGATGTCCGGGATACTTCACTGCGTGTGCCGTCTGGAGTTCAGGGCATTGTCATTAATGCACAGGTTTTTGCCCGTGAGGGAACTGAGCCTGATGAAAGAAGCAAAGCGATCCTAGAGGAACAGATCACACGAATCAGGAGAGACGAGCGAATTGAAACGGAAGCAATCCGCCAATCGGCATTCAATAAGATCGTAAGAATATTGGATGGTACAAGCACCACTGGAAAACTCCTTTCAGAAGATGGTTCAGAAGAACTTCTCAAGAAGGGTCATAGCCTCGATCGTGAGACTTTGGAGAATATCCCGTTTGATCTCTTGGGATTCATTCCGGTGAAAGATGATCTGGAGCAAGAAGTCACTCAGATCATGAAGACCGCTAAAGAGAAGATCGAGGCGGTCCGTTATGTCTTCAAAGAAAAAACAGACAAATTGAAGCGAGGCGATGAGCTTGCACCGGGAGTGATCAAGATGGTGAAAGTTCAAATTGCCATCAAAAGAAGGCTCCAGGTGGGAGATAAAATGGCGGGTCGCCACGGAAACAAAGGCGTGATCAGTCGTATTGTTCCTTTGGAAGACATGCCTTATCAAGCAAACGGAGTTCCCGTGGA
>Ga0207021_1220_pt1 | contig 11129 bp, 12 predicted proteins | sample Alteio_BWMinCont_49_FD_153496 | JGI IMG/M metagenome (GOLD analysis project Ga0207021, IMG submission 153496) | Enriched cells from forest soil in Barre Woods Harvard Forest LTER site, Petersham, Massachusetts, United States -... | ecosystem: Environmental > Terrestrial > Soil > Temperate forest >... | reverse complement strand
GGCAAGACCCGGCTTCGTTTTGAAGTTAAAGATACCGGTATCGGAATACCGGAGTCCAAGAGATCCCGGTTATTCCAAGCTTTCTCTCAAGCGGACAGCTCGACCACGCGTAAGTTCGGCGGCACGGGCCTGGGTCTTTCCATCTGCAGGAAACTCGTCGAGTTGATGGACGGAAAGATCGGTGTTGAGAGCGAAGGAGAGGGCAAAGGGGCCACGTTCTGGTTTGATCTCGGATTCGAGCGAGGGACGGTTACTCAGTGCAAGCCGGCCAAAACCACGCCGAAGCTGATTTATAAAACGCGAAGCCAAAGAATATTGGTTGCCGAAGACAATCCGGCCAATCAGAAAGTCGTATTGCGCGCACTGGAGAAAATGGGATTTCGAGCCGAGGCAGTCGGAAACGGAAACGAAGCCCTCGACGCCCTTCGCGAGATTCCGTATGACCTGATTCTCATGGACTGCCAAATGCCGGAGATGGACGGATATGAAGCGACCAAAATTATCCGTTGCAGCGACACGTTCAAATCCCGGAACATCCCGATTATCGCGATGACCGCGAATGCGGTGAAGGGAGATCAGGAGCAGTGTCTCGCGGTCGGCATGAACGATTACCTTTCAAAGCCTCTCGACTTTGAATTGCTCGCGAACAAGCTTGAGAAATGGGCTTATCCTCAGAACGCAGGCAAAGGAACCGCGTGAATCCCTGCATTCAATAGACCCCATGCGAAGTCAGGGTCGATTGCTTCCGCGTCGCTGATCCCGAGTACGTTCAGAATTGCGGCATTGGCCGCCGGATGAAGTCCGGACACGATGACAAATCCTTGCCGAGACGTCAGCTGCGAGATCGCGGGCGTTCCATCGGGATATTTTGCTATCACCGCTCCCGGCCCATCCGGCGTGACCGGCCCTCCATACCAGAGAAGATCCCGTTGGGTTTTGTCCGGAAACGAGGCGCGGGAAATCGCGAACTCTTTTCCCTGTTTGGCGAGGTAGTTGAAGCCTTCCCGCGGGCCGTCGACGATTCCCAATCCATAACTCACATCATCGCCCGGCCGAGTCGGGGCAGGCGCTACTGCAGCCCAAGCGCCTGCGCAAAAACCCAGATAGTTCACGCCGCGCTCCTGAACGGCTGCGCGCAATCGCGCATGCGTTTCAGCGCTGAGACTTGAGGTCAGGGTCGGTGCATCGCCTCCTGGAATCACGAGTAAAGCGTATTGCGCAATCTCATCGAGAGACATCGCGTTCAATTCCGCGGAGTTTACCTCCTGATAAGTCTCCTGATGGTCGATCATGATGTTCGCGAGTGAATCGACCTCCGAAGTCCAAATACTTGCGCCCGCGAAAAGCAGAACGTCGGCGTGACTTCCGTCGCGATGAGCGGTAGGAGGCCGAGCGACCTGTGCGGCCGGCGGCGCCCCGGAATTCGTCGGCATCGCACATGCCCCCAGGAAGAGGAGTACGCATGAAAGGGCGCCGGATTTTCTAAAATCGCTTCGTGAACGAAATCGTCGACCAAACTTCATTGTTCGGATCCACCATGGGGTTAAACGACCATTGTCGATTCAAGGTGAGCGCGAAAACTGCCCCCACCGCGTAAACGCCTGTACTCAGCGCCACGACCGAATGGCTCCAGCCAGGCTGAACGTTAAAAGCTCCATCGTTATAATTGGCACTGGCGCTGCCTCCGACGTACTGCTCCTGCACGCCTGGAATCAATCTCGGAATGTCGTGATAGTAGCTGAGCAAAAATTCGTGATGGGCTCCGCCTTGGAACAAGTCCTGGCGGTTTTGGGCCCAGTAGAGCCAGTAATATAAATTGTAAGTGGGGACCAGATGGGATCCCCAAAGTGGGATCAGATTCGTCATCGAAACGCCGGCGTGCAGCTTGTTGCCGTGCATGTTCTGAGAGGAGTCCGGTGCGTCTGTCGTCGGGGTTGCGAAGTTTATTTTTGGATAGGTCCAGTAGTCGTAATACCCGTGAAGATTGAAGGAGTAGACCAGCCCCGTGAAGAAGTCCCGACCGTAGTTGACCATGAAGTCGTACTCATCGTACTGCTGATTATCCCGATCGACCTGAATCGCTGACCAGACCGCAAGGGATACTCCGGGGAGCGGCGTCGTAAGTCCGATCGAAGGCTGCCACACGGGGTGGTCGCCGCCAATTTTGAATCCATCGGACATATATTTCGAGGCGAAAGTCATGTCGGCATCGACGACGAAGGCTCTGTCCTCCGAGGCCGAGGCGATTCCTGCTAGTAATAGAGCTGCGACCGCCACCTTCTTCACTCACGCCACCTTTTTGAGTTCTTCCTCTCGGACCTTCGTCGGTCGGTCCGGCGCGGGTTTGCTCTGGGCCCAACTCATACTGACTCTTGGAACTCTGCTCAGGACCGCGATCCACATCGACAGGACGTACGGCAAGCTGAGGACGGGGAGATTCATTCCTCTCAAGAACTGGTCAGTCGCAATCGTCAGAAAACAAGTGAGAACGCTGAGCAATAGAATGGTGCGCCAGTTGAATTTCTCGGGTGATGACGCCAGAGCAAGTCCAACAAGTCCTCCGCAGTAGCTAAAGAAACCATACTCCCAAGCCGAGCTCTCCCCCGCCATGAGGAGCGCGAGGTAGCTTCCGACTGCCGTCCCGAGGAAAAAGAAAAGACCCCGTCTCGGACTGAAAACGGAGATGAGCGCGAGGATCGACAATCCGAAACGGACGTCAGGCAGAAAGAGCAAACGTCCCGCGCCCTGAAATGCGGAGAAAACCAATCGCGGAGTATAGGACCATTCCGGATGGATCGGAGGGAGTGTCGCGATCACTTCGGGCCAGATGTCGTGCCGCATCTCCAGGGCCATGCCGTTTCCGCACAACCAAAGAACCCAGACGCTCAGAATGTACGGAAAAACGTAGGGGCTGAGTTTCCAATGCTGAAGAACCTCAAAGGCGGCCTTGGTCATGATCGGGATACTCAAGGCACCGAATACGAGACAGGCGTAAAGGGAGGGGGATTCTTGAAAGAGACTCGCCACAGCGGTACCGAAGAAAAAACCGTTGATCGTGATCAAACCCGAATCTTTCACCAGCTTCGGTGTGCTGTAGATCAGTGTGTAAACATAACCGATGAGCGAAGCTAAAACCGCGCATACGAAAAAGTATCGATCGAAGGCACCCAGCAAGATCAGGAGTAAGCCGCCGAAGTAGGCATTCCTGAAAAAGAACGCCTGACTGATGTCTTCTAAGTAAGCGGTAGATACGCTGGCTATTTTTCTCATAGATCGATCCATTCCCCGCAGCTGATGGTGCGATCGCCCCATTTCAGCAGCCGTGAACACTCAGAGCGGATCGCGAGCAAGGCGCCGAAGCCGATCCTGGACTGCGGGAGATACCAATGACCCCAGGTCGAATCGTAAAATTTCCCGGTTCCATCGGGCATCTCCAGTACACAGATCTCGTGGTAGACGAGCTGCTTTCCGATCCACGGAAAAAAATCCCGATCATTTCTTTTCTTTTTTTCTTTTCGTTTGTCCCAATACTGCTGCCAGTGCCCGGTGCACGTCTCGTTATAACTCAGCAGTGCCTGCGCGGGATGAGGCTCGTGACCTTGAGCTTTAAAGACCTCGCGCGCCAATGCGGCGAATACCCCACAATCGATCACCTTCTCACGAACCACCTGGCACCAGAAGATGGGCCACTCCGAAGGACCCCATTTGAAGAGCTGCGAAAGCCACGTGGGAGCCTTCAATTCGTACTGAGTACCCGAACCGATTTCCATCGAGCGCGCGTACGAGAGAAACCAAAGCTTCGCTTCTTCGCAGCACTTTTGATCGTGATGAAGAATCGTAGAGGAAGGATGCTCAACCCAGCGCGTGAAATGCGCTTCGTTCTCGAAAATTTCGCGAAGAAGGGTACTTCGTTCCGGTACAAGAATCCGATTAGCCGCGTCCAAACTCATAGCTCATCGTCCTTTCGTATCCGCCAGCATCTCCGAAGAGCATCAGGTCGCCGACCTCGACGGCCTCGGGAAGCGCCAGACCATTGCTTAAAATATCGTCTTCCATGCAAATCCTGCCGAGCACTCGGGCCTTCCCCTGTCTGAGCAGGTTGCCGCGGTAAAAAATCCGGTGGGTGAAGGCTGCCACCAGCGGTAGCTCGGCAATGCAGGCATCGACGACGATCTCGGAGACTTTTCCGGATCGATCCTTCCGGACGTCCAGCACTCTGGAGACCATGACCTCGCCGTCCTGGGTGAGCGAGCGACCCGGCTCCAGATAAACCGCGCGGACGTGAGGCAAAGCGTTTCGGACGGACTCTTGGATCGCCTCGAGATCAAGGTTTTCGAGATCGGTCGGAAAAAAACCTCCGCCCAAATCCAGATGCCTCACTCGCACTCCGGTGAGCCGCTCAAAAGTGTCGCACCAAACAATCAGGGACTGGAGCGCCTCCATCCAACAGTCGACTCCGATCGCCCAGCTCGGCATATGAAAGTGAAATCCCAGTTCGGCTGCCCCACCGAGCTTCCTGACTCGTTCGACGATTCCTTCGAATTTTTCGAAACTCTCCAGCGAGTTTCCGAAGCGCGAATGAAGCTTGGGTAGGCGCATGCGAAATCCAAGAGCGCCCGCGATGCCCGGAATCTCCACAACGCGGTCGAATTCCTCGACCGAGTCGCAAAAAAGCATGTGAAGCCCGGTAACCGGCGCCTCGGTCAGGGGCCAGAATTTTCCAGGCCCATTCAAAATGATCTCGTGCGGTTTAAAGCCGAACTCCATTGCGCGGCGGACTTCTTTCTGGCTGATGCATTCGGCAAGAAACCCATGTTCCTTCGCCCTACGAAGATGATCTACGGTAGGGCTGGTCTTCACGCTGTAACCAATGCGGACTTCTGGTTGGCGCGAGCGGGCCCGCTCTACATTCTTGGCCAGGGTCGAAAATCTCAAGCTGTTCCATTTTTCAAGATGGATGCGGGCCGGCGTCTCGCCCTGAAAGGTATTCGCAATCGTCGATATTTCATTTTCAAAGGTGGGATGTAGCTTCTCGATAGCGCCGGGCTTCAGCGCTTCGTCTTCCTCACCCTGCTCACCGACGCTATCTCGGAGAGTGGGGAGCGAAAGAGAGACGCCAGGGCCGCCTTTGCCTTTTTTGCCATCGCCGAGCCAGACCATGGAGCTCGGATCGGGAGGAAGAGGCAGGCCCACGGCTTCTTTGGCTGGAATTTCCTGCACCACTCGGGTGAAAAATGGAAAAGGGGAGACGGTTTCCAAAAGCGGAAGTCCCAGAACCTTTGAGATCAGCCGAGCCGGAAGATTCACGCCGGCTATCGCCCCTCCGAAAATCCAGGCAGGATATCGAGGATTGCATTCGATGACCCATCGATTTCCGTCAGGGTCGCGGACGAACTCGATTTCGCCGCCGCCGGACCAATCCAGCGACCGAATGACTTCGCTGAAGGAGGAGAAAAGATCGGGAGACACCGGCGTTACTCGTCCGGCCCAGGTTTTCCCCTCGGGTGTCATGAGACGCTTCTCGAGATGAACTGCGCCGAGAAGCTCTCCTTGATAAGCGGAGAAGGCGATCGACTCTTCGTTGCCAAAAACGTTTCTTTGCAGGAATAGTTCGGAAGTCTTCCAGGATTTTGCCATGGCATGCCTGGACTTCTCGAAAGCTCCCCAGGACGAGACGCGCTTGGCGTCGTGGAACGGACTCTTCAGCCAGCACTGCCAGGAGCTATGCCGGAAGAATCGGTGAATCTCCGAATCCGGAAGAGACGCTGAAATAAAATCAGGGACGCGAAAACCGAGATCGGTTTCAGTCAGAGCCTGGACTACCGGTTTTTCTGTTCTTTTGAGGGCAGTCTCACCCGGCGCGAGCAGATGGGGGTGAGTACCGAACTGTTCAGCGAGCCAACGAACTTCCATGTCGAGGGAGGAAATCCAAAAGTTTCCATCATCCAAAAGGGAGCGCAGGAAGTCGGCGTGTCGCTCATCGTCGATTTGATGCCATTGCGGAAGAAGCAAAACGTCGTCCAGAGATGCGTCATGCAACCCTGAGCTCCCTTGCCAATGGTCCACGCCCACCAGCTCCAACTCGGGGAAAGCTTTCCGAATGGACCGGGCGATCCCTACTCCGGGACATGGGCTTTGGCCGGAGTGCATGCCGCTAATGTAGATTCGACGTTTCATGCTGGTGGCTTCGATGCAATCGGAGTTCCACCCTCGGATACGCGGCAAGCCATTTGCTAATTGGACCCATCATGATGCCAAGACGATCACGCTATCTGCCAAAGTTTCGTCCTGTCACGCAGGAGCACGCCCTCGGTTGCGCAGTCGCGTGCGTGGCTTCGCGCTGCGCGATTTCCTATCAGGAAGCGCTCGCGTTTTTTGACCGCGCTGAGCATGCGTGGACGCGCGGATACTATTGCGACGAAATCGTCACCGCTCTCGCGCGGGCGACGTTGCGCTATTCATTTTCTGCATTCGATCCCGGCTCTCACCGGCCGTTACTCGACAGGCCGGGAACCATCGTCTTTCACGAGCCCTGTAAAGAGTATCCGCATGGTCATTTCCTGCTACGCACGCAGGAAGGTTGGATGAATCCCTGGTCTAATTTTCCGCAGATGATCCCGGTGGAGTCGGCCCTTCAAGAGAAGATCGGTGCCGCTTTGACCTACGTGATTTTCGAATTAGAATTAGAACGAAATGCCTAACCCGATTATGTAATCGTGGCCGCCATTGATGAAGTCGACCGCGAAAGACGGCACGATCGAGATGACCCCGAGCGGGATCGGAACGCGCGTGCCAAGTCTCACTCCCAGATTCGTCCCCGTACCGGAACCAAACTCGAGAAGAGGGGCCGCGCTGACGAGAAAATCTCCCGTGAACGGGTGAAAGAAAACGTCGGGCACCGCAACGAGCAGAATGTTCGGATTCGAAAAAATATAGTTACCCGATACGCCGAGACCAAAAAACGGGTCGAATTTGTTTTCGTACTCGATGTTGGCTTCTAAACTTGTCTGCGAAGGATTGCCGACGACAGCCGCGCCGAGGCCAAGGCTGATGCGATTCGTGTAGTCCGCGCGAGCAGAGTTCGCAGCGAACATTGAGATGCTGGCTAAGGAAAACAGTGCGATCCAATGTTTGAAGTTTCTCATGGACCAAGAATAACATGACCTCCCGGCCCCATTGCAACGCGGCAAAAATCTCCCGTGTCAAAAAACTGATCCTTCCCCGAAATCTAAGATATAAGGAGGACATGCGTTTCACCGCCCCCCTGGTCCTAATCCTATTCGTGCTTATGGGCTGCGCACATACTTCTGGAAATCTTTCCGGATCCAACGAAGTCGACGTGGTGTATTCGATGACAGCGGCCGACTTACTCAAATATGAATGGGTCGGGAGCTTTACAAGCCGCGGGATGCTCACGGAAGATGAGTGCATCATAGATCTCAAGAGCCAAGCAGCCGGATCCGGGGCGAATCTCATCCGCATCACTTCGACCGAGCATGATTACTGCGGTCTCGCACCTACGCCCAGTGTGCCGGATCGCGCCTGTCTCACCATGCGCGCAAACGGATATCACCGCAAACCCTCCAACGAAGAATAAATCATGCATGACTCCATAATTTTCGATTTGGATGGAACTCTCTGGAACGTGAACCCGACGGTCTCTCTCGCTCGCAACAACGTGATTGAGAGAAGAAATATTCCGGTTCCCCGCTGCACCCCTGAGGACGTCGCAAAGACCGTGGGCCTTCCCGTGGACATGGTCTACAAGGTTTCCTATCCCTCCCTCGAAACAAAAGTTCGTGAAGCCTTCATGCGAGAAGTTGCGCAAGAGCTGAGCGTCCTGCTCAAAGAAAAAGGCGCGCACCTGTATCCGGGAATGTCCGAGGGAATCAAGAAACTCTCGGCCCGTTTTCCTTTATATATCGTCAGCAACTGCGGCAAGGGCTACATCGAGGGATTCCTTGAATTCTCTCAGCTCACCGCGCACTTCAAAGACATCGAATGCTACGGCAATACGCTGAAGCCCAAAGCCGAGAATATTCGGGCGGTCGTACAGCGCAACGGACTCAATAAGCCGATTTATGTCGGCGACACGAAGGGCGATCACGAAGCGGCGATTCAAGCCGGCGTGAACTATATTCATGTGACGTATGGATTTGGGGATCCAGTGGGACCCTGTCAGAAAGCTGCGAGCTTTGCTGAATTGACCCGCCTCTTCGAGTGAACTCTAGCTCCACCCAAGCACTTGATACCCGCGCTCCGCCAAGCATTGATTCACGAACCGATGCTTGATGTCCGAGGTGCTTGCGGAGCTTGAGGCGGCTCCGGCGCCCCCGCCGAAAATACCGCCAATGGCTGCGCCAGTTCCCGGATTCCCGCTGATCGCGCCCAGCGCCGCTCCTGCCGCCGCTCCGCCCACGGCGCCAACTCCCGCATTCTGTGCAGTGTGATTCCCGACCGACTGATCCGCTTGATCCTGGCAAAAGTTCACATCTCGATCAGCCTGCTCTTTGCCGACTTGTTGGTACTTCGGATTCGGATAGAGCTGCGGGGACGAAGCGCAACCGGCGAGCGTAACGAGCGAGCCAAAGACGAGGAGCCAAATCATGGGCTTTTTCATAGCATGAGGAATTGCTTAACACATGCCAGTACGAGAGCGCGCGTATAGAGGACCTCATCACCTGAGTGGGTGTGTCGGCTTGGACTCACTTATAAGCCCCCTGGATCGAATGGTAATATTGAAATAGGGGAACATTTCAAATGTCGACGGGGTTTCTAAAATCAGCCCTCCTGATTTCGGGCGTGCTTGTCGCGGCCTTCGCAGCGGGCTGCCAAAACGACACGGGCTCGACCTCAGGACTTTCGATTCCGAACACGTCCGCGACTTCTCCGCCACTCAGCGGTAGCGGTGGTACCAGCACGACTTCTAATCCGACGCCAACGGGAACAACGACCTCTACTCCGACTCCAACTCCGACCGTCACCTCCACCGTTGGACTCAATCTCCTTTCAATCACGGTCGGTGGAAGCAGCCTTTGCGGCGGCAATCTCAACCAACCTTGCGCAAGCGTCGTGATCTGCTCTCCGGGAACCAACACCTGCCAGACGATTTCCAACCTTCTTGTCGATACCGGAAGCTACGGGCTCAGAATTTTCTCGTCGGCGATCAGTGTTCCTTTGACTCAAGTCACGAACGCCTCGGGCACCCCCGTCGCCGAGTGCGCGCAATTTGGAACGGGAAGCGACTGGGGCCCTGTCATGATGGCGAGCGTACAGGTCGCCAGTGAGCCCTTCGTGACGCTTCCGATTCAGGTGATCAACAGCAGCTTTTCCGTCATACCCTCGTCCTCGGGCTGCACCTCGCCAGATACGAGCCCTTCAACGGCCGGATTCAATGGAATTCTGGGCGTCGGACTCTTCACCCAGGATTGCGGAAGTTCGTGCGTGAGCAGCGGGGGCAACGGTCCTTACTACGCTTGCTCGGGCAACTCCTGCACGGTAACGCCTCTCGCTCTGAACGAACAAGTTCAGAACCCGATTGCACTTCTTCCGTTCGACAATAACGGCGTCGTGATGAACCTGAGTTCCGTCCCCGCGTCAGGGACGACCTCCCTGAACGGGACGATGTACCTCGGCATCGGCACTCAGGCGAATAACACTCCTTCCGGGGTCACGACCTATTTGGCCGACGGCAGCGGCGAGTTCAACACGAAATTCAGCGGTTCGAGTACGACTTACAGTCAGAGCTTCATCGACAGTGGGTCCAATGGGCTATTCTTTCCTACGCCGTCGGGCCTCGTCTCTTGTTCCAGCAGCGACACGGCCGCGCCTGGTTGGTTCTGCCCGGCTTCGACGACGAACTTCACAGCGATGAACTCCTCCTATAATGGCTCGACCTCAGGAAACGTGACCTTCTCGATCGCGAACGCCCACACTCTCTTTTCGAGCGGAAACGAAGTTTTCAACGACGCCGGCGCGAGCTCGGGAGTTTCAAGTTTCACGGCTTCGTTCGACTGGGGGCTGCCATTCTTCCTGGGAAGAAAAGTTTATGTCGGAATCGAAGGCAAGAGCTCGACGCTCGCAACCGGGCCATACTGGGCTTACTGAGGTCATGGACATGAAAACCGCGGCATTTATCGCACTGTCTTTATTCCTCGGTTCGACGAACGCGCACGCGTACCTCACAGGCGATGCGAAGAGCCCGGAAGCCGATCGCGCGATGGCTCACGGGATAAGAAGCGTGAACCTCTACTCGGGCTACCAGGTCCACACGATTACGACCGACGGCAATTCATTTCGTGAATATGTTTCTACTTCCGGAGTCGTCTTCTGTGTAGCCTGGAACGGGATCGCTCGTCCGGACCTCAGCCAACTCTTCGGACCCTACTATGCGGAATACCTCGAAGCCGAACGCTCGACGCAAAAGCCTAAGGGTCGAAGCGAAATGACCGTCGTTTCGCCGAATCTCAAAGTCTCCCATTTCGGCCACATGCGCGCGATTCGCGGCAGAGCCTGTGTTCCTGCTCAAGTGCCGAGCGGGTTTGATCTCACATTGGTGCAATAGGAAAGCAGTATGAGTCGTTTCTACATTATCCTTCTAGCAAGCATCGGACTGCTGATTTCCTCAGTCGGAGCGGTCTTCTCGATCGTGGGGCTGACGCATCTGTTTTCGGGCGCCCCGCTCTCAGTCGGAATTATGGCGGGCTCCTTGGAGGCGGCTAAGCTCGTCGTCGCCGGATTTCTCTATCGCTATTGGGGCCATATTAACCGATCGATGCGGACCTATCTCTCGATGGCCGTCGTCGTTCTCTCCCTGATCACGAGTCTCGGAATTTTCGGTTATCTTTCCCATGCGTACCAGAAGTCATCGATGGCGACGAAAACCCAACAGTTGAAAATCGCGTCTTTGAAATCCGAAGATGCGGAGCTTCGCGCGCAAATCGATCGAACCGAGAAATTCATCGACAACGTTCCTAAGAATCGGATCAGCAAGAAGTTCGCGCTTTACGAAAGCTCACGCGCGCAGGTGCGGAAGCTCAATCAGAGGTCCACCGAAATCCAAGACGTCATCAATCAACTCGAGCTCGGACTGGTCAGCACTCAGGCCGAAATCGGGCCCTTAATGGACG
>Ga0207021_1219_pt1 | contig 11164 bp, 10 predicted proteins | sample Alteio_BWMinCont_49_FD_153496 | JGI IMG/M metagenome (GOLD analysis project Ga0207021, IMG submission 153496) | Enriched cells from forest soil in Barre Woods Harvard Forest LTER site, Petersham, Massachusetts, United States -... | ecosystem: Environmental > Terrestrial > Soil > Temperate forest >... | reverse complement strand
CCGCTGATGCGTTTCGTGCGAAGAGATGTGAGGGACCTCATTGCTCGTCAGAAAAACGACCACGGAGCTTCGTATTGGCGCCACAGAGTATTGCGGCGGCGGAGTTGCCTAAAATTCGATTTTCGCGAGATTTTCGGTGTCCTCCAATTTTCGACTTTTGCAACAGAATCCCCCCGAAAGCGGACCTGGCCGGACCCATCGGTATGGGTCCTTCAATTTCACAATTCTTGCGGGGACCACATCTCGGCCGTCGAGGGCAATCGATTTTTTGGCCCGGGCCCTAATGTTTACTCGGGCTATCCGGCGCCAGTTGTCCGGCGAGCCGATGCAGAAAATCTGAGCAAGCACTCGTCGCAGATTTGCTTTGCGTCCAACCGCAAGAACATGGTCATTTGTGTGCAAACCTACTCATTCTAATTGCCTCCCCCAGACGCTCACCGTCTGTCTTTCCATCACAGAGATCAAGAAGACGGCCAAATCAATCTCCTCGGCGGTGAAATCTGATCCACGTCCTAGCATCATAGCCGCACGACGGGTTGTTAGAATTTTGGCCCGTTTCCTTCAGTGCGAGAACACGAGCTAACGGTAGGTGCTGATCCTTGAACCGTCCAGGGCGAGCGTAGCGCTTCATCGATGTTTGCTCCATTGACTACGCAAGTTAGTCGGTGATGGCATCGATTTTGGAAAGGGCCCTCGCACTAGCATTTTCTGTCTGCAAGATATGTACAAAGCTGGTTGGTTTCGCGGGTCAGGAGCGCAAGGGTATGGGCTCTTCAATCTCACAAGATTTGCTCGGGGCATAACTGCGCCCGCTCGGGCCGACGATTTTTGGCCCCCGGGGGTCATCGCTCCCATTCCCTTTGAATTGCTTCGAGCATCGACTGCGTCGTGATAGAATAGACGCCGTCGAACACGGACGTGAGTCTCGCGAATGAACGCAACCATCATCACCGTGGCGACGCGATCCGCGATCAAAGCCGTCGAACGAGACATCCGGGCACAAGGGCTGAGGGTCACCTTTGTCGAGCGCCGGATCATCCTTGCAGCCGCCAACGCCTATCTGCGCGACCATCCCGAGCTTTTCGAAGAGGCAGCCGAGACTGTTCGTAAAGTCCCACAATTACGAACACTAGCCGAACGCGAAGAGCGTCAACGCAGGAGAAATCAACGATGAGTGACGCAGCGCCGACGGCAGTAAACCGAACACTGCGTCGGTTGCCCAACGCGGAATACAGGCCCAGGGAGTATCTGACCGTGGCTGAGGTGGAGCGGTTGATCGAGTCTGCTCGTAAGCGGGGCCGTAATGGAGCGAGAGATGCGTGCGCGATATTGCTGGCCTATAGACACGGGCTGCGCGCTGCCGAACTCTGTCAGCTTCGATGGTCGCAGATCGATCTCAAGCATGGTCGCCTGCACGTGAACCGGGCTAAGGGAGGGATCGAGAGTGTTCACCCGTTACGAGGCCCCGAGCTTCGAGCGCTGCGGCCTTTGCAGGGGGCGAGCCCGTATGTATTCGTGACCGAGGCCGGAATGCCAGTGAGCACCTCCTGGTTCTTGCGGATGGTTCAACGAACAGGACTAGCGGCTAAGCTGCCATTCCCGGTCCATCCGCACATGCTGCGCCATTCGACTGGCTACAAGCTTGCGAACGATGGGGCAGATACGCGATCCCTGGCCCATTATCTGGGGCATCGAAATCTACAGTCAACGGCCAGGTACACAGCGCTAGCCCCGGATCGGTTCGCGAAGTTCTGGCAAGACTGAATACCCAGTTGATGTCAGTTCTTGGGGGCAAAGCGGACTCGCGGCCGATATCGCGGAAACGACGTGAAGGCCATTCCAGTCGGCCGGCTGGGTGATGGCGAATCACCACGTGGCGCACGGTCACACGACCGGAACGCGCCGCACCGCCACCGCGGCCGGCGAAATCACCTCGATATCGAGCGGGACATGCCAGCGCTCCGTGAATCGCACCTGCGGCGCGGCGTTGGTTGCAGCCGCGTCCGCGAATGTAAAGCCATCGTAACCGCTAGTCATGACATCGTTGCACTTCTGCACGTAAACGGGGAACCCTCCGATGTAGGGCATGAATACGATCGGACGCCCCGGAATATTGGCGCCGACATACCAGGAGCTGCACGTCGAACGGAGCGACACCTTCGATACCTCGGTCACGTGCGCCACCCAGGCATCTTCATCCGCGACTTCAGGCTCGACGGCGCTTGCGCCGACATCGCCCATGTACCCGATCAGGTCCGCAATCCAGTCGACATGCTGCTCGATCGCCTGGATCATGCTCGCGAGCACCGAGGGACTCCCGGGGCCGGTGATCATGAACAGGTTCGGGAACCCGGCCGAGGCAAGGCCGAGATAAGTGCGGGGACCGGCCTTCCATTTCTCCGCCAGCGTGAGCCCGTCGCGGCCAGTGATCGCGATCCTGTCGAACGAACCAGTCATTGCGGCAAAGCCGGTCGCCGACACGATCGCATCGATGGGATATTCGGCACCTGCAACCACGATGCCGTTGGTACTGATGCGCTCAATCGCCGTCCTGGAGACATCGACCAGCTTCACATGCGGCAGGTTGTAGGTCTCGTAGTAGCCGGTATCGACACAGAGCCGCTTGCAGCCGAACACATTGTCCGGGCAGAGCAGTTCGGCGGTGGCGGGATCCTTCACGACGGCGCGGATCTTCTCACGAGCGAAGTCGGCGATGGTGTCGTTGGCTTCCTTCTCGAAAAGGAGATCGCCGAACGCGCCAAGGAAAGGCAGGCCGCCGCGCGCCCAGGCCTCCTCGTAGCGACGCGCGCGTTCCTCACGGCTCGCTTGCAAGGCCGGGTTGAGGTTGAATGGAAAATAGAATCCGGTCGGTCTCGCTCGTGCTTTCGCCCGCAATGCTGGATAGTCGGACTTCACGGCCTTCACATACTCGGGCGTTAGCGCCTCGTTCCAGGCCGGTACCGACCATGTCGCGGTGCGCTGGAACACTGTGAGCTGCGATGCCTGTTGCGCGATGATCGGGATCGACTGGATCGCCGAGGAGCCCGTGCCGATCACGCCGACACGAAGTCCCGTGAAGTCGACGCCGTCATGCGGCCACTCGCCGGTATGATAGACGGGCCCCTTGAAGTCCTCGATGCCCTCGAAGTGCGGCCGGTTCGGCGCCGACAGGCAACCGACCGCCATGATGCAGAATCTCGCGCTAACCTTGTCGCCGCAGTCGGTTTCAATGTGCCAGCGTTTGGCGTACTCGTCATACCTCGCCGCCGTCACGCGGGTGTCGAACAGGATGTCGCGACGAAGATCGAAGCGGTCGACGACGTGATTGGCGTAGGCGAGGATTTCCGGTTGCGGCGAGTACTTCTCAGACCAGGTCCACTCTTGGTCGAGCTCTTCCGAAAAGGAGAAAGAGTACTGCATGCTTTCGACGTCGCACCGCGCGCCGGGATAGCGGTTCCAGTACCAGGTACCACCGACGCCGCCGCCCGCCTCATAGACCCGTGCCGACAGCCCGAGCCCGCGCAGCCGGTGCAGCGTGTACATGCCGGCAAAGCCGGCCCCGACGACAACGGCATCGAAGTGCGCTCCAACCTCGGCGACGCGCTCTCCCCTGGCATTCTTCCTGGCTTCGACCAGCATGGTTGTGCTCACGTCGGCCTATTGCGAATCGAGTCTGTCCTGTTCGGTTTGACAAGTTGAGCGCGCATTACCCAATGATTCCACTGGAGCACCGTCCGTGCAATGCTCAATTTGAATCGCAAACGGACACATCTCCTTCGTATGATAGTCCGACGTTGCGATCCCGGGAGCCGCTTGGGCGACCTCGGTTCGGCCTTACGCTGGGCGATGATTGCCGCAATGGCACCGAACCATTTGGATTGAAACCGCCTGCGTTTTCCGAGCGCGAATCCAAAAGAGTCCTCGCTTGGGGCAAAGCCGTCGAGGAGGCCGGGACGCCCGGGACCTTCGACATAGCTCCGCACCAGCGCACTTAGCTCCTCGCGCGCCCGGTTCTCAGGCAGCGAGAACAACGCGCGCAGCACGGCTTCGAGCGCGGTATCCTGAAATTCCTGGGAGAGATTGACGCCTGACTTACCTTCGACACCGTGCAGCAAATGCAGCGCCGCCTGGTGAAAATGCGGTACCAGAAAGTTGATGCTGGATGGCGTAAACGTCGGCGCCAGCAGTTTGCGTTGGCGCCGCCATTCCGCCCCTTCGGCCAGAAAAACGCCGGAGCCGCCGATCGGAATGGTGACACGCCGCACCGACGACGGTCGCCGGTAATTCGCAGCGTTCGCCGCCAGAAAGTGGCGCACACCCTCAGGATCGTTCACGAGGACCGAAGTGATACCCAGCATGGTGCGCTTGTTGAGGAGAATGTCGAAGGCGGAGTCGGGCCAAATCGAGAGGGTCGAACGCGCAACGGCTGGAAGCAGCCGCCACGCCGGCAAGTCCGCCGCATGCACCTTAGGTGCAGGCGGAAAAACTCTCGGTCCGACGGCTGTCGTCATGGGCCAGCGTACCACGGTTTAAGGGGTCGAAGTGACGACCGGAACTTTGTTGTACCGTGCAGAGTACGGGGACCACGATCAGCAGATTTGAATTGAAGAGCTGCCTTCGGGTGGCTTTTCCTTAGCGAGTGTACCGGCCATGTCGCTTATTGGGCACTTTTCAGACATGCCGAATGACCCTGAGGACGTCCGCTAATTGGGGAAGACCGGAAGTGAAAGGCGCGCGCTCAAAGTGACGCGATTGACCCTCAGCGGTCATCGCGATCTTGACGGGCGGACCCCGGTCCAACCTTAGCCCTGGGAGACGGCTTTGGCTTGTTATCAATGTGCAGCGCAATAGTTCCGGTAGACCCACATCATCGGAAGCGAAAGCCTCTTTATTCATTTCGCCGCACGCAACGATAGTTTTGCAGTGTTTGAGAGCTGATTTCTCGACACCGGTCGCCAATTCTGCTTTGATCCTTCATCAAATCCTCGCGCCGGTATGGAGAAGCAGCGCCTAGGGGCTGCGGTACCGGCCAGACGAAGCAAAAAAAATAAAGCAGCATCTGGAGGGAATGCGATGCGACGGAAAAAGCTGTCTCGACGGCAATTCGTTGCCGCCACCGCGCTGTCGTCAGCGGCGCTGATCTCTGCGCCCTATCTTCGAACGGCCCATGCGGCCGGCAAATTGTCGATCGGCTTCTGGGATCACTGGGTTCCCGGTGCCAACAAGGCCTCCACAGACCTCGTCAATGAATGGGCAGAGAAGGAAAAGGTGGAGGTTCAAATCGACTACATCACAAGTCAGGGCAATAAACTCCTTCTGACTACCACCGCAGAAGCGCAGGCCAAATCGGGTCACGACATTCTGGCTCAGACGACCTGGCTGCCACACGCCAATGCCGAACTGCTTGAGCCCGTGAATGACATCATGGGGCCAATCATTAAAGAGAACGGCGAGGTAAATGGCACGGTCAAATATCTCGGCCAGGCCGATGGCCAATGGCTCGGCGTTCCCGCCTGCATCGGCAGCCAGATTAAGGGTCCCTGCTCCCGCATCGATCTGATGAAGAAATACGCCAACCTCGACGTACAGGAGATTTATCCGGCGGGCAGCCCGCCCAAGGCGGAGAACTGGACGCTCGATACCTTCCTGAAGGCGGCCGAGGCCTGCCACAAGGGTGGCTTCCCATTTGGCATTGGCCTCGGCGAAACCACCGACAGCGTGGACACTGCCGGCGCGATCTTCCAGTCGTTCGGCGCCGAACTGGTGGATGCCAAGGGCAACCTCACGGTCAAGACCGACGGGGTGCGCCAGGCGCTCGAATATTACAAGAAACTGCTCGCCTTCCTGCCGCCAGGTGTTGCGGCTTGGGACGACGCCTCCAACAATAAATGGCTGATTTTTGGCCAGGGTGCGCTCATTATGAACCCGCCGAGCGCATGGGCGGTTGCCAAGCGCGACGCCCCGCAGGTCGCCGAGCAGTGCTGGACCCACGGCTTCCCCTCGGGGCCGAAGGGTCGGTTCGCGCCCTATCTGCCGTTCTTCTGGAACATCTGGGCGTTTTCGAAGAACAAGGAAGCGGCCAAGAGCCTGCTGCTGCATCTGTCCAAGCGGTCTTCGATCGAGAAGCTCGTCGTAGCCAGCGGCGGCTATGACCTGCCGGCATACGAGAAGCTGACAACGCTCAAGGTTTGGGCCGAGCAAGAGCCGCCGAAGGGAACCCTCTACCATTACCCAAATCCCTACAATCACCAGAAGCTGTCGATTGCCGCGTCGCCGGCGCCGCCAAAGATCGCCCAGCAGATTTACACGCAGGCGACGCTGACCAAAATGTGCCTGCGCTACCACCAGGGCGAGGCGATGGAGAAGACTCTCGCCTGGGCGGAAGGCGAGTGCGAAGGCTTCATGCGAAGCTGAGTCTTGAGACCGCCGCCCGACGGCAGGCTGCAGCGGAGCGTCCGGGTGGGCACCCCTCTCTTGAGGAAGATGCACCATGGCCGAAGTCGCGATCCCCCAAGGCATAGTTGTCCGACGTGGTGGCAAGCATTCCAAACTGAAATACGCGCTGCAGCGTAAATCGACCATTGCCTTTCTGATGACGCTCCCGTTGATCCTACTGATCGGGGCACTGGTGGTCTATCCCGCGCTTTACGGGCTGCATTTGGCGACATTGAACAAGGCGATGACGAAATTCATCGGGTTCGGCAATTTCGAGTTCCTGTTCAGGCGCGAAACCTTCTGGCTGGTGGTCAAGCAATCCTGCATCTTCGCCATCACTGCGGTGATTTTCAAAGCGCTGATCGGCTTCATCGTCGCGCACTTTGCACACAACATTCCGACCAGGAACCAGCGTAAATGGCGTGGCATGTTGCTGGTGCCTTGGGTGATCCCGCCGGCGATGAGCACGTTGGCATGGCTGTGGCTCTTCGATCCCTCCTATAGCGCGTTCAACTATACGCTATCGTCCTTTGGAATTGGGCCCATTCCATGGACGGGAGATGCCATGTGGGCGCGGTTCTCGGTCATCCTGGTCAATGTCTGGTACGGCGCGCCGTTCTTCATGATCATGTATCTGGCGGCGTTGAAGTCGGTGCCTGACCAGCTCTACGAGGCCGCAGCAATAGATGGCGCTAATTGGTGGCAGCGCATCTGGTATGTGACTCTGCCGATGATGCGCAACATCATCGCGATCACGACGCTGTTTTCGTTGATCGTGACCTTTGCCAATTTCGATATTGTCCGCATCCTGACTTCCGGTGGTCCGTTGGACCATACCCACATATTCGCGACCTGGGCCTTCCGGGTCGGGATCGAAGGTAGTGACATTCCGCTTGGTGCCAGCGTCTCGCTTTTCATGGCGCCGATCCTCGCCATCGCGGCAATTTTCATCCTCCGCGATATCAGCAAGCGCGGGAACGAAGCCTGATGAGCACGATTGCAATCGAGAAGGCTGGACCAAGGCGCAAGGTCAAATACGGCAGTATGCGCCATGACCGCGCTTGGGCGCTGCGCTGGTCGTATTTCTTCCTCACACTGTTTGCAATCTTCGCGCTGGTACCGCCGATCTACATGCTGATCACATCGCTGAAGAGCAGCGCGGAGATATCGGCGGCAACAAATCCCTGGTGGGTGTTTCACCCAACGCTCTCGAACTACATTGAATTGTTGTCATCGAACCAGTTCTTGAGATTTTTCCTGAACTCGGCGCTGGTCTCGGTCGCTGTGGTCATCATCACTATGCTGATCAGCGTGCCGGCGGCATTTGCGCTGGCGCGGATGAAGTTCTGGGGCTCGGCGACGCTCGCGACGGGCGTCTTCCTGACGTATCTCGTTCCAGACAGCCTCTTGTTCATTCCGCTATTCAAGATGTTCGTCCTGCTCGGCGATTGGACCGGGGTCCAGCTGATCAATCGATGGTATGTGCTGCTGTTCATCTACCCGACCCTCACCGTGCCGTTCTGCACCTGGATCATGATCGGCTATTTCGCCTCGATCCCAAAGGAACTGGATGAGGCCGCGCTGATCGACGGCGCGTCATGGCTTCAGACCCTGACGCGCATCTTCATTCCGGTGGCACTGCCAGGTCTGATCGCCGCGACGATCTTCGCATTCACGGTCTCATGGGCGCAATTTCTCTATCCGCTGGTTTTCACCACATCCACGGATCAGTTGGTGCTGCCGGTTGGCATCATTACCACGTTGATCAAGGGTGACGTGTTCAACTGGGGGCAGATCATGACTGGTGCCCTGCTCGGCGCAGCGCCGCCGCTAATCATCTATGCCTTCCTGATGGACTATTACATTGCCGGCCTCACCGCGGGCGCCACCAAGGGCTGAAAAATGGCTGAAGTTAGCTTGCGCAAGGTTTTCAAGCGTTACGAAGATGTGGAAGCAGTGCGCGGCATCGATCTTGACATAGCCGATCACGAATTTGTCGTACTGGTGGGACCTTCGGGCTGCGGGAAGTCCACGACCCTGCGGATGGTCGCAGGATTGGAGGACGTCACCGACGGCGATATCATGATCGGGGGTGACGTGGTCAACGATGTGCCGCCGAAGGACCGCGACATTGCCATGGTGTTCCAGAACTATGCGCTTTATCCGCACATGACGGTCGCGGAGAACATGTCGTTCGGATTGCGCCTGAAGCATTATCCAAAAACCGAGATCAAGGCGCGCGTCAACGAAGCAGCGCGAATGCTCGATATTGTCGAACTCGTCGATCGCAAGCCCAAGCAACTATCGGGCGGTCAGCGTCAGCGTGTGGCGATGGGGCGTGCGATCGTCCGAAACCCGAAAGTTTTTCTATTCGACGAACCGCTTTCAAATCTTGACGCCAAGCTACGGGTGCAAATGCGGATCGAGATCAAAAAGGTTCATCAGAAGGTGCGAACCACGACAATCTATGTGACCCACGATCAGGTCGAAGCGATGACACTTGCTGACCGCGTCGTGGTCATGAACAAGGGTCGCATCGAACAGATCGGAACGCCTAACGATCTCTATCACAATCCGGCAACGCTGTTTGTAGCCGGGTTCATCGGCTCGCCCGCGATGAACTTTTTGCCCTGCAGGTTGGAAGAGATCGCCGGAAAGCTTAATGTCCGACTGACCGACCGAATTGCCTTTCCTCTGCCGCTCGGTCGAGCCACTCGATATCAAAATGTGGGGCGAGCCGAGAAACTGCTGCTTGGGCTGCGGCCCGAACATATTACGGAAGCCAGCGCCTCTGCGAGATCTGGAATTGAGGCCTTTGATGCCGTGCTGGACGTGACCGAACCGATGGGAATGGAGACGCTGGTTTACTTTACGCTCGAGGGAACGCAAGTCTGCGGGCGGGTCAATCCGAATGCCTGCGCGCGCGACGGCGGGTCGCTTCGGCTGGCGGTGGACCTAAACAATATGCACCTGGTAAATCAGACTGGAGCTGTCATTTGATGGCGCCGCCACAGTTGGCAGAGGGGGGTAAGGCGTCTCGATGCGCCCTCATCGCTTTCAAGTCAAAGCCGACATCAGATTGCCGGCAACCCCGGCTAGGCTCAGCACTTCTCCTTCGCCGCACTCTGGCAACCGAACTTGTTCGGCTCGGATCGGTCTTGTCAATGAATGACGTTTGCCATTCTACGTCACGTCCGCTCTTAAAATGCCATTTTGGAAAATTTCTCCCGGTGAGGCTTTACCGGCGCAAGTCCTTGATAGTGCGTGCGAGCGACCGCGAAAGTCCAATCGCCTACTTCCGAGAAAGAAAAGTGACCGTCATGGCAGAGCGTGGCACTTCGGCAAGGCGCGCGATAGGCTTCGCCGGGACCATGATGTCGATCAAAGGCGACGCCTTTCGGTATTGATCGGATTCGGCGGAGATGAGCCGTTCAAGACAGCTAAGCGAATGCAAGCGACATCAATGTGCCAGGAAAGGAAGATCAATGGTGAAGGCAGCCTCGGTTTTAGTTTGTGGCGTGATTGCGTCGTTTCTTGCCTGCGAAGCGCAGGCCTTTCCGATTGCGCAGGCGCCGGTTCTTGTGGCGGCGCCTGAGATCATGCTGGTGCGAGACTTCTGCGGCCTCGGCTTCCACCGGGACGTCTATGGCTATTGTGTCCGCAATGGCGTGCCGTACGGATATGTGGCGCCGGCGCCCGTGGTGGTTGCGCCACCCGTCGTTGTCGCACCTCCGGTCGTGGTGGCGCCGCGCGTGTGCCCGTACGGTTATGCCTGGGCTCCGGCCTATGGTCGTTGCGTTCCGCTCTGAGGCAGGCGGCTGAGTAACACTCTTCCTGTGAACGAGAGGATATTTCCAGAGCTCTTTCGATACAGGGCCTGAGAGAATATCCGGATCGATGATCAAGTAGTCGATCGCAGACGGATCGTTGCGATTGCCGTGGAATTGATCATCCTGATGGTGGCGACGTCGGTTCTGTCTGCGGGCGCGTGATAATCAGGTCGCTTTCGGGTAAAAGCTGACATCAAATCGCAGGCCGGACCCGCTGGCTCGGTCGAGAATGACCCAAAGCGGACATCGATTGTCTTATCAACGTTTCGTACATGCGCGGGAGAGCTGTCAAGTTTCGCGCGACAGCTCCGGCAACTTGGCGGTGTTCACCGCGTTCCGCTGCGCTTCATCGCAATTAGCATGATCTAGATCAAAGAGACGAAGTTGGCATCGTGCGGAGGATATAGTTGTTGAGGGCCGATGTCCGGCGCCTCGCAAGAGGGGAGGGCAGTCGTGCGCTCAGTAATCCTGATTTTCCTTGTTGTTCTGGCCTTTGCGACGCCGCCGGCGCGCGCTCAAGGCACGTGGCTTGAGACGAGAATAACAAGGGCGATTTGCAGCGGCGAGGTGACGCCTGTTGCCAACGTCGATCGACTGGCGAGACGGCTTAATCTCACCGATTCCCAAAAAGCTGCGCTGAAAGACATGATTGACGCTTCTGCGTCTGCCGACGCCTCTGCGAAGAAGTCGCTATGCGCTGACAAGCCAGATCTTTCCACGGCGCCGGGCCGAATGGCCTTCGCCGAAAAGATGGCGGAGACCAGGCTTGCCGGCCTCAAGGCAGTCGAGCCCAAGCTTCAGGCATTTTATGACAGCCTCGACACGAAGCAGAAGAAAGCGTTCGAAACCGGCGGGCGCATCGGCGGCATATTCGACTGGTGGGGCAAGAAATAAAGGTC
>Ga0207021_1218_pt1 | contig 11175 bp, 13 predicted proteins | sample Alteio_BWMinCont_49_FD_153496 | JGI IMG/M metagenome (GOLD analysis project Ga0207021, IMG submission 153496) | Enriched cells from forest soil in Barre Woods Harvard Forest LTER site, Petersham, Massachusetts, United States -... | ecosystem: Environmental > Terrestrial > Soil > Temperate forest >... | reverse complement strand
TCTTGTCGAGCAGGCTGCTGTACGCACCTGGAATCAAAACCGTCCCACCCTTACGCACGGCGTGAATCGCCTGGCGCAGAACGGCCGGCCTGCCGGTCTCTAGAAGCAGTGCGCTCTTGACGATCATAAACACCCTACAGTTCTGAGGAGTGGGCCTCTGAGGCCCACTGCGTCGATACAAGCGTCCGGTCCCACTCCACCAGCGAGATGTGTTGGAAAAAACAGTGGTCTAGCAATGCGGCCATCAAACCAGAGCTCGAGTGGGTTTTCAGAAGAGGGCCGCCGCCCAGATTGGCGAAAACATGCATGCGGCATCGGCTTTAGGCTTACGCGACGACGATCAGAGTGGAAGGCCAGTACGGCACTAAAGTGGCGTTGCGCCCCCTCATCGCCTAACCTAGTTACCGCAAAGGCAACAGGGAACCGTTATCCTGCGTCCCACTGCATACATCTCCACGCGCCGCAGCGCGCCTGTCCAAGCAAAGTCGGACAAGCCACCAATGCAGAAGGTCGTCGGATGAAACTCAGGGAGGCCAGTCCATGGCATCGAGAAAGCCCACTGCCAAAAGCAAAGTTCAGCCTAAACGAAGCGGCAAAAACGACGTAACCGGCAACGGCGGGGAGCTACACCAACTCGCGGGAGGAACGCATCCTCCTCTAACCACGCAGACTGGTGCGATCATCAGCGATGATGAGAACTCTCTCAAAGCGGGGCCTCGAGGTCCGTCTCTCTTGGAAGACCACGTTCTTCTGGAGAAGATCCAGCATTTTGATCACGAACGTATTCCAGAGCGAATTGTGCACGCGCGCGGTTTTGGCGCTCATGGTTTTTTCGAACTGACTGACTCGCTCAAGGGAATTTCACGTGCCGCGGTTCTGAATGAGGTCGGAGTCAAAACCCCTGTGTTCGTCCGTTTTTCAACCGTTGCGGGAAACAAAGGATCGACCGACCTTGCCCGTGACGTCCGAGGTTTCGCCGTCAAGTTCTATACGAAAGAGGGTAATTGGGACTTAGTGGGCAACAACATACCCGTCTTCTTCATTCAGGATGCGATCAAGTTTCCGGATCTGATCCATGCTGCGAAAGCTGAGCCAGACCGCGGTTTCCCTCAGGCCCAGACCGCACACGATAGTTTTTGGGATTTCGTATCCCTCATGCCGGAATCGACTCATATGCTCATGTGGGCCATGTCGGATCGAGCAATCCCGCGGTCGTTCCGGATGATGGAGGGTTTCGGAGTCCACACATATCGCTTTGTCAGCGAGGCCGGAAAATCGACGTTCGTAAAGTTCCACTGGCGTCCCAAGCTTGGTATGCAGTCCGTCGTATGGGATGAGGCGCTCAAGATCTCTGGAGCGGATCCAGACTTTCACAGGCGCGATCTGTGGAACGCGATCGAAAAGGGAGATTATCCAGAGTGGGAGTTGGGAGTCCAACTATTCGATCAAAACTTTGCTGATAACTTTGACTTTGACGTTCTAGATCCCACGAAGCTAATCCCAGAGGAGATCCTACCTCTCCGCATCATCGGCAGACTGATGCTTGACCGGAACGTGTCAAACTTCTTTGCCGAGACCGAGCAGGTCGCGTTCTGCGTTCGGAACGTTGTCCCCGGTGTCGATTTCAGTGACGACCCCCTTCTTCAAGGACGAATCTTCTCCTATCTGGATACCCAGCTAAAGCGGTTGGGAGGGCCGAACTTCCATCAAATTCCGGTCAATGCACCGAAGTGTCCAGTAATGCATTTTCAGCGCGACGGGCATATGCAGATGAGCCCTCAACCAGGAAGGGTGAACTATTCGCCAAGTTCACTGGCAGAGGACACTCCGCGGCAGGAGCCGCATCACGGTCTGGCCAGCTTTGCAGAACCGATGGACGGCAACAAACTTCGTATTCGATCGGAATCGTTCGCTGATCACTTTTCCCAAGCTCGACAGTTTTTCTACTCACAGACGGAGCCTGAGCAAAACCATATCGTCTCCGCTTTCATCTTTGAGCTGAGCAAGGTAGAGACGCCTGCTGTCCGGGAGCGAATGGTAGGGCAACTGGCCAATGTTGATTTCAAAATTGCGCAACGTGTTGCTGACGGGCTGGGTTTGCAGGGAGAGATCACAGCCGTTGCCACGACCGTCAAGGCTCGCCAGGATATCAAGCCGTCTCCCGCTCTCAGCATTCTGGGCAAAGCAAAAGAAACCCTTCAGGGACGCAAGATCGGCTGTCTTGTAGCCGCTGGCACCGATGCAAAGCTCGTAGTCTCCCTAAAGTCAGCTGCAGCAAAAATGAAGGCTGATTTTACTGTCGTTGCACCAAAAGTAGGAGGAGCCGTAGCTGCGGACGGCCAACTTCTTCCCGCGGACTTCCAATTGGCCGGGGGTTCGTCTGTCCTGTTCGATACGGTGTTTGTGGCGCTTTCAGCAGAAGGGTCCGAACAGCTTTCCACTGAAGCTGCAGCGGTCGGGTGGGTGCACGATGCCTTCTCTCACTGCAAGGTAATTGGAGCAACGAAGGAGGCACAACCTCTTCTGGATGCGGCCGGAGTAGCTTCAGATGAAGGCGTGATTGTTGGAACTAACTCCAACACCTTCCTCACAGCAGCTGTAAAAGGAAGAATTTGGGAACGAGAGCCGAAGCTTCGAACCATATATTGAGGCTCTTCACTGCATCCTGGCTTGAAAAAATGATTGAACCTGTTGCTTCAGAAAAGGAATGGGCACCCATCTGGGAAGACGCAAAGCCCTGGCAACCGTCGGACCGTCCAATGCTGGTTGTTTCTCCACATCCTGACGACGAGACACTTGGCGCCGGAGGGCTGATCGGACTGCAAGCCGCGAGAGGAATTCCATTACATGTAGTCGCCGTGACTGACGGCGAGAATGCATATAGCGATGGCGTCGACATAGCAGACCGACGATCCCAGGAGCAAACGTCTGCCCTGGGTCGACTGGGAGTCACTCCCTCAAGCCTCATTCGCCTAAAACTCACCGATAGTAGAGTTACGGCCGAAGAAGCGGTCCTGGTTGAGCAACTGATGCCGCTCGTGTCCCAAAAATCTCACATCGTCGCTCCTTGGATTGGCGACTATCATCCCGACCACCAGGCGTGCGGACGTGCTGCGGTCGAAGTGGCGCGACGTTCGGGAGCTGCGCTGACGTTCTACTTCTTCTGGACGTGGCACTGTGGAAGGCCGGACATTCTTAGCGATCAATCTTTGAAGTCTCTGGCACTTAGCGCTGAGTTCCAGCGCGCAAAGAGGGAAGCTTTGTCCGAATATCGTTCCCAACTGGAGCATCCATCAGGCGAACCAATTCTTCCCGATTATCTCCTGTGGCCAGCAAGGCGATCATGTGAGGTATTCCTGCCGATATGAATCACAGCACTACGAGTCGAGCGTTCTTCGAAGAAAAATACAAGCGCAATCAAGATCCTTGGAAGTTCTCGTCCAGTTCATATGAGCTTGGGCGGTACGATGCGATTATCCAAGCGCTGTCCTATCGCCGATACCGACGCTGCTTTGAGCCGGCATGTTCCATAGGTGTCCTTACCAAACAATTGGCAGTTATTTGTGAGCGTGTAGATGCGATCGACATCTCTTCGACGGCTGTCGAACAATCAGTCCAGCGCTGTAAGCTGCTCCCGAATGTGACTATTAAGGAAGGCGCTTTACCTGCCGATATTCCCGCAGGGACATTTGATCTCATCGTATTTAGCGAAGTCGGATACTACTTTAAAAAACCGCAATTACGATCGGTGATTGATCAGTTTATGAGCTGCCTGGAAAGCGAAGGCATTTTTCTCGCAGCTCACTGGCTGGGCACCTCGCCTGACCATATTCTGGATGGAAATGAGGTTCACGAGATTGTTTCTTCGACGAAGGGATTAATTCACGATCATGCCGAACATCATTTCGGGTTTCGGCTTGACAGGTGGCTATGCCAATAGCCCAGCCGCCGTGGCACGTCGCAGTGCTCATTCCCGCCCGTAACGAAGAGCTTCTGATCCAACGATGTTTGAATTCCGTGTTGGCTGCGTGCTCGCGACTCCCCTCATCGATCTCCACCGATGTTGTCGTCGCATGTGACAGCTCCACGGATCTCACGCTCGAGATTACGCAGCGCGTACTCGCCGACGGGGGAATTGTTGTCGCGACCGAAGTTGCTATTGTCGGCTATGCACGCCGCTTAGCCGCTAGAGTCGCACTTCAGCGATATGCGGGCCCACCGACCCGCTGTTGGCTTGCGAATACAGACGCCGACTGTTGCGTGCCAAGCACTTGGCTTGTTGATCAAATCGCGATAGCCGACCAAGGGATAGATGCGATAGCCGGCGTAATTAGTGTGGATTCTTTTGAAGAGCATTCTATTGGTAGCGACATGCGGTTCCGTAACAGCTACCTCATCCACTCCGACGGGTCTCATCCCCACGTGCACGGCGCAAACATGGGCGTTCGCGCAGATGCATACCGTCGTTCAGGTGGGTGGCGGGGACTCGAAACTGCCGAGGATCATGATCTCTGGAATCGGCTGGTGAAGACAGCCTCGCGACAGCACTCCACTGCAAGAGTAAGGGTCACCACCAGTGGACGGCGAGTTGGACGCGCCCCGCGTGGGTTCGCAGAAGCTTTGGCTGTTCACGATGAGGCTGCTGCGTGCTAATTGACGATCAGATGGAAACGCTTCGTGGCTTAGCGCAAGAGACGATTCCCTTGCCTGGAGCGGGAACTACCGCGGAACGCCACAGGCGATTGTTCGAAATCGGACGCATAGACCTGTCATTGGCGCGGTTGGCAGAGGCTCATTGGGATGCCGTGGCTATTCTTGCGGAGAGTGGTCGCGAGGCCAGGGCAGATTGCATATACGGTGTATGGGCATCGGAGCGACCGGGCCAACAGCTAACGCTGGTGAGCAGCGCAGATTCGTTCCGAGTGAATGGCCAAAAGGCATTTTGTAGCGGAGCAGGGCTGATCGATCGAGCACTAGTTACTGTCGGCGGGATCGAGCAAAGGCTTGTCGATATTGATCTACGTCGGAATACCGATTTCATTCAGTTTGATCGTTCGGCATGGAAGACGAATGCCTTCCGCGAAACAAGGACAGATACTGCAACCTTTGATGAAGTCAGAGTGTCTGCCACGGACCTGATAGGGGAGCCGGACTGGTATCTTCAACGTCCTGGATTTTGGCACGGGGCATGCGGTCCAGCAGCATGCTGGGCGGGGGGCGCGGCCGCTCTTGTGGACTACGCCGAACGCCAGTCGAGGGAAGACCCCCATACCGTTGCGCATCTCGGGGCGATGCACGCCTCCATCTGGGCGGTTCTATCCTACCTTGATTCGGCGGGACATCAGATCGATGCTTGTCTGGAAGATCGAGAACAAGCACTAATACGCGCATTGACGGTTAGGCATTTGGTAGAACAAGCCTGCACAGAAGTTCTCCGTAGGCTGCCGCGAGCCTATGGCCCACATCCACTCGCGATGGACGAGGATGTTCTTCGCCGCTATCAAGAACTGGATTTGTACATCCGACAATCTCATGCAGAGCGTGACCTGGAAACGCTCGGTCGTACTGTCTTAGCTTCACTGGGACTGAGGAAAAGGTATCTAGACCGGAAGACAACTCAATATTCCGCGAGCACATCCTATCTGTGACTGCCACGAATTGGGCTGCATATTCCTTCGGAGCCTAGCAGGGCCGGCAGTTTTGAAGCATCGTTGCACGCCTTGGAAGGGCCTTCTAATGACACAACTCCGTTTAAGTCTCGCGGCCTCCGCCGTTCTCTTCGTATCGTGCTCCGCTTCCTTCCCGTCCTCGTCCGTCGCTCTGGTTCAACCCGCCAGCGCTCAGACTGCGCCCGATAATTCGACACAAAACAAAGATCAGGGGCTAACCGCGGACAATCAGGCCAATGCTAAGGCGGATCGCCTCACCACAGCGAACATCCGCAAGGCCATCATTGCCGACAAGGGCCTCTCCACTTACGCTCACAACGTCAAGATCATCACTGTAAATGGCGCTGTCACCCTTAAGGGGCCGGTCACATCTGAAGAGGAGAAGGAAAAAGTTGCCTCTGACGCTGCCGGCGTCGTCTCTGCAGACAAAATCACCAACAATCTCACGGTCAAGCAATAGCAAGCCGTCTTAACCATAGGTCCACCAGGAGCATCACACCATGTCCAGCAAAAATACTGCCGTCTTCGGCATCTATGCGACGGCCGCCACTGCAGAAGCCGCCGTCGATCATCTTCTCGCCAAGGGTTTTGCAAACTCTGCGATATCGGTTCTCTTACCGGACAACGACAGCACGCGGGCATTCGCCCACGAGAAGAGTACGAAGGCTCCTGAGGGAACCGCCACCGGGGCAACGACCGGGGGACTTATCGGCGGGACGCTCGGTCTTCTTACCGGTCTCGGCCTTCTCGCCATTCCAGGCCTAGGTCCATTGATAGCGGCTGGTCCGATCGTGGCAACATTGGCAGGCGTGGGCGCAGGCGGAGCGGTAGGCGGCATCGTCGGAGCTCTCGTTGGGATGGGTATCCCCGAATACGAGGCAAAGCGCTATGAAGGCGCGGTCAAGGACGGCGGAAGCCTGCTTTCGGTTCATTGCGACACGTCGGAGCAGATCGATGCGGCAAAAACGGCTCTCAGGGACACAGGAGCGCGAGATATTTCCTCTGCGGGGGAAGCCGCTTCGAATGACAAATCCGGGGCACGGGCAACCTACGGCAATATCTCTGAGGGAGATACAGTATTGGAGCCAGTCGCAGATCGTGTCCGAGAGGACGCGGTTGTTGCTAGGCATCGTGAGGTCGTCGATCGTGAGGTCGTCCCGGACCATTCCTCCACCAACAAATACTGAATCGGTAACCCACGCAGCAGAGGTAATGACGGGCCACCCTTAACATGGGCGGCCCGACTACTTGAATCGACCGCGTTTAGGCTTCAGTCTTACGATCGCCTCAATCCCAGGGGGTGCTCAACATTTCCCCTATCACGGGAGCAAATCGAGCCAATCGATACCAGCTCACCGTTACCGCGGGAACCCGGATCACAAGCGAGTCATATGAGACCCTGGAGGCTGCTCTTGATTCTTTCGACCCGGCGCTCACCGCACGCGTTCGGAGTCATGTCGTCGAGGGTATAAGGGGAGAAGGAAAGGCCGTCACCTTCTGTCTGGCGGATTCTCTCGAAAGGCTGTAGCAGTCCGTCTCGGTCGCTGAAAGGTACTGCGACGTAGTCCTTTCGGCTTGGTAGCTTGAAGTCAGGACAATCAAATGATGCGCCCGGTTCTGTTCCCTCGTTTGCCTGACTTGGGCATCAGCGCGCAAGAAACTACAGAGCAGAGGCTCATCGTTCCGAACGGACATTTGTGCCCAAAACAATGTGTTTTGATTACAGCCAAAATACCCGCGGAGGACCGGGCCGATGCCAGAATGACCACAAAGCGTCATTTATGTCGCTATTGCGGCGAAGCAGAATCGTTCGCTTTTTGTTGAGCTTCCTTGCTCTTGTCCTTCGCCTTTTGAGTCGTTTCCTTGTTCGTGTCTTTCACTTTCGTTGTTGGCTGCTTGTCCGGATCGACGACCCTTTGAGTTCCTTCTTTCGTTTTGTCATAGGCCTTCGTCGAGCCTTCCTTTGTCTTGTCGTATCCCGTTGTAGTACCTTCCTTAGTTTTGTGATAGCCGTTCGTTGTGCCTTTCTTTATGCCGCTGCCAGCACTCTTTGCGGCGTTCTTGGTATCAGCCCCGGCGGTCTTAATGTCCTGTGATGAGCTGGAGTCCGACTGCGCGAATGATATGGCAGATGTTCCGAACACTAAGATGCATGACAAAACCGATAGGGCGTAACGTGTGACCGCGTGGGGATTCTTCATGCATGTAGGATTCGCGCTAAGCGAACAGGGTTGTCACTAATTCGATTAAGAGCAGGTAAAACGGCAGAGACGCGACTGACTGGTTGGCACGGCAAACGAAGGTACACCTGAAATACGACAATCAAGATTTCTGGGCAGAAGCCTCCAGGGCTATGAACTAAACCTCAAAGAGATCTATGCCCAAATTGCCGCAACTACACTTCCGGCTCCGATCCAGAATTGGGATCATCTCAAGGGGATCAACCGCATTCACATCGAGCAAACTCGCCAACAGCTCAAAAAACTCGAATAAGTATGTAGTGCTGGCAACGCTCTCGGGTTCCGAAAAGCGCGATGCACCCAAGACCTCTGACGTCAACCTTCAGGCTATAAGTGTGGATGTAGAGCGGGAGGTAAGTGTGGATGTAGAGCGGGAGGTCCGATATTGATGCTGATGCCGATTGAAATCTGTGCGAGGGACCCCGCGGGCATTGAAATGAGCGCTCCCGTCAGGAGAGCATTAAAGAGGAACCGCATACCGGAAGTCTTCATTCGAAACCGCCTCTTCAGCTCGCCCTTTCGTCCGCACCGAGAATCTCCTGGCTGGCTCTTGCATCCGATGAACCACAGGAGTAATAAGGCGCACCGCCCGCCCAGCGCTCAATACTTCACAAGAAAACGGGCTTAGGCAGCGGCTCCGTTCTTTCGCTCATGCTCCCAGGTCTTGTATGCGTCGCTGGCCACTCCGAGCTGGTACATGGTGTGGAGGGTCTCCACCAGCCCCGAGTTGAAATCGACGCGCAGGATGGGCGAGGTATAGATGTATTTCGCCTTTGGAAGACTCGTATGGCCGAAGACATTCCCCATCAAGTGCTTGCCGGGCTGCAATTCTTCGTAGCTCGGCGAGGTTACGCTTTGGACGACCTCCCAATTCTCAATTGTCGCTAGTGGTTTTTGCATACTCTCTTTGCTCCTGTGCGCTTCACGCCCTTTGTCATTGGATGCTGTCAGTCATCAACCGCAGTAAATTCTGCCGAACACTATTCGGGTCGCAACCGCAATGCCAAAGCCATGGGGGGAAACAGGTGTGTTATCTAAACGGCTGCGTCACGCGGCAGGCCATTTTTACCGCCTCCGAGTAAATCCTGCTATGGTGCCATGTCTCCTTGAACACTCGCTGGCGCGTCGCGAAGAGCCGGCAGAAACTGAAAGGACGCGAATGCGGCCCGGGAGCTGCCGCAATACTTCACTCGAACGCAATGCGCCGGTCGAGTTTGGTTGTGCGCGGGTCGGTGTGATTCGCCATATCCTGCGCCGCTTCCAGCGAACCTCCGTTCTGCAGAAACACGGTGATGCCCGTGCCGCGGAAGGTGTGATTGCAGATGCTCTCCGGTAGTTCGGCGGCCGCACAGCGCTCTTTGACGATGCGGAGCATGTCGCGCCGGGAAATCGCCTGTCCGGTAAGTCGGTGGTTCTTGTTCCACGTCTGAAACACCGCCGCGCCCGGCTCATTTATAGCCGCGGCTTCGAGATAGGCGTCGAGATACTGCTCGGCCTCATATGCAGCCAGACGAGTTTTTCCTTATGGCCTTTTTCAAGGAGCCGGAGCCGTGCGCGCTTGCCCTGCAGGCTGTAGTCGCCGCGCTTGAGCTTGAGCACAGTACTCACGCGTGCAAAAGTGTATGCCATGATGGCAATGATGGCGCGATCGCGCAGGCCTTTGATATCGGCCTCAACCCTGACGCCCCCGCCGTGTTTCTTCGGCGGAGCTCTATTCCAGATATTGCGCCACTACTATCCGGATAAAACACCTTTCGTGTTTATCTCCGACGAGTGGAACGGGATCAACAAAGATGCTGACGGCAAGACACGGCCGCTGCGCCCGCTTCGATTCGATAGTCTGACAGAGGCCGAGAATCGGAACGCAGAAAGCCGAATCTATCTGGGGATTCATTGGCAATTTGATGCGGACGAGGGAATCGTACTAGGAAACCACGTAGCGGATTGGGTATGGGGCCACGCATTCCGGCCAATCCCCATCGAACAAACGCAGTAGGGCCCGGCTACGGCGCCGCCTTTCGCAGCGAGCCACGGGCACAACGAAATCGACCGCCTCAGCTGTCGCGAACAGGACAACACGCTCATCGTCTTAGGGTTGAGGAGCGTTCCGAGAATCGGTCCCCAAAACGCGCTTCACTTCAGTAACGGGCCGGCGTCTCGGCCGGCGTGTGACGATTGCGTAGGCTGATCCGGCATCAACCGGCCGTCGGCCGTCTGATAGCGAATTATGCGATCTTGCGCTCGCCCGGTGTGCAGGAAATGTGCCGTTCGCGTTACGAGAAAACGTGGAAAGGACAAGACCATGTCGAACAGAGAAGAAAAGCAGGACGTTTACACCCGCATCACCAACAAGATCATCACCTCACTGGAGCAGGGGGTCAGGCCGTGGATGAAACCCTGGAACGCCGAACATGCGGCGGGGAAGATCACCCGCCCGCTTCGCAATAACGGCCAGCCCTATTCCGGTATCAACATCCTGATGCTCTGGTCCAGCGCGATGGAGCAGGGTTTTGCGACGCCAATCTGGATGACCTTTAAGCAGGCCGTCGAACTGAACGCACATGTTCGCAAGGGCGAGAAGGGCTCGCTCGCGGTTTACGCCAATTCCATCACGCGACCGAGCACGACGACGACACCGGTGAGGATATCGAGCGCGAAATCCCGTTCCTCAAGGGCTACACCGTGTTCAACGTCGAGCAGATCGACGGTCTTCCGGAAATCTACTACGCCAAGGCCGAAAGCCAGCTCACGCCGGTTGAGCGTATCGAGCGCGCCGAGGAATTCTTCAAGCATATCCCCGTCACTTTGAAGCACGGCGGCAACCGCGCCTATTACGCGCAGGAGCTGGACTACGTGCAGATGCCGATCATCGAAGCCTTCCGCGACGCCGAAAACTACTACGCCACGCTCGGCCATGAATTCATTCATTCGACCAAGCATCCGATGCGCCTGGCCCGCAATTTCGGCCGGCAGCATTGGGGTGATGAGGGCTACGCCCGCGAGGAACTCGTTGCCGAGCTGGGCAGCGCATTCCTGTGCGCCGATCTGGAGCTGACGCCGGAAGTGCGTGATGACCATGCCGGCTATATCGCCAACTGGCTCGAAGTCCTAAAAGACGACAAGCGCTGCGTCGTCCAGGCCGCCTCTTACGCGCAGAAGGCCGAGGATTACCTGCATGGGCTGCAGCCGTACCTCACCGCGGCGGCCGCCGCATAAGCGGTCTCGGCGGCGACTCACTCGTCAGGTGAATTTCCGATTCGCGAGCT
>Ga0207021_1130_pt1 | contig 11321 bp, 13 predicted proteins | sample Alteio_BWMinCont_49_FD_153496 | JGI IMG/M metagenome (GOLD analysis project Ga0207021, IMG submission 153496) | Enriched cells from forest soil in Barre Woods Harvard Forest LTER site, Petersham, Massachusetts, United States -... | ecosystem: Environmental > Terrestrial > Soil > Temperate forest >... | reverse complement strand
CATACGCACGAAGATCCGAATCAGTCGTGACGCAACCGGTTTCGCCCTCAACCAGACTCTCTCCGGCATCACCACGAAGCGCATCGTTACCCGCGCCCTCGACACGCATCTCCTGTTGATGCTTCAGGTCGCCCGCAATGCCGTCCACAAAGTTAGACCGGGAGGTACGCTGCTGTTCATGGGCGGCACCGGCGGCCGCCGCCAACGCATCGGATTGGGGCTCGTGCCGGCAGTCACCGCTGCGCTTCCCGCTCTCACCGCCAGCCTCGCGCTCGAACTCGCGCCGGTCCGAGTCAACCTCATCGCCGCCGGCTTCGTTGACACACCGTTGTCGGCAACGCTCCTCGGCGACGAGCTCGAGAACCGCCGCAAGCAGCTTCGCGCTACGCTCCCCATCGGGCGCGTCGTCTCACCACCCGACGTCGCCGCGCTCGCCGTACACATCATGATCAACACGGCCCTCACCGGCGCGACCTACGATATCGACGGCGGGCAGCAGCTCGTCGCAGGTTAGCTCAAGAGAGCAGCATAACTCACTCATGGCGGTGAAATTGGCGAGTGCTGCATCCCGCAGCATTCAACCCAGGAACGATCCGCACGGCGTTTGCAAATTCCAACATCACCGCAGAGGAGGAATCCATGACCGCAACTATCGGCGTACAAGGAAGCAACACGCAGTTCAACACCGACCGCACCTATCCGTGCCTTTGGACGATCACCTTCAGCAACCCGCCGATCAACATGTTTGTTCCCGAAACGGTCGTCGAATTGGGAGCGCTAATGACCGACCTCGAGGCGGACCCGTCCGTGAAGGTGGTAGTGTTCCAGTCGGCGAATCCCGATTTTTTCATCGCCCATCTCGATGTAGCCAAGGCAGCCGAACGGCCAGAGGCGCTGGGCCTTTGGCGCGACTTTGTGCTGCGCCTCTCATCCACGGCAGTCGTGAGTATCGCGAAGATTCGCGGTCGAACACGCGGCATCGGCAACGAGTTCGTCCTGGCCTGCGACATGCGCTTCGCCAGCCGGGAAAGGGCCCTGTTTGGCAACCCCGAGGTCGGCGTCGGACTGGTCCCCGGCGGTGGAGCTCTGGAGTGGCTCCCGCGTTTGGTCGGCCGCTCGCGGGCACTTGAGATCGTGCTAAGCGGCGACGACTTCGACGCTGATATCGCCGAGCGATATGGCTGGGTGAACCGTACGCTGGCCGATGACGACCTCGACTCGTTTGTCGATACTCTCGTCCGACGTCTGGCCTCGTTCGACCGTGAAACGCTGGCCGCGGCGAAGGCTCAGGTCAATCGGTTCGGGACACCGACAGCTACCGAGCTTCAGTCGAGCAACGATCTGTTCTTTCCACTGCTAGCCTTGCCCAGTGCGCAGGCGCGCCGTGCGAAGGTTCGTAATATCGGCTACGGTGTACGGAGCGACTTCGAATTGAACTTCGGCCGGTACCTCCCTTCGTTCGGGCGGACGGACGACGTTGACACGGATATTCATCCGTAACGCATTGGCAGCGAGGAAACCTATGTCCCATCATTTCGACACCAAACTGGCGAGGGAAGATCCGAGCCTCAACCTCTGCGACTTTTATTTATTTGACGGCCCCTCGGGCAAGACGGTGATGGCGATGACCATGAATCCGGATTTGGGATTATCGGCTCCGGATACGCTTCATCCAGAAGGGCTCTACGCCTTCCGGTTCGACCTGAACGGAGATGCGAGGGAAGAGGTTACGTTCAAGTTCAGGTTTGGTGAAGCACGACACGGAGATGGCACCGACCATACTCACATTCAGCCGTTTGTAGTGCGAAGGGCGACGGGTAACGATGCGCTTCGTGGTGATGCCGGAGAGAGTCTGGTTGAGGGCGAAACCGGTTGCGTCACGACTGATTCGGATCTTCGTGCGTATGTTGGGATTGCTCCAGATGTATTTGCGGCCAATGCTGGATTCCGCACATTTATGACTGCTTTCTACAAGGACCAGCGCTACGATGGGGACGCCCTTCTGCATCAGCAAAATCCCTTTGCCGGGCGGAATGTTACGGCGATTGTGCTGGAGGTGCCGAGCGAACTGATTGGGAAGGGAAAAATCAACGCATGGGCGACAATCTCCCTCTTTGGCCATGCACCGGAGGTACAAGTTTCGCGCTGGGGCCTGCCTATGGTTACGCATCTCTTCCTGAACCCTCCGAGCGATCAAGAGGTGAAGGAACAATTCAATGCGTCGGTTCCGTCTGAAGATCTAGAGCGCTTCGCGAAGTCGATTGCGGATGTTGCGGAGAAGATGACGACCTATGCCGCCTCGGCGCCGAATCCGGCTGAGTACGGGAAGCAGATTGCGAAGCGGCTTTGCCCGGATACATTGCCCTACGAGCTTGGAACGCCGGCGGCATTTGAGGTGGCCAGTTTCAATGGACGCGCGCTGGGTGACGATGCGATGGATGTGATGTTGACGCTGGCGGCCAACACGCCAATTGTCGATGGACTTGCTCCCGACCGCCGACGCATTCGCAAGGATTTCCCGTATTATGGAGCGCCGTATACGGCGGAGGAGCAGGTCGGAGTGACGCCGATGCCGCGCCCGGCTAAGAAGTAGGCGGGAAGCGAGGCTTGAGAATGGCGTTGGTGGTCATGGCGTTTCCGTGGGCAGCTCGTATTTCAGCGCTGTGAGGACGGCCGCCATCCCCACAAGACAGGAGTTAGCAATGAACACGAAAGAAGTAAGCAAAGACGAAGGGACGAAAAGCACGAGCGTTGCAGATCTCGATATGAACCTTGAGGTGGTGGTCATCCCCGTTTCGGAGTCGACCGTGCAAAGGAGTTCTACTCAAGGCTTGGGTGGCGGCTCGACGCCGACCGCGTCGGTGAAATCTTCCGTCTGGTCGAGTTCACGCCTCCGGGTTCCGGCAGCTCGATCCAATTCGGCGTGAACCTAACGTCGTCGCACCCGGTTCGGCCCAGGGAACGCACCTCGCCGTCTCTGACATCGAGGCCGTGCGCAAACAACTCATCGCACACGATGTTGGCGCGAGCGAGGTATTTCACTGTGAGACCGGAACGGCTTGCAGGTTTCCCGGCAACGGCGTGCGAGTCAGCGGGCTACAGCCCGAGCATCTCAGCTACCGTCACTGTACGTCGTCTGTACCGCCGCAGTCTTCCTCTCTGAGCCGCCCCTCGGTGGATGTTTAGAGATCCGGAATCCGATCCCCTGGCCTTCATCGGTTGGGGGATTTTATCGTCGTTTGTGGCCAGCGCAGATGGTGCGTTCAAGCCGTCGCCGTTCTCATTGGTCGCCTGCCTCGGCTGCATACCTTTTCCGCGACTGTAAGTTCCTGCGTCAACGTGGGCTTCGCGTTGAAGGGTCTGAGCGCCGGTCACCATCAACCGTCAACAGTACGTGTGACCCGCTTAAGGGATATCGCGGGCGTGCAGGGGCGAGTACGGTTCACGGCATGAAGGAAACCCTATACACTAGCCCTCTTTGCGGCCCTCAACGGCGATGGCAGCTATCAATACGCCAGCCAGATTTGGCCCCGACATGGGATAGGCAGGGCTCGCGGGCGGTGAACATGACGTTCAAGGACGAAAGCTCCTTCAGGCAGCAAGTGAACGCGACTTTAGCGCACGGAGAGGATCTCGCCCCGCTCGTGGCAATGCTTCAAAAAAGCAAGAGGTTTACTTGGGAGCATCGGATGCTCGCAGATGAGCAGGCTGTGGCATTTGGTTGGGTTTCATAGCCCGGCACGACGCGCCGCCTTCACGGTAGGCAACACATCGCGGCACGCAATCGGGGCAGCGTGGCACAAAGCTTGAAGAATGAGGTGCCCCTCGCCTCCTCTCTATACTGGCACACATGGGCCATTCGACACCCCTCGGTGGGGAGGCGATCGGGCCAAGTCTGTATCATCCGTCGTAATTTCGGTACCCTTGCAGCTAAGCCTCAGTTGTTCTGTCTGGAGATGCTCCCGAATGCGCGAGGTTCCTGCTACGCCCGTGCTTTTGGTCAACGGCTCACGCGAGAGCCAGTGCGAAATCAGCCATTCTCCATATACGGTGGGCAGAATGCCTGGCAGCGATGTCCGTGGCAGCGCGGCACCAATGAAAACACCAATCTCCTGTTGAGACAATACTTCCCCCGAGGAACCGACCTGGCCACCATCTCACAGGCGCAGCTCGACCAGGTCGCGCTGCGCTTGAATCGACGCCCGGAAAGACCTTGGGCTTCCAGACTCCGGCAAGTAGACTGCAAGCAAGTGTTGCGTCGACCGTCTGAGCCGGCATGACTTTGAGGGAATTAGCTCAGGTGACTAACCAAGCTCATACTCCATTTGGGAGCGCAGCGAGGCGTCCTGAGAGCTCAGGAGGCTTCAAGGCTAAACGGCCGGCCGATTATCGTAGAATTGTGGCCACCCGCCCCTATGACCATCTTTCTTAACATAGCATTGCTGATAATCGGAGCCGCATCAACGATGGCCGCTTTCGGCGGTAAAACATGGCGTGAAGGGCCCGAACCAATCTTGGAACGAGTCACTTCGCGGGGGTGGATATCACTATTCTGCCTAATGTTGGCTGTATCCCTGGGGGTGACGAAGGAAATTCGATCTCAAATAGCCGACACACTGGCTAAAAGCAACTCAGAGAAAGAACAAGCAGCAGCAAACGCCCGGGCTAGGGAATCGGAATTACAAATGAAGCTTGCAAACGCAGGCGTTGAAAATCTGAAGCTAAGTGCAAAAGGCGCGCAAGATAAACTGGAGTTAACCGAATCCAAGCTCGAAGCTACGCAAGAGACACTCAACGAGGTAAGAAATAATCTCACCTCAACCCGAGATGATCTTCAACAGGAAAACAACCTGGGATTGCTTTCCGTTTTGGCTACGGCCAAGCTGGGTGTCTCCGACATAACCTTCGTTATCCCGTTTACCAGCAGAGGAAACTCGACGCAAACTTTTTTTAAGGCCTTGATGCCTGGTAACTTCCCAGACGTTTGTCAGGAGCAGACCGAGGTTATTGTCATTTTATCGACGACTGGCAGCGATAACTTTGAGTATTTGCAATATGAACCTGACGATATCGAGAGTCAGCATGACTATACGTTTTTAGGGCCTTCCGAAATTTCCAAAGGCACCGAAGTCAATGAACCCACCGCAGATGCCATGTTGGTGGGAGAAGATTATAAGGATCAAGTCAAATACGTTGTGAGGGCGATAGGGCAAACGTCCTCCAATTCTGTGGCTTTCGTGGCCGATATTCATTTCGGGAAAGACGGCCCTTCTGCTAGTGGACTCATAAAGGCTTTGCAGGGGCAAGATGGAAGACCAATCACTATAGTGAGCAAGAATAGAAAAGGTGATGACGCATCTAATAAACGGTGCTCGCAGCTTGTAAATAAATACTTCGCGGCCGCGTTTGATAAGGGCATATATGAGGATTACGCTTAATAATGCTGAGCACCTGACGATGTTTTATAGCCTGAAGGCGCTCCCTCAATTTAACGACCACGGAAATTGGGGGCTCCCTTTTGCGATCGATTCTAAGCCAGCCGTCTCCGCAAACGACGAGTTAGGCGAGGTCTTGCGCGTCGACTGGTCTCAAAATCCCTAAGGACAAAATTGAACCGTCGTTGAGGTCGGTCCTACGATCCATCGGAATGGTCAGTTCGTCTGCCGAAAACGGGGTTAGCGGCAACTTCGCGACGAACTTGCCGAAATGGCGGCTTTGCGGGGGTTTCAAAGTCAACTTCCAGATAGACGGTTTTACGTCCAAGTGCGTAAGACATAGACCGATCTGGAGAGCTCAATGCGTGCAACGGGTCAGGCAGCTCTTCTTATTTCCTTCACTCCGAGATTGAGCCGCCTTCGAAGAAGGAGCCGCAACGTTCCGCCGTTCATATATCCGACTTTTGCAGCAATCTCTTCGACACTTGCGTGGCTGGTTTTCAAGAGATGTACCGCGCGTTCAACGCGCAGACTTTGGAAATACGACATCGGGGACTTCCCAAGGACGCTCTGTAGCCTTCGGGTAAGCGTCCTTTTGCTTGCTCCTACGGCTTTCGCTGCACTGTCGAGAGAAAATCTGCGTGCGAGCCCGGCACGTGCCCAGCGTTCAAAGTGCTGTACAACCGGGTCGGAGTGGACCAGGTGATCAGTAAGGGCATAAGCCGTCTGAGAGGGTCGGGAATCGACGATTAGATATTTTGCTGTGAGCGAGGCGAGTTCCGGGCTGACACCACGGATCAACCACAGGGCGAGATCCATATGGCCCAGAGCAGCTCCGGCGGTCACAATGTTTCCTGACTTGACCACCATGTCCGATTCGTCCAGCAATACCTGAGGGTATCGTTCGCGGAACACTGGCGCTAGCCACCAAGTCGTGGTAGCGCGTTGCTGGTCGAGCAAACCAGACTCAGCCAGCACAAAGGTTCCAGCACAGGCGGCACTTAACTTTGCTCCAGCGCTTGCCCATTCTCGAAACGCCTTCGCCGCATCGCGGACGTCAGGCCTGGCTAGAGCTGCGTTCAGAGTGTCGAGAGTCTTGCATGCAATTGCCGGGACGATAACGTATTCAGGTGTTCGTCTTCCAACTGGCTGAATCGGGACCCTCAGACCATGTGCCGTTCGGACCGTCTTTCGCATACCTACGACCTTGACATCGAATCGCGGAACCGCGAGCCCGGTCATCTCAATCAATTCGTTCGCGGTTTGAAATGCATCAAGAATGGCCGACAAGCCCAAATCGAACACACCGTCGAGTACAAGCACATAAACGCGCATGGCACATATGGTACCAAATATGGCAGTTTTGCCAATGGATAAATCGCCCGCCTGAGCCTAGCTTGGGGAAGAGCCAATGATGGCCGAAAGAGAGCGATGAAATGACTACACGTTGCATTGTCGCCCGTTTGGAAGCGAAATCTGACAATTCATACGTCGGCTCGATGAGCATCTCCGCCGCAAAACTACGTCCACTCGGCGGGAGCTATCGTCGCACATTTTCTCTTGCGATGGCGGCTCTGCTCACGGTTGCTATTGGTTTCAACCCCGCAGCCCGTGCCCAGAATGCCTCAACAGCTTCGAGTCCGCAGGGGCAAATTCAAGTGGTCGGAAATAACTCAACACAGGAGAGTAACTCAATGGAAGCAATCGGATTGTTAGTAACACTCGAAGCACGCTCAGGCAAAGAGGCCGATGCCGAAGCATTTCTGAAGTCGGCTCAACCCCTTGCGATCAATGAAAACGGGACCCTGAAGTGGTATGCAATCAAGCTTGGGTCAGGAAAGTTTGGCATCTTCGACACGTTTGCCAATGAAGGGGGCCGCAACGCTCACCTGAGTGGCGAGATTGCAAAAGCCCTGGGAGCCCGGGCCAACGAATTGTTCGCGACACCTCCACAGATCGAAAAAGTGGAGATTCTCGCAAGCACACCTTTGAAGAACTAGCTCCGAGCGGTGTGAATCGCAAGGCTGCTTGATTTAGATGTTTGCGCCCATTCCCCAAAGAATCTGCGCGAATCGTTCCTGGGCTCCGCGTGACTTCGCCAGAGGCCCAACGAATCGCGCGGAGAATGCCCGAGACTAACAACGTCAAACTGCCGGCCAGTGTCGACTGATGCTTGACTGCCGGAACAACAAGGAGATATGAAATGAATCAACATCCGTTACGGCATCTCGCTTATGTCGCTTTGCTGGCAGCGCTGGTAACACCATCCACAGTCTGGGCTCAGTCAGCACCTCCGATTGACGGTGCCATCGGAAAGCTCCAGTCATTTGATGGTAAGGCACTCGACGTTCAGACACCTACGGGCGTGGTCCACGTGATTGTCAAGCAGCCCCTCACGACCTATAAACAGATACCCTCCGATCTGAGCCATGTTGCGTCTGCGCCTTATATCGGCGTCGCGTCTGCCGAGGGCCCGGACGGGAAGCAAGTCGCGAAGCAGATCTTCATATTTCCCGCAGAACTGCGCGGGGCTGCGGAAGGCAGTGTCCTGACAGACCCCCCGGGTGCAACCTCCCACAGCAGAATGACCAACGGTACAGTTGCTCGCCCTTCGCACTCACGGATGACGAACGGAACAGTTCAAAAAAGCGGCGGTACGACGCTCGTGGTTAACTACCAGGACGGTTCCCAAACGATCTCCATACCGGCCAACGTTCCGGTCACACAAGTCGCACCTCAAAACGTCGATTTCAGCCCGGGCGATGTTGTCTACGCGACGACTCAGAAGCTTCCGGACGGAACAGTCGAGACGGACAAAATCTTCCAATTTATTCCGGCGGCTGCCTCCAACTAAACAGTGCAGTTGAGGATTCAGAGGATGAGCCCTTCGTCGGCACTTCATCTCGAACCGAACTCCGCGAGCACGTCGCTGGTGCAACCAGCCGTGCTCGTGGTTAATCGCCACCATATTCTGGTGCGCTGGAGTCACTGGCTGAACGTGCCGCTGCTTCTCGGTCTTGTCTTGAGCGGTATCTCAATCTACTGGTCCTCGCCAATTTTTCAACACAAGCCAGATCCAGTTACAGGAAACTTCGATGTGGCGGCAGATATCGGCATATGGATCTGCGCGCACGTCCCTGGTCAACACCATTACGCCAGCCCGCCTGATTGGCTTTACAACCATATGAGTCTGGGGCCAGGCATGTTAGCGCCGGCACTACGTATCCATTGGTTCTGCGCGTACCTATTCATGCTGAACGGCACGGTATACATAACGGGGCTGCTTTTGGGAGGAGGCTGGCGTTCCTTGCTGCCTCGCCGGACGGACCTGGTTGACGCGCTAAGAATGTTTCGATACTACCTCGGCGTTCCCTTCGCTAAACTAACGCGCCGCCAATGGCCGCACCCGGTTTTCAAAACAAAGTACAACGCGCTTCAACGCGCGGCGTACTTTTCTGTCCCGGTCACCGGTTTTCTTTCGGTTGTCACTGGCTGGACAATTCATAAGCCGGTGCAGCTTCATTGGCTCGCTGCACTTTTTGGAGGCTTTAATGCAGCGCGTGTATGGCATTTCTGGCTCATGTGGGTTTTCTTCTTCTTTCTCGTGCCGCATCTGACTCTCGTCTTCGCAGACGGGTGGGATACGCTGCGCAGCATGATCGTTGGTTGGTCAACCAAACTAGATCGGCCGGAGGTCACCGCAAATGAACAATGATGAGAAGAGCAACCCCCTAGAACCGGAAGACATTCCATCGACGGGTATTGGGTCGAAACAGGGGATGGCAGCGTTGCCAGAGGCCTGCCACGAAGCTGCGAATCCTTCCGTCCAGGACGCCAGTGAGAAGTCCGCGGCCACGGAAACGACTGACCAGGTGGCTCAAGATGGATCGCCCGCGTCTCCAGTAGAACCTGCGCCACGAACTGGCGGAGTGGCTTCACCTATTGCCGTGAAACCTGTCTTCGTGAGCAAGTACCGTCGTATGTTTGAAGAGCGGACGCTCCCCGTATTCGAGATGGCTCCGCACACCATGCGCCAGCGAACGAGGCGCGAAGTGTTGGCGTTTGGAGTCAGTGCGGCGGTGGTGGCAACAGGCGCCGGGTATCTGTTGCCACAAAATACTCTCAATCGTCTGGGTGTGCGTCGAGACTTGAGCTCTCGTGGAAAAGAATGGCTGCTGAATAACGCGTTGCGAGTCGACGATGACGTGGCGGAGGCCCTCTACTCGGGCAACCGGATCGTGCCCACTTACACCAGATCGCAGATTACCCCGATCAAGAACAACTACAACGGAACCACGCCAGAACCTTGGTATATATCCGGCTGGAAACTAACGTTGGATGGGCTCGCTTCCGGGCTGAGTGTCTCTCTAGATATTCGGACGCTCACAAATCGCTTCTCTTTACACGATCAAATTACCCGGTTTGTTTGCGTAGAAGGATGGAGTGCAATCGCGTGGTGGGGTGGTCTGAGATTCGACGACCTGCTTCGCGCCTATCCGCCGAGATCGCGGGCAAAATGGGCCCGAGTAGAGTCATCCGTCAACCTCGACAACTCCAGGAATCCAGACCCTTACTTCGTCTCGATTGACCTGGCGACGGCGCGGCATCCGCAAACATTGCTCGCCACACACCACGATGGTCATCCTCTCACTGTGGAGCATGGAGCACCACTACGCCTCCTGGTACCCGTAAAACTTGGCTTGAAGAATGTAAAAGCCATCACCCGAATTACGTATTCCACGGAAGAGCCAAGAGATTACTGGGCTCAGTATGGGTATTCCTCATACGACGGAATTTAGCTGCAAAAAGGAGCAATACATGGCAAACACTCAAAAGACGGCAATCGTGACGGGCGCCTCCCAGGGAATCGGCGCCGCAGTAGTCAGGGCATTCCTGGAACGTGGCTATAACGTAGTGGGCACCTCTCGCAATGCGACCAAGTCGGGCGAGTTGAAGGCTTCCGACGAGCTGGTATTGATAGACGGAGACATCAGTCATGCCGCCACCGCGCAGAAGGCAGTCGACGCGGCTCTTCAGAAGTTTGGGGCGATTGATGCGCTTGTCAACAACGCTGGCATTTTCATGGCCAAGCCCTTTACGGATTACACCATCGAGGACTTCCGCGCTCTCGTCTCGACGAATCTCGAAGGCTATATCTTCATCACCCAGTTTGCGGTCAAACCGATGCTCGCTCAGAAGTCGGGTGGAAGCGTCACGGCCATCACGTCATCTCTGGTTGAAAATCCCATCGGTGGTTTGCCGGTGTCGTTGCCGATGATCACAAAGGGCGGCCTCGAGGCCATCACACGTAGCCTCGCTTCAGAGTATTCAAAGGAACACATCCGCTTCAATGCGGTTGCACCGGGAGTTGTCGACACTCCTCTGCACAAAAACAACCCAAAGGATTTCCTGAAGACCTTATCGCCGATGGGCACGATCTCCACTTCGGAAGACATCGCGAGCGCGGTGCTCTATCTCACAGAATCGCGCCATGTCACCGGGGAGGTGCTGCACGTGGACGGCGGTGCGCACAACGGCAAATGGTAAGCGCGCAGGGCTCGCAGCCGGCTAGCGCGGAGCGCCGGCTGCAGGACCTCGGGATTGTGCTCCCCCATGCTCCCCACCCGCTTGGCGCGTACGTCGAGACCGTCCAGTCAGGCAGCCTGCTCCTCCTCAGCGGAATGCTGCCTGTCAAGGATGGGAAGCTTCATTTCGTCGGGCGGCTGGGCAAAGAGCTCGCCGAATCGGCGGGCCAGGATGCATTACGAACGGCGACCCTGAACGCTCTTTCTGCTGCGAAGGCGCACATAGGGTCTCTGGACCGCGTGACGAGGGTTGTCAGCGTGAGGGTCTACCTGGCAACAGAAGGAGACTTCTACAACCAGC
>Ga0207021_1215_pt1 | contig 11385 bp, 14 predicted proteins | sample Alteio_BWMinCont_49_FD_153496 | JGI IMG/M metagenome (GOLD analysis project Ga0207021, IMG submission 153496) | Enriched cells from forest soil in Barre Woods Harvard Forest LTER site, Petersham, Massachusetts, United States -... | ecosystem: Environmental > Terrestrial > Soil > Temperate forest >... | reverse complement strand
TCTCGATTTCGGGCTGATCGCCTGCCGAACGGCCGTTCCCGACATCGAAAAGCTGGTGGATTTTTTGGTCGACGAATTTGAACGCTTGAAGAAGGCAGCGAGCGACAAAGAACCAAAGGTCAAAAAGATCGAAATAAAGGAAGCGAAGGCCGCGCAGCGGTCGGCCTGAATTGCTGTGGCTGGTCGTCCCCCGATCGGACGCGTCAGCGCTTTCGCGGCGACCCGTCAGAGGTCGAAATCAAGCAATTACAAGGGAGGAAGCCATGCCTGATAGCGTTTATAAGGTAATCGAATTGGTGGGCACCAGCACCGAGTCCTGGGAAAAAGCCGCGCGCACCGCAGTCGAACGTGCCTCGCAGAGTCTAAGAGACCTTCGTGTCGCCGAGGTTGTCGAGCTCGATATGCAAATCACCGATGGCAAGATCGAAGCGTACCGAGCCAAAGTCAAGGTATCGTTCAAGTTCGAAGGTCAACAGTAGTTCGCGACGCTGACTGAAACATCCTGGCCGGACGTTTGATAGGCGAGTCATCGGTTTTTTCGATGAGCCCGGCATTCAAACTGAAAGGACGGAGAGCGAGCGGACGATGAAGAAATCAGATGTTGTCAAACAGTATACGACGCCGATCGCGGCGCCGGCATTTGTGCAAGGCCCCCATCGGTTCCGGCGGCGAGAATACCTTAACATCACGTACCGGACCGACCGCGAGGCGCTTGCTAAACTAGTGCCGGAGCCGCTCGAAATCGATCAGCCGCTAGTTCGGTTCGAAGTGATGAAAATGCCGGACACCACCGGCTACGGCGCCTACGTCGAATGCGGCCAGGCCGCGGTTGTACGCATGGACGGGGAGCTGGGCGAATTTCTGCTGGCGATGTATCTGGACAATCTTCCGGCGATCGCCGCTGGCCGTGAGCTCGGTGCTTTTCCTAAAAAATTGGGCTCCGCGAAACTCTTTGTCGATTCCGATACGCTGGTAGGCACGTTGGATTACGGTACCCTGCGCGTAGCCACCGCCACCATGGGCTACAAGCATAAACCGTTCGATCTTGAGAAAGCCAAGCAGGAAGTCGGCGTTCCGACCTTTATGCTCAAGATCTTGCCGGGTTACTCCGGACGACCGCGCATCTGCGAATTGGTACGCACCCAGATCACTAATGTTACCGTCAAAGGCGCTTGGATCGGGCCCGCCCGGCTTCAATTCTTCGAGCATGCGCTAGCGCCGTTTGCCGATTTGCCTGTGCGCGAGATCGTCTCTGCCAGTCACATCCTCACCGACCTGACGTTGGCACCGGCAACGCTGGTTTACGATTATCTTGCCGAGCAGAACGACCAGTCCGACGAATTAAAATGAGTGAGCGTGCCATGAGCGAAAGCCGTCCTTCCGATATTCTAGAGCGCTACTCAAAAGTTGCCGTCATTGGCGCGGGCGTCATCGGGGCCTCATGGACGGCGGTTTTTCTTGCACACGGTCTTTCGGTCGTGGTCAACGATCCGCGCGATGACATTGAAGCGGTCGTTAATGATTACATTCGCAAAGCCTCTCCGACGCTCAAGGCTTTGAGTCTCTCCACCCAGAATCTGACAAGGAAACTGCGCTTCGAGGCCGACCTTGATCGCGCTGTCGCCGGCGCCGATCTAGTGCAGGAGAATGGTCCGGAACGGGTGGAATTCAAGCAAGGCTTATGGGCCCGCATCGAGCAGCACGTTCCCGCACACGCGCTGCTGCTCTCCTCCAGTTCGGCAAAGACTGCGACCGAGCAATCCGCCAAGATGAAAAACCCCCGCCGGCTTCTGATCGGACATCCGTTTAACCCACCGCATCTGATTCCGCTGGTGGAGATCGTTCCGGGAGAACAAACTGAACCCGGCGCTGTCGCGGACGCCGTCGCTCTCTATAAGGCGCTTGGCAAGGTCCCGCGCGTTCTTCGCAAGGAAATCCAGGGCTTCGTCGCCAACCGTCTGCAGCGGGCGATTTTCCGCGAGTGCTGCCATCTCGTGCTGGAGGGCGTGGTCACGGTAGATGAACTCGACGATATCGTGACGAGCTCGATAGGCCTGCGCTGGGCGGCTGATGGGCCATTCCGCTCGTTTCATCTTGGCGGCGGACCCGGCGGTTTCGTCTCGTTTTTCAGGCAATTTGCCCCCGGAATGGAAGCAGCGTGGAAAAGCCAGGCTGCAGTGACGCTGGATGAGAAATCGCAGAAGACCATTATCGATCAGGCGGAAGCGTCATTCGCCGCGACACCGCCAGAGCAGCTCGAAGGCGAGCGCGACGCCAAACAGCTAGCAATCCTCAAAGCTCTTGCCGCGGTTAAGGCAACCAAATGAGCGTCTGAAAGTCTCTTCAAGTTCTCTGGATTGGGAGCACGCGAATGGCGCAACTGATGTTCAAAGGCCTGAAAGTTCTCGATTGCAGCAGTTTCATCGCCGCGCCTGCAGCGGCCACAATCCTTTCCGATTTCGGCGCGGACGTTATCAAGATCGAACCGCCCGGCGCGGGTGACCCCTATCGGGCGGTTCCCTCGCTGCCTACCATGCCGCAGGCAAGAGAGAACTATGCGTGGATGCTTGCATCGCGCAACAAGCGCGGGCTGGCTCTCAACCTCGCAACACCCTCGGCGCAGGAAGTCGTGCGACGCCTGGTCGCCCAAGCCGACGTTTTTATAACCAACTTTCCAGCCGTGGTCCGCAAGAAGCTGGGCCTGCGATACGAGGACCTTGCGCCTCTCAACGGTCGGCTGATCTACGCTTCCTTCACTGGGTATGGCGAGTCCGGCGAGGAGGCGTCCAAGCCAGGCTTTGACATCACCGCATGGTGGGCGAGGTCAGGCCTGATGGACGGCGTGCGCACTGAGGCCACGGCGCCGCCGTCGCGGTCGCTGACCGGTATGGGGGACCATCCATCCTGAATCTCGCTTTATGCAGGCATCGTCATGGGCCTGTATCAGCGTCAGCTTACGGGCATGGGCGCACACGTTGGAACGTCGCTGCTCGCTAACGGGATCTGGTGCAATGGCGTAATGGCACAGGCTGCCTTGTGTGGAGCCCGATTCATCGATCGTCCTCCGCGCGAGCAGGCGCTAAACGCTTTCACCAACTACTATCAATGCCGGGACAAGCGTTGGCTGATCCTTACGATCCTCAATGAGGAGCGACAATGGCCAGTCTTCGTCAAATGCCTCGGACGAGACGACTTGCAGAACGACCCACGGTTTGCAACGAGCCGCGATCGAATGAAGAACGCGGTGGAGTTGACCACGGTGCTCGACAAGACGTTTGCAACCAAAAACCGATCAGAATGGCGAGAAATTCTCGCCGCGGGCGGAATCGTATTCGACGTCGTCGCTTCGGCGCAAGACATTCCGAATGACAGCCAAATTTTGGCCAACGACATCTTGGTCCCGTTCGACAACGACAGCGTGCTGACGGTTACAAGTCCGATTTCTGTTGAAGGTCAGGACAAGGTGAGGCCTCGCCGTCCGCCAGCAGTCGGCCAGCACAGCGACGAGGTATTGCGCGAAGCCGGATATGACGCAGCCATGATCGCGAAGCTCCGTACCGATGGCGCGGTTGCATAAACATCTGCACGCTGCATGTTACAGAATTATGTTGGAGACAGGTCATGAAAATCGAAGAGCTGTTCAGCGTGCGAGGCAAAGTTGCCCTGATCACGGGAGGCAGTCGCGGAATCGGCGAGATGATCGCCCGTGCTTATGTCGAAAATGGCGTAAAGGTCTATATCACGGCTCGTAAAGCGGAAGCCTGCGATGCTCTCGCCGACGAATTGTCGAAGACCGGCGAATGCATCTCGATCCCTGGCGATATTTCCCGGTTGGACGAAATCGACCGCCTCGGCACCGAAATCGAAGGCCGCGAGCGAAGGCTCGATATTCTAGTCAATAACGCCGGCGCAAGCTGGGGGGCGGACTTTCAGTCGTTTCCCGAGTCCGGTTGGGACAAGGTCATGGACCTCAATGTCAAGTCGGTGTTCTTTCTGACGCAGCGGCTGATAAAGCTTCTTGAAGCTGATCGTACGCGCGCGGCCCGTCATCGGGACGGCTCCGCCAGCGCGGAAACGCCGGCGCTGGCGTGACGCGCGCGCACCACGAGAGAAAACCATGTTGATAACCCAGTACTTCGTCAAAGAGCTCTACAGAGGCAAGACCGTCTTCGTCACTGGCGGCGGCAGCGGCATTAACCTTGGCGTGGCGAAGAACTTCGCCGCCCGGGGCGCAAACATTGCCATCTGCGGCCGCAATAGGAAAAGCCCGATTCGGCAGCGGAGGAGTTGCGTGCTGTCGGCGCCGAGGTCTGTTCGGTGGCCGCCGACGTGAGCGACAGAGGCCCAACAGGCGGCCGCGGCTCGCGCGCGTCCGCCCATACGTAAAATTCCCAACTCCATTATTCAGCGAACAACAGTCGAACCGAATTCCGTGCGCCGATCATCGAATTTACGAGGTCCGCTTTGCACCGCGGTCACCTCTGGATACTCAGCTTCGGTGACGGGAAGAGCCCAATCTGGTCTCGTTTTTATACGCCAATTTTCCCATCCTGCTGGTGCGGATCGTGCCGGCCTCTGCTACGAGTACCTGCTGAGCCATCGTCATGTCTTCCCGTTCGCCAGCATCCTGGCACGGATCTCGGATTTCAGGACCTTGCCGACTTTGGAGCGCGGAAGATCATCCCAGACTTCAATCTGCTTGGGCGTTTTGACGCTCCCGACCCGATGTTTCACGAAGCGGGATACCGCGGCAACGTCGACGGTGCGTCCGGCTCTGGGCTGCACCACCGCGACAACGCGTTCGCCCCACTTCTCGTCGGGCAAACCTATGACGGCGCAATCCTGAATGGCATCGTGGGCCTGAAGGGCGTTCTCAACTTCGACGGAATAGACGTTAAAGCCGCCAGTGATGATCATGTCCTTTGCGCGATCGACGATATAAAGGAAATTGTCCGCGTCGAGGTATCCGATATCACCCGTGTGATGCCAGCCATGTCTGGAGGCGTCTGCCGTTGCCTCGGCGTCCTTGTAGTAACCGTCCATCACCAACGACCCGCGGACGACGATTTCGCCGCGTTCCCCGGTCGGCATCAGATTGCCGTCGCCGTCCATGATGCCGACCCGAACCAGCGGCCCGACGCGGCCCGCCGACGACAAACGTCCAGTCGCAATCGAACCGTTGGGATTGTAATGGTCATTAGGTGGTATCATCGAGATCATCATCGGCGCTTCGGTCTGCCCAAAGAGCTGCGCCATCGGGCCGATCTTTTCCAGCGCCTCGGTCAGGCGCGCCACCGAAATCGGAGCCGCGCCGTACCAGAAGCATTGTAATGAGCTGAGATCAGCGCTTTCGAGCATCGGATGGTCCAGCAGCATGTAGATGACGGTTGGCGGAAGTTGTGTGCGATACCCGGCAGCGTGCGATTAGATCAAGGAATTCGCCGATGTCGGGATGATGCATGATCACCACCCGGCCTCCGAGCGTCATAATGGGAAAACACAGCACACCCGCAGCGTGCGTGAGAGGCGCGAACGCAAGATAAGTCGGGCGCCCCTTGAAAGGGTAGCCCATCAGGGTCAACGCAGTCATCGTTTCGATGTTGCGTCCCGAGAGCATCACGCCTTTAGGTTTGCCGGTTGTTCCGCCGGTGCCGGGTATGAGCGCAAGATCATCAACGGGATCGCGTTTAAAGGGCTGGTCGTCGATATTGGCAAGCCAACATTCGAACGACGTCGCGAAAGGCAAATCGGTGTCGAGACATACGAGCTTGCGCAGCTTCGACAGCTGAAGCCTCATTTTGTCGACCATTGGCGCGAAGCCGCTGTGAAACAGCAACAGGCTGCACATCGAACGCATCGAGAATGAACTGGTTTTCTGCCGCCTCGTTGCGTGGATTGATCGGACACCAGACGGCGCCGGCACGCGAAATTCCGAATACACAGGCAAAGGCGATCGAATCATTGCCGGACAGGATCGCGACTTTCTCCCCGGGGCTAACGCCGGAATTGGCTATTCCGCGTGCGATCCGATAGCTCAGGCGCTGCACGTCACTATAGCTTAGGTCCTTTCCATCCATGGTCAGGCATGGAGCATCAGCACCAAGCGACGAGCCCTTATCCAGATAGTCGACAAGCCGCACGATAGACCTCCCGGAAAAGAAGGCGGATGGCGCGGTCGTACGCGCCACCCGGTTGCATCAAGTGTGAACCGTCAGAATTGGGTTCATCACCAGTCCGAAGCTTCGTAATTGGCCCAGTAGTTCCCGATGTCCGAACGCCTGGCAGGCGGAGGCGAACCCAACTTTCTTCGGAGCCGTCTGCAGCAGCGAGAACGCGGCGTAGGCCTGCAACATTCCGGTCTGCTTGTAATTGCAATTCCCGTGGATCACGCAATGGGCGCGACCGAGCGGTCCGGATGCATAAACGGAGTCGATCGAGGTGTTGACACGTGGATTCTCGCGCGGCGGCATGGTTGCTTGCAACGTTGCGGCGATATCGGCCAGCGCCTTCTCCTGTTGGTCGGGCGGAAGCGGCTTTATTTTCTCTTTCACCATCTCCTGGGTTTGAACCACCCCCAACATGACGTCGCGCTGCATGACGCCGCCGAGCACCCTGCAATTGGACACGCGAGGATCGTTCTTGAACCAGACCGGATGCGCGGTGCCGCCCCACGGCACGGCGATGGCTCCCTCATGCTGACCGGGAACGTTGACCTCGAAATTGGCAGTCACATCCCATTCAACGAATTTGTTCTGGACGAGATAGTACCAGTTCGCCTTGAGGATGGTGAAAATCGTCTGCGTCGAGGCATAGGTCGGGAACCCCTTCCACAGCACCAGGATGTCGAGCGTATCGAGACCAGGCGTTTCGAGGCATATGTTCGCTGCGATTTCTCCCGTTGTGTACATCTGGGCAACGTTGGGCGCGAGCAGCAATGCTTTTTCCGCGAATTTTGTCCCCCAGCGCTCCTGCGCCAGCAGCACCCAGTCCTGTTCGCCGGTCGTATCAGTGTAATGACAGCCGGATGCGAGGCAGGCTTCAACAACTTCCGGGCCATACTTGATAAAGGGGCCCACCATATTGCTGACGACCTTCGCGCCGCGGAACAGCTTAGTCAGCGCTTCAACGGTGTGCTCGACTTGGGCAACCTCGTAGTCCGCGGTTTCGATGCCGGGGATCTTTTCGACAACGGCCTTCACTTTGGCGGCGTCACGGCCGGCGGCAACAAAGGGAATGTTGTATTCCCGCAGATATTCACAAACCAGACGCCCCGTGTAGCCAGAGACGCCGTAGACGACGACAGCCTTTTTCTCGCTCATGTTCATATCCTCCCGAATTTCTTTTTGCGGCTTGGCGATTTACATGCCCATGCCGCCGTCGACCGGCAGGCCGGCACCCGTGATGAAGCGCGCCTCGTTGGAGCAAAGGAAAACAGCGGCGTCGGCCATGTCGCCAACCTCGCCCAACCGGCCAAGGGGCGTCTGCTCGACGACCGAAGCGACGGCGGCGCCGGCGTCAGGTGCGAGTCCTACAGCGACTATGTCGTTGGCCAGTTGCATGCCCATGTCGGTGGGAACAAGTCCGGGATAAAGACAGTTGACCCGCACCCCGTAACCAAGCTTGCCCGCTTCCATCGCGGCGACCCTAGTCATGCGGTCGACAGCCGATTTGGTGCCGGAGTACCCTGCAATGGCCGGGAATGCGATTGTCGCCGCGACCGATGCGATATTGACGATGGCGCCGCCCGCACCTGCGCTTCCGCCGGGTCGCATCGCCCGAAACGCCTGTTTCATGCCGAGACCGGTGCCGACGATGTTGATGTCGCACATTCGGCGCAGATCCTCAGCCTTGAGATCGACGACGAGTGAAGTAATCTCGATGCCTGCATTGTTGATCAGGATGTCGAAGCCACCGAGCGTGGCGATCGGCTCCGACAGCCTTTTCCCATTGCGCGTCGTCGGTGACGTTCAGTTCGACAAAGCCGGTCTTTGCGCCTGCTTTTGCAAGCCGTCCGGCAGTTTCCTTGCCGAGATCGGTGAGAATGTAATGGCCACCGCGAATTTCGGATCGGAAGACACCGCGCCGAACAAGGTCATCGAGGAATGAAATTTCAGGTCGTCGGGGCTGCCGAGGATTTCCAAGATAGTCCGACCCTCGATTCCGTTGACGAGCGCGGTACACTCCCTGAGCCGGGATCCAAGAACACCATGCCCGAGATAGGCGACGGCCTCTGCGCGCGAGGCGATGGCAAAACGCTGCGCCATCGCACTGCGCCCAAGTCCGGCAAGCTGGGGAAAGATGAACCACATCCAGTGGCTTTGCTTCCGACCGCGGCGAAGTTCGTCGAGGACAAGGGGATAGACCGATGACTGAGCGTCGAGGAAGCGCTGGGGATCGAAGGGATCGGTCATGACGCTGGTTTTGCTCCACGGTTCACAAGCTCAACGAGCCGATCGAGAAGCGACCGCTGGCTCTCGAGAATTTTCTCGTGCGCAGCGGGCAGGTCGAACCATGCAGCGCGATCGATCTCGGGAAAGGATTGCAGCTTTCCACTTTTCGGCGGCCATTCGATTTCGAACGTGTTGCTCCTGAGGGCATCAACGTCGAGATCACCTTCGACGGCGAATGCGGTCACACGCTTGCCCCCGCGCCGGATGGTGCTAGCCGCCGGTCGCGACGAAGAGCGAGAGAGCTGCGGCGGCCGCGTTCATTCGCTCCCAGCATGCCGATCGATTGAACGTGGCGGATAAATATCTTTCCGACGTCGAGCGACCCCTTCTCGCGGTTGGTAAGCACCACCCGGCCTATTGCGCCCATGTTCATTTCTCGGATCGTCTCGCGGATCATGGCGAAGGCGTCGTGCCCGACAAGACGTCGAAATGCGTTTCAGATAGGCCCGGTTGCTTTTCTGAAAGAACGTTTCATCGGTTCGTCGAGAGATTGTATCAAGAGACCGTACCATAAGGTGGTTGCCTGACGAAGGTGCCGGGTTCATTGTTGGCCGCCGGTTTCCATCGAGGATATGACGATGTCCATTCAACCGTCCGAGTTCCTCCATGCGCCGGTGGGCGGTACGCTCGTGCCCGGCGGCGCGACGTTCCGGGTCTGGGCGCCGCGCGCCCACGCGGTCCATGTGTCCGGCGACTTCAACGGTTGGAAGCACGACACCACCTCGCGGATGGCACCGATCGGCGGCGGGCATTGGGCGAGTTTTGTGCCTGGCCTGAAGGACGGTGATCCGTACCTGTTCCACGTCGAGGGTACCGGTTTATCGGATTTCAAACGCGATCCGCGGGCGCGGCTCCTCACGTACCAGCCGGCTTTTCCGTCCTGCAATTCGGTGCTGCGCAATGCCGCCGGCTTTCCGTGGCACCAGGCGCAGTTCACGCCGCCGGCGTTCAACGATCTCATTCTCTACCAGCTTCATGTCGGCACCTATGCGATCGCGCCGGGAAACGGCGACGGCAAGTTCTTCGACGTGATCCAGCGCGTCGCCTATCTAGCCTCGCTCGGCGTCAACGCCATCGCGCTGCTGCCGATCCAGGAATTTCCGACCATGTTCAGCATGGGGTACAACGGCACAGACCTCTATAGCCCCGAAAACCAGTATGCCGAGACGGATGCGGCCCGACTGCAAGGCTATTTCGATCTGACCAATGCGATCCTGCGGCAAGCCGGGCAGACCCCTTACGGCAGCACGGACGTCCTGCGCCGCAGCGACGATCAGTTGCGTGCGCTGATCGATGTTTGTCACGTCTACGGTCTCAGTGTGATCTTCGACGTGGTCTACAACCATGCCGGCGGTGGCTTCGACCCTCACAGCATGTGGTTCTTCGACCGCGCGCCCACGGCCGACAACAACGACAGCCTCTATTTCACCGACCAGGGTTGGGCCGGCGGACTGGTGTTCGCGTACTGGAATAACGACGTGAAGCAGTACCTGATCGATAATGCCAGATTTCTATATGAGGAATACCGGATCGACGGCTTGCGCTTCGACGAAGTAAGCGTGATGGACCGCTTCGGCGGCTGGGCAACCTGCCAGGACCTCACCAGCACCCTGCGCACCGCAAAGCCCGAGGCGATCCAGATCGCCGAGTATTGGCCCGTCAATGGCTGGACTGTGCGAGACCGAGGCGACGGCGGCGCCGGCTTCGACGCTACCTGGACCGACGGCGTGCGCGACAGCGTGCGCGCGGCGATCGCAAGCGCATCCCACGGCGCGAGCGCGCACGTGCCGATGACGGCGATCGGCGGCGCCATCGAAGAGCACGGGTTGCGGGACCGCTGGCGCGCGGTCCAGATGATCGAGAACCACGACCTCGTCTATGCAGGCCGCGACTTGAGGATCGCCCGGCTTGCCGACGGCAGCGACCCGCGATCCTGGTATGCGCGCAGCCGCAGCCGCGTCGCCATCGGGCTAACGATGACTTCGCCGGGGATTCCCATGCTCTTCATGGGTCAGGAGCTTCTGGCGGACGAGCCGTGGAGCGACACGCCCGGCGCCGGGACGTCGATTCCGTGGGCCGCGCTCGAAGCCGGCGACAAGACACTCGCCGATTTCTTGCGTTTTACGAGCGAACTGATCGGCCTGCGCCGCCTATATCCGGCACTGAGAGGCGAAGGCTGCGCGACCATTCACGTACATGACCAAAACCGCGTGCTGGCGTTCCAGCGCTGGGTCGAGGGCGCGGGGGGCGATGTTGTGGTGGTCTGCAGTCTGAACGAAAATACGCTGCACAATTATGCCATCGGCTTTCCCGCCGCAGGGCGCTGGCGCGAAGTGTTTAACAGCGACGTTTACGACAATTGGGTGAACCCGATTGTCGCCGGCAACGGCGGCGACGTGGGTGCAGACGGGCCCGGCCTGCATGGCCTAGCCGCCTCCGCTTCATTGACGATTCCCGCAAACGGGCTTCTGGTGTTTGCAAGGAGCTAGACTGCGCCACTCAAATCGACTTTTTTGGTGAGACCGCCGATGACAGTAACCGCCTATCTAGCAGGCCCCGACGTGTTTCTTCCCAACGCGGTCGAACATGCCGCGCGCAAGGTCGCGATATGCCAGCGCTTCGGTTTCCGCGGCCTGCCACCGCTGAACCAGGACGTCGAGACCGCCGCCGACGAGCTGAAAGCCTGGCAGGCGATCTTCGAGAAAGACGTCGCGATGATGGAGCGCAGCGACATCATCATCGCCAACCTCACCCCGTTCGGCGGCGCCTCCGCCGACGCCGGCACATTGATCGAGGTCGGCTGGTTTCTCGGCAGGGGCAAGCCGATCTTCGGCTATTCGAACACCCGTGATAATTTTGAATCCCGCATGCGCCGACAACTGGGCGATGACTATGCCGAGTTAGGCATCGAAGGTTTCCACCTGCCCGATAATCT
>Ga0207021_1212_pt1 | contig 11550 bp, 11 predicted proteins | sample Alteio_BWMinCont_49_FD_153496 | JGI IMG/M metagenome (GOLD analysis project Ga0207021, IMG submission 153496) | Enriched cells from forest soil in Barre Woods Harvard Forest LTER site, Petersham, Massachusetts, United States -... | ecosystem: Environmental > Terrestrial > Soil > Temperate forest >... | reverse complement strand
ATCGGCGGTCGGTTCTTGCTCCATTGCTCGGCCCTCTCGATTTGAGCCGCAAGTTGAAGCAGCAAGTGCTCTTCGCCGAACCTGCCGACAAATTGCACGCCGATTGGCAAGTTGGACTTTGACCAGGCGATGGGCAAGCTGATCGCCGGCTGACCAGTCACGTTTTGCATCGCTGTGAAAGGGACATAACCCTCGATCGGCACAATGGCCTTCATCACGTCGGTCTCGTCGAGGTCGATTGCACCAATCTCCAAAGGCGGTCGTCCCAGTACGGGCGTGATCCAGGCATCGTAGGACTGTTGCCATCTCGCGATTTGTCGCGAGATGGCTTGCAGTGTGGTCCAGCAGAGTTGGTATTGCGCTGCGGTTATGGTCTTGCCGTATTGGTAGAAGCCCCAAGTAAGACCCTCGAAGTCCTCGCGCGCGGGCTCCTTGGCCAATGTCTTCGCAAAAAACTCAACCAGCATTGCTAGGCCGGCGGCCCAGATCACGATGAAATTCGTGCGAAGGTTGGCACCATCGGCTGCCGCCAGCTGCGGCGCGCCTTCTTCGACGTCGTGCCCGAGCTTGGCGCAAAGCTTTGCCGCGGCTTCGGTAGCGGCCTTGCATTCGGGATCAATTTCGCCATCGAGGCGCCTCGTCGTGAAAGCGATGCGGAGTTTCTTTGGTTCCAGTGTGGTAACCGCGAGATATGAGCCGGGGGGAGGCGGGGCGGCGTAAGGATCGCCGATCTCTGGACCGTTAGTCGCGTCGAGCAAAGCGGCCGTGTCGCGCACGCTACGGCTCACCACGTGCTCGGCAACGAGGCCACCCAAGGCGTCACCGATGATGGGACCTAGCGGGTTGCGGCCGCGAGTTGGCTTGAGGCCGACGAGGCCGCAACATGAGGCGGGTATGCGGATTGAACCACCGCCATCATTGGCGTGCGCGAGCGGCACTATGCCAGCCGCTACGGCGGCGGCTGATCCGCCGGAAGAGCCGCCGGTCGAATGACTAAGATTCCAAGGATTGCGTGCAGGGCCGTAAAGCTTCGGCTCAGTGATTGGCAGGGCGCCGAATTCCGGCACGTTGGTCTTGCCGAGCGGAATGAGACCGGCGGCCTGGAAGCGAACTACAAGCGTTGAATCGAAGGGCGCAGGTATCGCTGGCACGAACCGGGAGCCATCCCGGTTCGGCCAGCCCTTCTTGAAGCCGAGGATGTCTTTGAGGAGCATCGGTACACCGGCGAAAGGGCCGAACGGCACCGTCTTAGCCATTGTGCGCGCCTCATCAAACGCCTTGAAGATAACGGCGTTCAGCTGCGGATTCTGTCGCTCGATGCGCTCTATTGCAGCCTCAACGAGTTCGATGGGTTTGATCTCTTTCATCTTCACGAGATCAGCAAGCCCGAGGCCGTCATAATTCGAATATTCGGCAAAACCCATGCTCGCCTCCCACGCGCTGAACAGACAGCCAAAGGCCGGCAGCATATAGCGTTATATAGGCGGCGCCTACGACTTCCGGTGTTGGCACATAACGTCAGTTGGCGCGGTGCAGCACCATGTCCGGAGTTGGGGGTAGACCGGAAGTGGGCAGCGCGCTGCCCATCGATGCGAAGAGGACCGCGGAAAGATTTCTCAATTACCCTGATACGTCAGGCGCACTGTCGGTTAGACATCGTGTCGCGCCGGTCGTTGGAGTAAAATGATCGCTTCTGGACCCGCAACGGATCTCTGCATCAATTTTCGGACTAACTATGATCGAGTGAACGAGGTCCCTGCGCAGCTCCGCAAACGCATCCTTGCCGTGCGATCCTTCGATAAGAACGGAATGATGGTCGACAACCTGCCAGTCGACGGGCGAGAGCTCGAACCGGCGATAGAAAAGTTGCTGAAGCCGACGAATGCCGATTACCTCCATAGTCACTTTGCGGCACCTGGCTGCTACGCGGCGAGAGTTGAGAAAGCCTAGAGTTTTCTACCCAAGCGGTCATTGCTGCGACTGCGTCTCGAGCAGCCGATCGCTGACCAAGCGGACGGCGCCCCGACTCCAGGAATAGTTGGCACCCATTCGAAGCCCGCTGTCTGCATTGGCGACAACAGCGCCCGTCCGGGCTTCGCGGACCCAAAATCTGACCGTGTATTCGGTGCGGCTGACGCGTCTAATGACGCCAACCAAGGATTGATCCGCGCCCAGCTCCAGGGCTATGGCGGCATCGCAGCCGCTACAGTCATGCAGGGCACGCGCCTTCACAGCCTCCGCTTTTGCGCCAGCGACATCGATCACGCGGTAGCGGGGAGATTCCGCGAGCATCTTCCGGACCGCGTCGGTAACTTTGGTCAATTCGGTCGCATCAGCCGCATCGGCGGCGGACTCGCTGATTGAAGGGGCGCCGGCGCTGGTATCTTCCAGCTCGAAAGCGAAAACCGCAAGCTTAGTCGGCTCTCGGTCCGCGACTTGAGATGTCGGCGGTGAGCCTGCCAGTTTCTCTCGGAACTCCCGCGACACAAATATTTCGGCGCGCCCCCAAGCCTCGTCGTTGTCTCCGCGATACGTGTAACGTCTCTCGAATAGGATGCGCCGGGTCAATGCCAGCAGTTTTTCTTGATGGCCGGTCGAGGGCTCACCCGAGGTATCGAGATAGCTGAAATCGTCGATCTCTATGCCTGCTGCCTGTGACACCACCGCGCCCGAACCTGTAGGAGCGAGACCATAGAGAAACCCGGTAAAGGTGATAGCGGGTAGGCTGACATAGGAGCGAGACATGGTGTTTGGTCCTGTTTGGGTCCACTGAGCAGTTGCTCCAGGAAGGTTGGACCCGGCGCCGCCGGAATGGAGCGGCCGCGGAAACGTTGGCGCGCGACGTGCCGTTATAATAACAACAAGACGGCAGTACCAGGCAGGGCGGACCACAAGGATGGGTCATCGCGTCAAGATTGATCCGCGTCGGCTCCTTGATCTTCTGAGCGTCGCAAAGCACGGTTCCTTCAGCGCGGCGGCCGCGGCGATGAATGTTTCCCAGCCTGGGCTGTCCCGCAGCATTGCCGTGCTGGAGCAAGAGGTCGGCGCCACCGTGCTCGAACGGGGCCGACAAGGCGCTCGGCTCAATGCCATGGGGCAGGCCCTGATCTTCTACGCCGAAGCCTTGGAAGCTCTGCTCGATCGTGCCCAGGAGCAAGTGAGGCTGCGTACCCTGGGGTTAGAGGGCTCGGTCCGGATCGGAGTCACACCGATCACAGCCGCAGGGGTTGTCCCGAAGGCGCTGAAAATCCTGGTGCAGATGGCGCCGCAGGTAAATGTCTCGATCACGGAGGGACTCGACAGCGAGATCGCCGATCTGCTGCGCCGCGGCCAGCTCGACTTGGTCGTTAGCCGCATCGGTCTTGGTCCCGAATACCCGGATCTCGAACAGGAAACGCTGTTCATTTCAGACTGGGCGTTGATCACCCGGGTGGGACACCCATTGAGCCGCCGCCCCTCCGTGAAGCTCTCTGACCTGAAGGATGTCCGCTGGGTGCTTCCGGCGGGTGGCAGCGCTTTCCGCCAGCAAATGGAGCGGGTGTTCGCGGCCTCCGATCTTGGCTGGCCGATTCAAAGCATCAACACCAATTCGATCATTGCCATCAAAGCGATCGTTATGAGCACGGACTGCGTCTCGCTGATGGCGCGCGGGCTAGTGGAAGTGGAGATCGAAGCGGGTCGCCTCTGGGCCATCGCGCTCGAAGATATCGGCGGCCAGCGCACTGTCGGTTTGATGTGGCGGCGCAATGAAAAGCTGGCGCCAACGGCGGCGCGGCTGGTAGAGATCCTGCGTCGCATTTCGAAAGAGGAGAAGCCCCGACGCAGGGCGGCGGCGAAACGCAAGCCGGGAAAATCGGCCCGGCGCTGACCATTATTACAAATATGCATGGATTATCGAATTCATCGTATTGGACGCATGGATATCGCGGGTTTATGCTTTGACGACTAGGGAGAAGACGGATCTTTTGGGCAGACGTCGTCGCACTGACGACCCTGACGTCTGATAACGATCCGCCGCCACGTATCCGGACGCCTGCCTCGAGCCGGCGAGGTGTGCTGAATGACGGCAGGCTCATTCTCCGCAGGACTTGATCGTGGAGAATGATTCTCATGAAGCTAGTGACATTCAAGGCGGGGCAAGAACAGCTGGTTGGTGCGTTAGAAGGAGAGGACGTTGTCGTCCTGGACGTCCCGAACATGAGGGCGCTGTTTGAATTGGGCTCCCCAGTGCAGGACGTCGCCCAGCGGCTTAAGACCGCCCGGCGCTTTCGTCTCGAGGACGTCGCGCTGCAGGCACCGATTATTCCGAAGAAATTCTATCACACCGCAGGCAATTATGCGGAACATGCCCAGGAGGGTGACCGGTCCAACTGGGTTGCGGCGATCAAGCCTTGGATCGTGTTCTTCCAGAACGTGGACGCGATTATTGGGCCCGACGCACCAATCGTCTTTCCCGAGCATCTGACGAAGGAACTCGATTACGAGATCGAACTTTCGATCGTGATCGGCAAGGCCGGTAAGCACATCAGCGAAGCCGATGCCAAGGACTACATTGGCGGCTATGTGATCTTCAACGACATCACTGCGCGCGACATCCAGCGGCGGGAGATGGAATCAGCCAATTTCAGTTTCTCCAAGTCGATCGACACGTTCTGTCCCCTCGGTCCTTGGATTGTCACGCCGGACGAAATCCCCGATCCCTACAATTTAAAAATCGAGTTGCGGGTGAACGGCGAAAAGCGCCAGATTTCCAATACCAGCCACATGTCAGTGACCTTGCCCCAGCTGATCTCGAAATTCTCACCGACCGGCTTTTCGGCCGGCGACATTCTCACGACCGGGACGGTGTCCGGAGTCGCGGCCTTCAGCGCCAACCCGCAGGCATGGTACCTTAAGTCGGGTGACGTGATCGAGGCCGAAATCGAGAAGATCGGCGTGCTGCGCAACAAGGTGATTTCATGGAAAGAGGCGTACGGCGTCCCGGCGCCGGCCTTCCAGAAATTCTGAAACAGGCGGACGAATGAAATGGACCGATTTGCCGGAAAGAAAGTCCTCGTCACCGGAGCCGGACGCGGCTTCGGACGCACACTTGCTCTCGCGTTCGCGCATGAGGGGGCGGACGTGGTCGTGCACTACAACAGCTCGGCGCCCGGCGCGGAGGAGGTAGCGCGCGAGGTTCGCGTGCTCGGCCGCAAGTCGGCAACGGTTAGGGGTGACATTTCGAGCCACGCCGACGTCCTGAATATCACGAAGACGTCCTTCGATGCGCTCGGCTACATCGACATTCTTGTCAACAACGTCGGAGATATGGCGCTCGAACAGGTCTCCTGGCGGCAGTTCGACGAGAGGGTGATCGATCGTACGCTGGCGGTGGACATCAAGGGCACGATGTTCATGATCCATGAGGTTGGCTCACGCATGCTGGACGACGGCCCCGGTGGCGTCATCGTGAACATCGGCTCACAGGTGGTCATTGCCGGTAGCCCGCGGGCGCCGCAATATGCCGCCGCGAAATATGCCGTCATCGGACTGACAAAGTCTTACGCCCGGGCACTGGCCCCCAAGGTGCGCGTCAACACGCTCGGCGCAGCCTTCATGGAAACGGAGGCGCTGAAGAATCGCCACGACTGGAAGACTGGCCGGCGGGAGGAAGTCCTCAAGCAGACCCCGCTCGGTCGCATCGCAACGCCCGAAGACATGGTCGGCCCGACGCTCTTTCTAGCAGGCGACGATTCCCGTCACATGACGGGTCAATTCCTGCTCTGCAACGGGGGACTTGCAATGGTGGGCGCGTAGCGGGGCAGCCATGTCCCGACGGGCATCGATAATCCAAGAACAATCCGCCGTCTCCCAGTGGAAGTGATGGAGGGAAAATGACAGCGGTCGAACGGGCGCCGGTGCTGAATAAGTCCGGAGTTGGCAAGACCTCGTCGGCCTTCCGGCGACTAGCTGTTGCCTCGTCGCTCGGTTCGGCGATCGAGCATTACGACTTCTTCGTCTACGCATTCACGGCTCCGATCGTCTTCGATCAGTTCTTTTTCCCGAAGATGGATTCGATCGCCAGCATGATGGCCGTCTACGCGACCTTTGCCGTCGGCTTCGCCGCCCGTCCGCTCGGTGGCATCGTGTTCGGCCATTTCGGAGATCGCACCGGACGCAAGGCGATGCTGATGGTGACCTTCCTCCTGATGGGCATTGCCAGCTTCTTCATTGGCTGCCTGCCCAGCTACGACGCCATCGGTCTGCTAGCACCGCTCAGTCTGGTGGTGCTGCGTTTCATCCAGGGCTTCGCCTTTGGCGGCGAATACATGAATGCGGTGTCACTCACGCTCGAGAACGCGCCGTCTCAGCGACGCGGCTTCTTCGCGTCCTGGATCAATGCGTCGGGCCCCGTAGGCGTCATATGCGCATCGGGCCTGATCGCTATGCTTGGCTTTTTCTATTCGCGCGAGCAGTTTGCCAACTGGGTGTGGCGAGTCCCCTTCCTGCTGAGTCTTTTGCTCGTGCTGATCGGCACTTATGTGCGCGCAAACGTGGACGAATCGGTGCTGTTCATGGCTGCGCGGGAAAGGGACGAAGACAAACGTGTGCCGTTGATGACTGTCTTGCGTCACTGGAAGAAGCCAGTGCTTCAGGCGTGCCTCGTCAACATGGTGCACAGTTCGTTCAACTACATGAGTACCGTGTTCGTGCTCGGCTACGCGGTGAAGACGTTGGCCATGCCGCAGTCATCTATCACATCCGGCGTGACGGTAGCCAACATCGTGGAGATGTGCGCGGTGCCGCTGATCGCCGCCTTCAGCGACAGGCTGGGGCGACGGCCCTTCATCATGCTGGGCATCGTGCTCGCGGCGGTCTGGTATCCAGTCTTCTTCCAAATCCTGCTCACGAAGAATGCGTTGGCGATCATGGGAGGATTCGTGGTGTCGATCGGACTGCTCCATGCCCTGATGTTTGCTCCTGAGGCGGCCTTCACGGCCGAGCTGTTTCCGACCCCCGTGCGCGTCAGCGGCAGTTCGCTCGGCAAACAGCTCGGGATCGTGTTTGGCGGTGGGCTCGCACCTCTGATCGGCGCAGCGTTAATGGGCTCGGGGACCAGTTTCACGCCAGTCGTTCTCTATTTCGAAGCGATTGCCGTGCTGGCGCTGATCGGCGTTTTCCTTGCGCCGGAGAATGCCCGCAAGACACTAACGTGAGGATATTAGTGACCATCAACAATGGCCGCTTTCGGCGGTAAAGCGAACCGACGTTGCCCGTCCCGCCGGTCTTTTTATTTCCAAGAAATTTTTGAGCCCGGTGGGCCGCTGGGCATATTACCTGGCGGCCTTCGTTTGCGCGAAGACCAGAACCACAAAAAGGCCCGCGCTGTTGCCGCCATACACTACCGGAATCGCTCCAGTCTCGACATAAGAAGCTAGGGGAGATATTGGGAGGGGTGGTAATGGCGACTGCAGATCGAAGTTGCCCGTCGCGGTGCGGACACTTCTCAAGAAGCGCGAGCAGACTCGGCGGCGTATTCGTCGGCGCACTTTGCTGGCGCATCGATAGTCGGGAGCCCTAGTCCCGTATCTGGTCGGCGGCCTCTTTCATTTCAGCGGGACCGAAGCCCAATTAACTATGTGAAAGTAGCCGATGCGCCCAGGGCATCGCGTGAATCATCGGCGTCGGGTTCGGTCCTGATCGTCGCAGTCGCGGCCAGTTTGGATTGGAATCCGGGCTCCAATCGGAAAAACGCATACCTCCGCCAACTCCCACCCATTGCAGATATGACACCGTGCTGTTGGGCTGAGCCGCTTGCCGCTGGGCCATCTTGCCGCGGACTTCGGCCAGCTCGGTATCGATCGTATTTCGCTCCGCGATCAGTCGGTCGCGTTTGGCGCAAGCCACGGGGTCAACCAGCGCAAGTTCGCAACACCCGCTAAATTCACGCTCGACCGCGTCGCGCTTGCCGTTGAGGGTGAGTAGCTGCTCATCCAGAGTGTCGCTGTCTACCGTTTTGTTGACGCGGCGATGGGCCAGCAGATGATCGAATGAGCTGGTGCCGTCGTTGTAAATAATGCCCGGCGGCGCGAACGAGACTCTGTTGCGCGACCCTTTGCGACAACGCCACCAGCGCCCCGGCCACCGTCAGCGTCAGGTAGATCTTGGACTTCGGCAGCGGGAAGAACCTCACGTCCACGGTATTCACCGCGAAACGGTCGCGCACCCATGCCAGCGCGTGGTTGTCGGCAAAGGCCTGGGTGAGGCCGTAGGCCTTGAGTTTAGGCAGTGCAACGACATGTCCGTCTATCGGGGAAGACCGGAAGTGACCGGCGCGCGGTCAAAGTGACGCGATCGGACGTGTGCGAAGCTTCAAGGCCCAATCCCAATATTGGCGCGACGGCAACTAATGGATAGTTTGGTGCCCGACTGAAACCGAACATGAGCGGGGCGCCAAGCGCACTCTCAGGCTCGCAGGTATTGCTACGGTTGGGTTTCTTATTGCGCTCGGGCTGACTGCCTACCTGCTTCTCCCCGACGAGGTTCCAATTGAGAAGAATCAACTCGTCGGTAGTGCGCAAACCGAACCTTATCGAACGCGCCTGGCATCTGCCCGTGGCAGCGACTTTCGGGCAACATGTGGCGGGACAGTCAAACTTGTCCAGATGCGGCCCTTCCAGTCTTGCCAACGTCTTCAGATCGCTTGCGGAGCGCCCGGCGACCGAAGATGCCGTTCTCGCGGGAACCGGGATGTGCTGGTCGGGCTATTGCATCCCTGGGCTGACGTTGGACGAACTCTCCGGCGTGGTGGCCGCACACACAAGTCGTAAGGTCACAGTACCGCGCGACCTAACTCCCGAACAATTCCTGGACCATATTCGGCGATCGAACGATCCGGGTCGGCGCTACGTCGTGAATTTTCGACGCAAAGAGATTTTCGACGCTGGCGGCGGTCACTTCTCACCGATTGCCGGATATCTCGAGGACTTAGATTTGGTTTTTATCTTGGATGTGAACGACCACTTCCAGCCTTGGCTGGTTGAGCGCTCGCGACTCTACTGTGCGGTCAACACGCTGGATGGCAATAAGAAGCGAGGGCTGCTGTTGATTGAGTGAGACGTGCCACGCCTCAATGGCAGCAATTGGCACGGAACCGACATGGCCGGCTTGGTCGGCGATGTCCGTTCATGGGGGCAAAGCAGAAGTCGCGTGGAACCGCCGCCACTTCCGACTTTGACCCATTGCGGGCATGCGCAGCTGAAGCGAAGGCGCGGCATCCCCTCATCGCGAACGACTTGAACGAGGCCTCGGGCTCACAATCACACTTCCGTCAGCGATATTGTCCTTTTTTCGCGCATGTGCTTCTTACAGGCCAGTCCAAGCCACCTGATATTATGGACGCGTTGCTCGCTCGCGATCTTGACTGTGCCAAACCCGATCTTGATGTAGTGTCGCGCTCGAACGTGCAAGAAGCGGGCGGTCAACCCGCCAGTTGCCGAGCGATTCTGGTCTGAGAAGTACCTTTACCGGCGGCTTACCATGTCCGACCTCGAGCAGTTCTCTGAACTTATCGGCGACATCTATGACGCGTCGCTCGATCCGAGTTTATGGCCGGGCGTATTCTCAGACGCCCGCAATTTTATTGGTGCGAGCGCCGCCACGTTGGCATCGCATGACATGGTGCAAAGGGGCACAACAGTCTTCTACAACTGGGGCATCGCTCCAGGTTACGAGAAGATCTACATCGAAAGCTGCTCCCGGATTAATCCATTTTTTCCGACGGCAATTTTCTTTGACTTAGAAACAGTGCACGCTCCCGTTCCTGAGTGCGTTCCTCGCAATGAATTTTGTCATTCGCGATTTGCCAAGGAGTGGGTCGCGCCACAAGGGTTTATCGACACCCTCATGTCGAACCTTGAGAAATCTGCGATTAGTTGCGCTGGCTTCTGGGTTTTTCGTCGGTTCAATGAGGGCTTCGCCGACGACGAAATGCGTCGGCGATTCGCGCTTGTCGTGCCGCACGTGCGCCGCGCCCTCGCCATCGGGCAAGTGATCGATCTCAAGAAGGTCGAGGCCGCGGCGCTTGCCGACAGCCTGGATACGCTGCCGGCCGGCATGTTCTTGGTCGACGCGTTTGGCCGCATTGTTCATGCCAATCTCTGCGGCCATGCCATGGTGTCCGAGGGGAACGTCCTAAACGCGCGCGGCGGAAAGCTGGGTGCCCTCGATCCAGGGGTCAACCAGGCTCTACTGGACGCGTTCACCGCCGCCGGCCGCGGCGATGGGTCGATGGGCCGGAAAGGGCTTGCCGTGGCGCTCAAGGCTCGCGACGGGAGCCGCTATGTCGCCAATGTATTGCCGCTTGCCTCAGGGGCGCGGCGCCAGGCAGGGGTGTTGTATTCGGCGGTGGCGACCGTGTTCGTCTATAAGGCGGTTCTTGATTTGGCATCCCCGCCGGAGGCTATTGCCAATGAATTCAAGTTGACCTCGAGGGAGCTTCAGGTGCTGTTCGCCATCGTCGAGGTGGGTGGGGTACCCGAGGTCGCGGAGGTGCTTGGCGTTTCGGCCGAAACCGTAAAAACCCATCTCGGGCGTCTATTCGACAAAACCCGCACCAGCCGTCAGGCCGATCTGGTAAAGCTCGTGGCTGCATTTTCCAATCCCCTTCTCCGCTAGGTATAGACCGCTTCTCATTGAGGCTGGTATCCCCCGATCGGGGGACGCGAGCGCAGTCCTTAGCGGCCCAAGCTCATACACGCGCTCGCAATTCCCAAATGTTGCGATCGCCAATATCAGGGTCATCGTTCGCGATGCGTTGAGACCCGCCGCACCGTTGAAATTTATCGCGCAGGCAGCAAAGGGAGTCTCTCCATGAGCAACGCGGAACCATTGAATATGACGAACCAGTTGCGGTCCAGGCTGGTACCAACGACCTTCCAGGTCGTGTCCGCCGCCGAGCGAGCGGCGAAGGAACACAAATTCATCTGGCCTCTTGCGGCGACCGCGATGCTAATAATGCTGGTTTGGGCCGTGGCAACAGAACTCGGTCTGCCGCCCGAGCAGAGAGCCACCATTTTTGCAGTTCAATCCCAAGCCTATCCCTGAATTTGAATGGCGACCTCCTCGGATAGTACGGCCCAATGCCTTCAAACATCTATCGGTAGGAGAGTTATCGGTTGGAGCACATAAGCGATTACAATGCGGTAGAACTAACTTTTTGCCGCGACGAAGCATTCGACCCCCGCACTTCAGCGACCGCTTCATCCTTTGATTGTGAGCGGGGATTTGAGAAAACCGACAATTGGCAACGGGTTCTGCTGTTGTGAGCGGCGATTGGCCAGCTCGATGCCGCACTCTTTCGCGAATTGGATGTAAACTGCTTCACACGCGTTCAGCACAAATTCGAAGCAAACTCGTGCCTCTAACCGGAGTGCGATTTCGGAGGTCATCATGCCCAGTTATTTCTCCGGCTATGAGATAGTTGCTCAAACGAAAAACTTCATGGTTACCTGCGAAGATGATCCTGGCGCGCGCCAGCGAGCTCAGAGTATCAGCGCAACTTGCGAAGCA
>Ga0207021_1211_pt1 | contig 11564 bp, 12 predicted proteins | sample Alteio_BWMinCont_49_FD_153496 | JGI IMG/M metagenome (GOLD analysis project Ga0207021, IMG submission 153496) | Enriched cells from forest soil in Barre Woods Harvard Forest LTER site, Petersham, Massachusetts, United States -... | ecosystem: Environmental > Terrestrial > Soil > Temperate forest >... | reverse complement strand
CGGGGCTTGCGCTCAATGACATCCCCACGATTTTGACTGGGGCGATTCCGGCGGCACTTTTGGCGCTGGTTGCTTATCTTTTGTTCGCTGTGCTTTCGCGGGGGCTGCGACAGTGAGTTAATGTGCGTTCAGATTCACGCTCATCCGCCTCGGCATTTGCATAATGAAGACAGGAATGAGCATCGCAAGCGTGATGAAGAGAATGATCCAGCAGAGTTGATCAAAACTCATGACGAAGCTCTGTCCCATCGCTCGTCCCCAGAGAGCCTTGACGTTCAGGGTTTGAGACATTCCCATCCCGATATTTTTTGAAAGGCCGGAATGCGCGGTATCCACTGCGATTTGCGCGTAGAGCTGATTTCCGCCAGGCGAAAAAGGGGATATCTTCGGCATGAGATCCAAGTAGTTTTGTTTTCCGAACCGAGTGAGCAAGGTCGAAAGCGACGCAATCCCGATGCTTCCGCCGATTTGACGAAAAAAGTTCATCATCCCCGAAACCTGCTCAAGCTCTTCGCCCTGAAACGGATAGTTCGTGACTGTGACGATGGGAACAAACAGAAATGCCAATCCAACTCCACGCACGATCAAGGGCCAGAAAAGATCATCCCCACCCGTCGATGTCGTGAAATGACTCATCATCAAAACGGAGACCGCGCAGAGTGCCACGCCGAAGCTCAGCAGCACACGTGGATGAAACTTTTTCGCGGCCGGATCGACCATTCCCATGGCGACCGAAGTCGCTAGAGACCCGGGAATGAAGAGAAGGCCCGTTTGCATTGCCGTCATATGGACGACGTTATCCACGAAGATAGGAACGACGAAGGTCAGCGCGTAGATCACAATTCCGAGCGCGGCCATCAAGAACGCGCCACCGCTGACCACTCGCGATTTCATGAGCCGCAGGTTCATGATTGGATTTTCGATCCTGAGTTCCCACCAGATGAACGTGAGGGTTCCGATCACTGCAAGAATCGCGATGGCTGTGATCGATTTCGAATTGAACCAGTCATCGGCCTGCCCGCGCTCCAAGATGTACTGGAAACAACCGACGCCCAGGGAAAGCAGCGCGAAACCTGTCCAGTCGACTGAGCCTTTTGCTTTCCTGGGTGCCGCGCCCGCTTCGGTCTCGTACTTGGGAGAGGTGACGTACATGTAGGAAAGAATGCCCGCGATAATTCCCAGCGGAACGTTGACGTTGAAGATCGAGCGCCAGCCGAAGGTGTCCGTCAGATAACCCCCGAGAACAGGACCGAGTGCGGGTCCGATCATCACGCTCATCCCGAAAATCCCCATGGCGAGAGTGGCTTTTTCTTTTGGGAACTGCTCTGTAATCAGCATCTGTGAGGTGGGCAGAAGTGCGCCGCCTGCGAAGCCTTGGATCAGGCGGAAAAGCACCAAAAGGGGGAGGTTAGGCGCAAGTCCGCACGCGAGCGAAGCGGCCGTAAAGACCGCGATCGCACCGGTGAAGTATCTCTTTCGACCCAGCCGGCTTCCGAACCAGGCGGCGATCGGAAGCACGATCGAGTTTGCGATCATATAAGCGGTCGACACCCAGCTGATCTCGTCGAGCGTCACGCCTAAGTTGCCCATCATCGTCGGAACTGCGACGTTGACGATCGACGTATCGATGATCTCGAGGAGCGCCGCCATGATCGAAGTCACGATGATGATGATGTTTGTGGGAGTCATACTAAGTAATCACTCGCTTACTTGTATATAATCAGGCAATTACTTATTTTTATCAAGTCATTAAGCGATTACTTATTTTTATTTTATAATAGACTGAAATTATTATGTTTTCCGCTATCTATTCTAATCGTGAGTTTTGATATATTCTGAAGGTACTAGGAGGTCGTGATGGCAAAACTCAAGTCACCCAAGCGACGCTCTCGCGAGCTCAGCACCAAGAAGCTGATTAAGGCTGGGCTCGAAGTGTTCTCCAAGCACGGCTTCGAAGCGGCGACGACCCGGATGATCGCCAAACGAGCGGGCATGAACGAGGCTTTGATCGCTCGCTACTTTAAAAACAAGGTGGGCTTGCTGAACGCGATCATTTTGCAGTTCGCCGAGCACGTCCAGGAGAGAGTGAGCAATTATCCTGCGGGCGAAACGCTCGAACAAGAAATCATCAATTTCATGGAAGCGCATCTCGAGCTGTTCATGGAGCACCGAGATTTTACTCGCATCGGGATATCTCGCTCATTAACGGATCCGAAGCTGAACAAAGAGCTTCAGAAATACTTTTTTCTGGAAGCGGATGGTTTGCTCGTTCGTCGACTGAGAGCTTTTCAAGAGAAGGGGATCATCGCCGCGGATCGCGACATCTTGATGGCCGCAACTATCATCCAGCTCGAGGCCAAGGGGATCTTTTTTATGAACTCGATCATCGACGGGTTCTGTGATCAGTTCGACGATTCGCACTGCGACCAAATGGCCTTTAACCTTGCTTACGGCTTGCAAACGCCCATGAAAAAGAAGAAAGCCGCAGTTACGACTTAGGCGCGCTTTTCTCTCCGGCGGTGGGCCGCTTCGACGCCTTCTTGGATCCTCTTTTCGCGAGTTTCGGGTTTAACCGCGTCGTCGATGCGCCGGAGGATGAAATTCTGCTCGCCCGGAGGGAGGGATTTGAAATCCTCCGTGACTCTTTCACTCTTCAGGGCGCTGAGCAGATCTTTGGGATAAGTGACGTCCGCGCGATCAAGGACCGTGAATCGTATGCGCACCCGATCGCCGGTTTTTGTTTTCGTTTCTTTGCGGACCTTGGCCTTGATGCGGATGTAGTGCTTTCCTCCGCCGATCGGAAACAGGCTCACCTTGAAAGGCTCCGAATCATTCACCCGAGCCATGACCAGGACGGCGCTTTTGGTTCCCAGCGACTGCGTGATCTTCGCAGGGACAGGAACGGCGCAATAGTCCATTCCCTTTTCCCAGTTTTCGAGCTTCGCTTCAAACGACAGTTGCCGGCCAGCGGCGGGTGAGCGTTTCATAGGTTTATTAAAGACGCTTTCACAGGAGTTTAGCAAGGGGTGAACGGCAATCAATTTGCATAGACTTCACCGCATGAAACGAACGTACATTCCCGGTATCACCGACACTGTCGACGTCACGGATCCGGCAGAGATCCGGACGATTTCAAACGATTCGAGGTTCGACCGCGACTTCATGGGACAGGGTCCCGTTCGCAACCGGCAGCTTCTTCGCAAAATGCTCCGTATTTTCTCCTTCAACGGCAGATTAATCCCAACTCTGATGCCGCGGACCAACCCCGGCCGAGCCGCCGCGCAAGACGAATTGTGGTCGAGACTCAACGTCAAGGCCGACCAAGTGAAACACGGACCCGCTGAATTGGAGCCCCTGGCCGAATGGGTCAGAGGGATCGGAACTGACGAGAAGCTCGATCTGCTTGTGCAGCAGAGCATAGGAAGATTGTTTGTGGAAACGTTCACGGCCACCGAGGAGAGTTTGGCAGCGGCCCATCTAGTGTTTGAGGCAGCAAGCTCTTCCAACTTGCTGAAGACGCTGGGGTGGCGCATCAGCGGCAGGTTGGAGCGGGCCAAAACGCTTCTGGGCTCCATGGTGAATGGCGATTTGGCTGGCGTTATCGCGATGATTGCAGGCCGGCAGCTGATTGCCGATGGCCTGCAAAAAATGCGGCGGCTTGCTTCCGACCCGGCGCTTCGATCTTCAATGACGACGGATGCTGTCGTGGACGAATGCCTCTTTCCCCCAGCCACCGTTTTACGCCAGGCAAATACCTCCGGCGAGGTCGGCGGTTGTCCTTTTCGAAAAGGCTCGCTTTTCATCCTTGAGCTGGGAACCGCAAGTAAAGGCGCAACGAATCGTGACCTCGTGTTCCTTAGTGAAAGTTGGAGCCGCTGTCCTGCCGAAAACTGGGTGCCTGCGCTAATGCAAGGCGTGTGGACGCGTGCCTCAGCCACGTTGAATGGGACAGCATTTGCAGCCTAGTCTGAAATGGAAAACTGCGACATCTTAGTCCTCGGCGTCGGTGAATCGGGTAAACATCTCGCATGGTCGGCCGCCCGTGCGGGAAAGAAAACGATCGCCATCGAAAGAAGCATGGTCGGTGGCTCTTGCCCGAACGTCGCATGCCTGCCGAGCAAGAACGTGATTTACAGCGCGAAGGTCTACGATCTCGTGAAGCGCGCGAAAGAATTCGGCATCACGACGGGGACGGTATCGCTCGACATGGCAGGAGTGCGCGAGCGAAAGAGAAAGATGATTCGCGTGGATGCTGAGTTTCACTTGAAGATGTTTCGCGAGACTGGCGCGGAGCTGGTCATGGGAGAAGGACGGTTCGTTGGACCGAAGGTCATCGAAGTCCGGCTCAATGGTGGCGGCACTAGGAAGTTCAGCGCTGAGCAGATTTTCCTGAATCTGGGATCTCGGGCGGCATTGCCGGGCATTCCCGGTCTTACCGAAGCGCAACCGCTGACACACGTCGGCGCGCTCGAGCTCGGACGATTGCCGGAGCATCTGATCGTTCTCGGGGGCGGATACGTCGGCATCGAGCTTGGACAGGCATTTCGAAGATTTGGAAGCCGGGTCACTCTGATTGAGCGAGGCCCACGTCTTCTGAGCCAAGAAGACCCGGATGTCTCTGAAGAGATTCTGCGACTGCTCCGGGACGAAGGGTTGGACGTTCGACTCAACACGGAAGCCGTTAGAGTGGAGGGGCGATCCGGAAATGAAGTTCAATTGGAAACCCGGAGCGACCCAGAAAAAGAGCTGATCAAGGGCAGCGACATTCTGGTGGCTCTTGGACGCGTACCCAACACCCATGAGGTCGGGCTCGTCCTCGCGAATATCGCTCTCGATTCCCAAGGCTACATTCGCGCAAACGATCGCCTGGAAACCAGTGCGCCCGGGATCTGGGGCCTGGGTGATTGCGTGGGTCGTCCGTTCTTTACTCACATCGCGTACGACGATTTCAGAACTGTTTGGGGAAACCTCAAGGGTGAAAATCGAAGTACGAAGGGACGTTTTGTACCGTACTGCATGTTCTCTGATCCGCCAGTCGCGCACGTCGGGATGAGTGAACTAGGGGCGCAAAAGACGGGGCTCGATTATCGCCTCGTAAAAGGACCCATCACGCTCGCGCTCAGAACTTCGACCGTTTCGGAAACTCGGGGATTCATGAAGGCGCTCATTGACGCCAAGAGCGATCGCATTCTCGGCTTTACTGCGTTCGGCCACGAAGCAGGGGAGCTGATGGCCGTGGTGCAGACCGCGATGATGGGGGATCTCCCTTACACGGCTCTGCGAGACGCTGTTTTCACGCATCCCACCATGGCGGAAGGATTGGTTGCCCTTCTGTCGCAGAAACCTGCCGTCATATCTTCCGAAATCGAAAATCAAAGGAGGAGCGCCTAATGAACATTACGAACAAGACTGTCTTCATCACAGGAACAAACAGAGGTCTTGGAAAGGCACTCGTCAATCAAGCACTGCTGAGTGGAGCCAAAAGAGTCTATGCGGCGGCAAGGAATTTTGAGGGACCCTTTCCATGGGATGGTTCGCGAGTCATTCCGATACGGCTCGATCTGAGTGACCCAGAGTCGGTTCAGTCAGCTTTGCGGGCTGCCGAAGACACCGATCTTCTGATTAACAACGCTGGGACGTATATGACTGGAAAGCTCATTGAATTGAGCGAAGCCGATCTCAGGAAAGTTCTGGATACGAACTTCTTCGGCACGCTTCGAGTGATTCGTGCATTCGCTTCTGTATTGGCGCGCAAGCCAGAATCAGCGATCGTCAACGTCATGTCGGTCGCAGCGTTTGCGGGTATTGGTGGCTTGGGCGCTTACTGCGCGTCCAAAGCAGCGCTCCTTTCCGCGACTGAGACTCTGAGAGTTGAGCTGAAAAAACAAGGAACAGCGGTTCATTCCGTCTTTCCGGGTCCCATCGATACCGATATGGCAAAAGATGTTGCAGCTGCAAAAGCAAAACCGGAGTTAGTTGCACATAATATTTTTGAGGGCGTGAGTGCAGGCCTTGAGGATATCTTTCCCGACGAAATGTCCAAGGCCTTCGGAGCACAATGGTTCAAAGACCCGAAGGCGATGGAGAAGTCCCTCGGAGCGCTGCAGCTCTGAAGAGTGAGTGATGACGATAGGCTCCGGGCTTGTCCCTCAGGATCTCAGCGAGCTAGCCGCAGTTTCAATCAAAGCGTTGCTCCTCTACCTCACTGCGGTGTTCGCGTTCCGTGTGAGTAAGCCCAGGACTTTGGCTGAAATGTCGCCCTTTGATTTCGTCGCTGCCGTGGCGGCGGGCGCAGTGGTGGGGCGTGTTCCGAACGCCACCGGGACTACTTTTTTGGCCGGCGCAGTGACTCTCGTTACAATCCTGGTCTTGCATCGAATCATCACCCAGTTGAGGTACTTTGCCCCTGTTTCAAAGCTTGTTGATCAACGGCCGCGGCTCCTCTTCGCGAATGGAGAAATCCTTGAGAAAGAACTCAAGGCCTGCGGATTGACCCGAAACGACCTCTTCGGACTCCTGCGACAGCGAGGTGTCTTAGATCTTGATGAGCTGAAGTACGTTATTTTGGAGCAACGAGGGCAGATTTCCATCGTCATGCGATCTCGTGAGCCCATGGGTAAAGAGGGTCTTCTCGGGGACGTACTCTCGCAATGTCCACCCAGTGAGTCCATGATCAGTTAAACTTGACAGTTAAACTGATAAGTTGCATGATGTCAAAATGGCAGCAAAAAAGACCGAACTCACGGCAGAAGATTTCGTAGGAGCAATCAGCCTCATAGTAAAGCGAGTTCGCGCCGATGCTCCCCATGAAATGCGTGAACTGACGTGGACTCAAAAATCGGTTCTTAAGCATCTCGAAGAAGGCCCCGTGACCTCGGCTGAGCTTGCGCGCAGGGAGGGAGTGAAGCCCCAGTCCATGGGGGTTGCCATTGCGGTGTTGGAAGAGATGGAGATGATCGAGCGCAAAGCTCATCCAACGGACGGTCGGCAAATGAATATTAAACTCACTTCCAAAGGCGTCGCTCTCCGAAAGCGTGTCAAAGAGGCCAAAGAGACTTGGATCGCTCGAACGCTCGAGAGTCTCGATAGGGGAGAGAGGGAGACGCTCTTAAAAGCGACTGAGCTGATGAAGCGAATGGTGGAAGTGCAATAACTGTGAACACCACCGCCGAAACCCGTCTTGATCCTAAAATTTGGAAGATTATTGGCGTCGTGATCCTGGGTCCTCTCATGACTCAAATGGACTCGACGATCGTCAATGTTTCGTTGTCTACGATTCGCGACGATTTGCACTCCACGATCTCGATCGCTCAATGGATTATCAGCGCTTATCTCTTAGCTCTTGCGCTCATGCTGCCCTTGAATGCCTGGCTCGTGGACCGCTTCGGGGCAAAGTATCTTTATCTTTTTTGTTTTTCGGCTTTCACCTTGGCTTCGTTTCTTTGCGGATCCGCGCACACGATGTCGGGCCTCATCGGCGCTCGGATTGTTCAAGGCGTCGCAGGAGGGCTTTTGGCTCCGCTCGCGCAATTCATGCTCGCGCGGGTGGCGGGCAGACAAATGGCACGTGTGATCGGATATGCCTCAGTCCCGGTTCTCCTTGCGCCACTGCTGGGGCCTCCGCTTGCCGGAGCGATTCTCAGGTACGCGAGCTGGCCTTGGCTTTTTTACGTCAACTTGCCGGTTGGGATTTTGGCCTTGGTCTTGGCGGCCATTTTCATTCCCCGCGATGAGACCGTTCGAAAAAGGCGGCCCTTTGACCTCCCGGGGTTTTTGCTGCTCTCGCCTGGGCTATCCTGTTTCTTGTACGGATTTGAGCAGGCTTCCCATCACGGGGGAGGATCGTTCCTCGTCTTAGGATTGGGAATTCTCCTGCTCGGCTCATTCTTTGTGTGGGCTCGCCGAAAGAAAGAAAAAGCCCTCATTGACGTTGAGCTCTTCAAGATCCGAATTTTTTCCGTCGCGACGGCGACCCAGTTTTTCTCGAACGGGACGATCTATTGCGGGCAGTTCCTCGTGCCGCTTTACTTGATTTCAGGTGCCAAGCTCACCCCATCGGACGCGGGATGGGTGTTATCAGCCATGGGGATCGGGATGATGTGCGTTTATCCGCTCATGGGCAATTTGACCGACAGGTTCGGCTGTCGTTCGGTGGCTTGCGCAGGCGTGGTCATCAATTTTTTGGGAACACTTCCGTTTCTTTGGATGGCCTTCGGCGAGTATTCATTACCGCTCGCCATTGCAGGGTTATTTTTACGCGGGATGGGACAAGGCGCCACCGGAATTCCTTCGCTTGCCGCGGCCTATGCTTCGGTCCCGAAAAGTAAGCTAAGCTATGCGACGACGTCTTTGAACATCGTTCAAAGATTGGGCGGGCCGGTCCTCACGACGGCATTGGCGGTCGTCGTTTCGTTCTCTTCGCATTCATTTCAGATTCCGTTTCTTGCGCTCATTGTTTTGCAACTGCTCGTCTTTGGGACGGCGGTTCAACTTCCGATGAGAATTATTCACAATGAAACTTAACGAGAGGTCTTAACGATGCAGTGGTCCCATTTGATTTCTTATTTCTTCGGAGGCACATTTTTAACCAACGCGATCCCACACCTCGTCGCCGGTCTGATGGGACGGGCTTTCCAGAGTCCGTTTGCCAAGCCTCCGGGAAGAGGTCTTTCGTCTTCCACCGTGAACGTCGTTTGGGGATGGTTTAACGTCGGCGTGGGTTATTTTCTTACGCTGCAGGTGGGGGAGTTTGACGTTCATTCTTTAACGGATGTCGGCGCGTTTGGGGTGGGAGGGATCTTAATCTCGATTCAATTGGCTCGGCATTTTGGGGCGTTCCACGGAGGTAATGCCTAAAGCCGATCCCCCCTGGACTATTACAGATCTGGTGCGCGGCAAGGTTAACCCGCTCTTTTCTGTCGCAACGTTCGTTCAATTTCTCTCTGCCGTTGAAGTCGCTCTACCTCAATCTCAACCTTGGCTTCCTGTTTTAGACGCTCAGCATTGTCGTCTTCGGTCGATTTCATGGGGGGCTGTGAGGTCTCTCCGTTCGATCGTCCAAAGTGTTCGTGATTGAAATAAGCGACTTTCAACACGAAGATCGCGACCAACGCGATCGTCAGAATCCCATTCGCGTAATCTGAAAATGGAAGCGACAGCAGAATCAGGGCCCCAAAGACGATCGAATCTTTCTTGAGCTTGGTTCCCTTGAATTTCTCCGCAGTGAAAAAATATTGCAGCAAGCCGATTGCTAAGCCAACGAGTCCACCGACGAACATAGCGACCAGTATATTTTCGAACGGGTTGCCGGTATCCCCGATCAAGGCTCTTACGAAGATGGCTGTGCAGACCAGTCCAACGGTGGGCAGAACGGCACGCTTGTTTTTCATAATCCCTCATACGGAATTATGCTTAACGCATGCCAGCGTTGCTTAAGCCCGTCCGCCCTAAAACCGATCCGCCCTGAACGGCGTCGGCTCCACATCCGGAGTGCGATTGAACGCAAGATCCGCGACGTCACGATCCGGAGCCCCCCCTTGGGACGTTGTGGTTTTGACATTTTCAGGACACAATCCGGGCCTAAGGGTGGAAGAGTGAATATGAGTTTATGGAAGGGTCTCTCTCAGGACGGTCAGACGATCACTATTCGACGATTCAACGGGCAATTCAATATTCCATCTTTCGTTACACCGCAATGGATACTGGAGAACCGCGCTGACCTTGGGACCGCGGCAGTCGTTGATGTTGAAACTACGGGTCTCGATCATAAGAGCGACCGAGTGATCGAGATTGCTGTCCGAACCGTGAAGTTTCACAAGGGTAAGGGAGACCTCGTCTCCATTGATGAATCTTACTCCGAACTCCAGGATCCCGGTTTTCCTATATCAGCGGATACAACAGAAATTACGGGTCTGACTGATCAGGATCTCAAGGGGCATAACATCGATTGGGCCCAAGTGAAAACTCTTCTCAATCGTTGCGATCTGATCATTGCACACAATGCCGGATTCGACCGACCCTTTATCGAGCGCGAATTAGGAGAAAAAATTTCTAAGGTATGGGCCTGCTCCTGGAAACAAATTGATTGGGCTGAAAAAGGCTATGACATTAAGCAGCTCGGGCTTCTATGTGCCTATCACGGCTTTTTCACGGATGCCCATCGTGCCTTGAATGACGTGAACGCGTTATTGAACCTTCTTAGTTTTTCAGCCGCCGAGACAGGCACAGGATATCTTACTGAGCTTTTCGTTAATGCGAACCGCTCGCAGGTGAAAGTCGTCGCGAGTGGTTCTCCGTTTGAATCCAAGGACGCTTTAAAGAGTCAAGGATACCGCTGGAACCCGGAGGGGCGTTCTTGGAGCAAGGTTCTTTATACCGACCTTGTACCGAAAGAAGTCGAATGGTTAGAGACTGAAGTCTACAAGGGTAAGTTCACCGGCAGACTGGTTGCAATTCCTACCTTGGACCAGTTTCAGGCCGAATAACCTCTAAAACCGATCCGCCCTAAACGGCGTCGGGTCCACATCCGGAGTGCGATTGAGCGCAAGATCCGCGACGAGTTTGCCTGAGCCCGGTGCCGACTGCAGCCCGAGCATCTGATGTCCGGTGGCGAGGAGAAGATTCGGATATCGGCGCGTACGCCCGATGATCGGAACGCCGTCAGGAGTACAGGGGCGCAGCCCGCGCCAGATCTCAAGAAACTGAATCGGGTCAGGCACATCCATGAACTCACGAGCGCCGCGCACGATGGCTTCCACGCGGCGGGTGGTGAAAGTCTCATCTTGGTTGACGAGCTCGAGGGTGCCTGCCAAGCGCAAGGTGCCGTTCCGAGGAGTGACGGCGACTTTCTTTTCGACGAGCATCATGGGCCGCTGGGGATTGGGAGTGATCGGTTGAGTGATGATCGCGTAACCTTTGCCGCCCAGGACGGGGATCCGGAGATCCAGCGTCTGGCCGATGCGAGGGGACCAGGAGCCCGTGGCGAGCACGAATTGATCTGCCTTGAACAGGCCGCGAGTGGTGCGCGCGGCTTCGATGCCTTTGGGTCCGAGCTGGAAATCGATGACTTCGGCTTTGGAGAAAATCCGCGCGCCGAGTTTTTGGGCTTCGTGTGCGAACATTTGCACGACTTGAAGTGGCTCTGCGTGCGCTTCCTCGGGGAAGAAAACGCCTCCCTTGAATCTCTTGGTCAGTGAAGGCTCGAAGGCGCGGGCTTCTTCCTCAAGCATGAGTTTGCCTGGGACACCGTTTCGGGCGACGAGTTCCATCTCGGTGCGCGCGTACTTGAAGCCGTCATCGGACTGCGCGGCCATGAAGAGGCCCTTTTGTTCGAAGGAGAAGGGTTTGTCGGTGGTCGCGTTGAGTTGCTTATAGATGTCGAGGCTCTGCTTGGAGATCGCGGACAGGCAATCGACGGAGCGGTACATTTGCTTTCGGTTCATCGAGAGCAGAAACCTGAGCAGCCACCGAAAGAGCGTCATGCTGAGTTCGGGCTTGATGTAGAGAGGGCTCTCGGGATCGGTGAGCCAGCCGATGGATTTGAAAAGCATACCCGGCATCGGAAG